>Ga0310786_10007895_pt1 | contig 13772 bp, 7 predicted proteins | sample AusTroGonzalo_MG_FD_203881 | JGI IMG/M metagenome (GOLD analysis project Ga0310786, IMG submission 203881) | Bovine rumen microbial communities from tropical cattle in Woodstock, Queensland, Australia - Gonzalo_03 (v2) (version 2) | ecosystem: Host-associated > Mammals > Digestive system >... | reverse complement strand
CGCCATTCTGAACCGCCTTATCGCTAACCTCGAACAGTATGGAAATGAAATCAATAGCGGAAGCAGGAAAGATGAGAAATTAGAGACACTTAAAGAGGTGATTCGTCAGCGCAAAGGTCGGAAAGTGGTGGTCTTTACCTCCTACGCCGACACGGCACAATATCTTTACGACCAAATCAACGGTTTGTTCGCCGATGTGGAGTTAGTCACAGGTGACATTGATTCTAATGTGCTGGAAGGGAAATTGGAACGCTTTGCACCGTACAGCAAGCTGTTTATGGAAAAGAAGTGGGATGCGCTTTACAAGGCCAACCACATCAATCCTGATGACTACAAAAACAAAACGAAAGAATTGTATGCCATTTGGAAAGAGCTGATTTTCAAATCGCCGGCGCACAAAACGATGCAGGAACAGCTTTCACATCCCCTCTCAATATTGGTGGCCACCGACTGTGTGAGCGAAGGTCAGAACCTACAGGATGCCGACACGGTGGTCAATTACGACATTCACTGGAATCCTGTGCGCCTTATCCAGCGTTTCGGCCGTATCGACCGTATCGGGTCACCCAACAGCAAGATACAAAGCGTCAACTTCTGGCCTTCGAAGGACATTGAATCCTATCTCGGTCTTTCCGAGCGTGTGAGCAACCGCATGGTGGCCATGAATGTGGCCGGTTCGGAAACGTTGCAGGCCAACGAAACCATCGCCCAAATGGAAGTGAACAACCAGTTCCGCCAAAGTCAGGATGCCCGCAGTTTGAAATCGATACACGATGACCAGGTGGGCGAGATTGAGGATATGGGAACGCCCACTTTCGACCTGTTGTCGCTATCCGAATTCAAGGCCGATGCCGAGCAGTTTGTACAGAACTCCGACCGTTTGAAAGAGCTGGTGGAGATGCCCAATGGCGCTTTCTCGGGCTTCCGCTGGAACCTGAAACCATACGCCGACTACCCCGAGTGTCTTGTGGCTTTGTTGCGCCATCGCGATGACAACAAGAGCTTCCATCTGCTCTGTCTGCCTACGGATGAGCAATCCACCCCCGATTTTAAGCAGATTGACAAGGCCGAAGTGTTGAAGCTTCTCGCCGACCATAAAAAAGAGCAGACCTTCCTGCCTCAAGATATTCTCGCCGCTAATCCAAATGCCTTGAAGCGTCTGGCGCACGTCATCACGGGATGGTTCGCCCCGCGAGACGAACAGACCACCATCAGTGCCGTGATGGATTTGCTGAACGGCAACCCCGACAACGTGGTGCAGGGCAATCGCGATGAGACCATAGAAGAGCGCACCGACATCGGCAAATACGACCTCATTGCCTGGGATTTGGTATCGGAAATGAATCACGAATAATACAGCAAAGTTATGAAAGAGACACTCAAACTGTTCACCAAGAGCGACTTGCGTAAAGCATCATTAGCCCTGCTCGACCAATTGGAAATGCGTTACACCCTCGGTGCTGGAAAGCCTTTGCAGACAAAAGATCTGTTTGCGGGCAAATCCCTTTCAAAGGCGGCCAAAGAGGCCTTGGACATCGTGACGGCCACTTGGTTCGTGGCACTGATTGACGAACGCACCTTTGATGGAGACCGAAGTGATCTGGACCTTCAGGCGGCCATTGAGAATGCCAAGAATGAGAAATACAACGGCATGTTTGTCTTTGCCGTTGAGGTGGCTCCTGGAGCCAAGCTATCGCGAACCGTTGCCGCCAACATTACACGCGTTTTCAACAAATTAGCTGTCAACAAGCCGGTAGTGGTGATAATCAGGCAGGCAGAGAAGTTGTCCATCGCCACCTGCGAGCGCGGCAACTATTCTCAAACTTGGCGTGAGGGTGAAAAATTGGGTAAAGTGTCAGTATTGCACAACATTAATTGCGCCAATGCTCACAGAGGTCATTGCGATCTGCTGAAACGAATGGAGGGCAACCGCGCGAACAACTTCGACAGTCTCTACAAGAAATGGTTCGAGGTGTTCGACGTCAAACTGCTATCGAAACGGTTCTATGACGAGCTTTTCGAATGGTATCAGTGGGCTATGTCGCTGGTTGGCAGCGGGCGCATGCGTTTTCCCGCCTGGCCAAAAGACGGACACGGCAAAGAGAGCCGCGACGAGACCGTTATCCGCATTATCACCCGCATGCTCTTCATCTGGTTTATCAAGGAGAAAGGGCTGATACCCGCCACGTTGTTCAACAAGCAGGAACTGAAACGCATTGTGAAGGATTTCAATCCTCAAAGTGTCAGCGCACACAACTATTACAATGCAATCTTACAGAACCTCTTCTTCGCCACGCTAAACTGCGAAAAACCGGAACGCAAGTTTATTCCCGAATCTTATCACGGCAAGAACGATGGCTACGGTGTTAACAGTCTCTACAGGGGCGACGACCTGCTGAATATCGGAAAAGAGGAGTTTATGGCTCTTTTCAAGAATATTCCCTATCTGAACGGCGGTTTGTTTGAACGATTGGACAACGGCCAGAACTATTACGACGGTTTCAGCAAAGAGGCGAGACGCCGCGCCATTGTGCCCGACATGCTCTTCTTCCGCGAAGACGTGAATGACGGACACTGCGGTTTGATTACCCTTTTCGAGAAATATGTTTTCACGGTGGAGGAGAACACGCCCATTGAGCAGGACATCTCGCTCGATCCGGAGCTGTTGGGGCGCGTATTCGAGAACCTCTTGGGGGCGTATAACCCCGAGACACAGGAAACCGCTCGCAAGGCAACAGGTTCCTACTACACCCCGCGCGAGATTGTGGAGTATATGGTGAATGAGTCGCTGGTACAGCATTTGACCAAAACCGGGATTGATGAGAAGCAGATTCGCGATTTGTTGGAATACCACGATGGGTCACAGACCGAGCTTACCGATGAGCAGCGCAAGAAGATGATGACCTCTCTCTACCACGTGAAGATTCTCGATCCGGCGTGCGGTTCGGGTGCCTTCCCGATGGGTATGTTGCAACAGATGGTGCATGTATTGCGGCAGATTGACCCCAACAACGCCCATTGGCAGGCGTTTATCAAGACCACGGCGGGTGCGCAGGCGGAGCAGGCATACACCAAGACCAACGACGCGGAGACGCGCAAACTGCAGCTCGATGAAATCGAAAACGCCTTCAATCTCCGTCTGGCCAATCCCGACTATGCCCGCAAGCTTTTCATCATCCAGAACTGCATCTACGGCGTTGACATCCAGCCCATTGCCATGCAAATTTCGAAGCTCCGTTTTTTCATTTCGCTCATCAGTGAACAAAACAACGACAATATATTGCCTCTACCCAACTTGGAAACCAAATTCGTTTGTGCCAACACTTTGATTGGCGTTGACAAAAATGGCGGCTCATTCTCATCTGATGAACTTGAACAGAAAAAGGATGAACTGATAGATGTTCGAAAAAAATTATTCTATGCTCGAACTGCCAAAACGAAAAAGAAATACCGCGACGAAGACGATAAGATACGTGAAGAATTAGAGGGTATGATTGCCGACATGGCAGGTTTGGGCACAAGTGTAGCCAAACAGCTGGTCTCCTGGAACCCTTACGACCAGAACGCTTCCTCGCCCTTCTTCGATGCCGAGTGGATGTTCGGGGTGAAAGACGGGTTCGATGTGGTGATCGGGAATCCGCCGTATTTCCAAATGAAGAAGGGTTGTGTAAGTAAAACGGTTTATCCATTTTCCGAAGGAAAAGACACAGGAAAGCAAAATATATATAAATTATTCATCGAATTATCGTATAATTCATTGATTGATAATGGTATAGGCTCTTTGATTACACAAAGCTCGTTGATGTGTGATGCTTCGGCGCAATATACACGAGAACTTTTATTAAAACATACGACCCTACACCAAGTAATTGAATTCCCTAAAGTGGCACCCCATCCGGAGGGACAATTATTCAAAGGAGCGTTGGTCGCAACGTGTATAACTATATTCAAAAAGACACCTGCAGATAACGCACATGTCTTTTATCTTTCCGCGAATAACGACTTGACAACAATCAATCAATTTGATTTTGCAGAACTCAAGCAGACTGAACCATTGTCGTTTTATCCTAACGGGTATTGCTTGCCTTTAATCAGAAAAAATGATTTCCCCATAATTGAAAAAATGAATTCTGGCACCATTTTTTTAGAAAAATTGATTTCAAAGTCTTCACAAGGGGATTTTAATCTGACAAATGAAAAGCATTGTTTTAGTACGAGGATTTCAGATGTAAAAATGTACCGAGGTTGCCATATCCATCGCTATTATATGGATGATGATGTCCAAGAGTATATTCAAAACAACTATAAAGCAGAGCTTATTTATAGCAATATGACGAACACGTGGTTGATTTGTCAAAATATATCCGGGATGACAGATAAAAATCGTTTTAATGTAGCGATAACAAAGGGGAATAAATGTTTGTTTGGTCATTCGGTTGATAAAATCTTACTAAAAGCTAATACGAATTCCAAATTCATTTTAGCATTACTTAATTCAAAAATGATTGATTGGTATTTTAGGAAAACAAGCACCAACAATCATGTAAATATCTATGAATTAGAACAACTTCCAATCCCCACCGCCACTCCCGTCCAGCAGCAACCCATCATCGCCCTAGTGGACAAGATCCTTGCTGCGAAGAAGGCGAACCCACAGGCGGACACGAGTGCGTGGGAGCGGAAGATTGATGAACTGGTGTATGAGCTGTATGGGTTGACGCCCGAAGAAATAGCTGTCATTGAACAATGAAAGAATTAGAATTATGAATAACGGATTTCGTAAATTTTCTGACAACGAGAGAGAAATTGTCAAACAACTTATCCAATCTAAAAAAAATGATTTATCGGGATTGCAAACATCAAGAATATTGACAAAAAGACTCTCTTTTGAAGGAATTCATTGCAATTGTAAAGATGGCCGTGTAGAAATCATCAAGAAAGAGAAAGCAAATCCGTCAGATAGTTACAGGTTGATTTTCGACATCTGTTTATTCCTAGAAGAACTTGAAAATTTTGGGTTTATTATTGTTGATACCATAATCGACAAAGACGAATCTGATGAAAATTTGACAAATGATGACTTTTGGATTTATGATCGCAACAAATACACCATTGAATATGGTGAGTTGATGGAAAAACATGGTGAGTTGATGTGTACAGCTATGCCTAATTACGAGAAAGAAGTGTTTCATTCGCAAAAGTTGTCCATATTACTCACTAAATACGTGTTTCACAAAGTCATAATACCTCGATCACCTCTTGTCGAGCTTGAGAAAGACAACTTCTCGTCAAGAGAAGAGCAACAGTTTCAAACAATGAAACGCACACATAAAGTTGCTGTCATTGCTGTAATTATAAGTGTAATATCTTTGTTTTTATCCATAATAATGCAAAAATGCTGTTCAATCAAAATCGAATCATGTGATTTAGAAAAAATTGCAGAAAGCACCAACTTTATTAGCAACAACGTAACAACATTCTCTGAAGACACCATATCACTAATGTCGAAAAGCGACACTTTCAAGGTCACCGAATAAGAGACTCGTAAATCGTTTATTAAACATTGCCACGCCATATAAATTTCAACACAGCATGTTGATAATTATTTTCGACGATACGATATTTTTTTGTACTTTTGCAAAAAAATGTCATTATGGTTAATACAGATCAAATAGTCACTTTGATTCGCTCTCATGTGAACAACGACGATGAGATGTTTCGCCGCGTGGCATTGCAAATTTCGGCATCCGAAGCAAAGCTGGGACATACTAAAGCTGCCGCAGCTATTCACGAAGCAATTTCTGCAAAACCCACTAAACCTGTATTGAAATTGGCTCCTGCAAACAATGACCTTGACGATTTATTCATGGTCTGTGACAAGCGTTATCGGCTGAAAGATTTGATTGTGTCGATTGATGTAAGAAAAAAAGTGGAGCGTGTCATCAAAGAATACATTGAGCAGGATAAGTTGCACAAGTATAATCTTGAAAATCGCCGTAAGATTCTTCTTTATGGTGCTTCAGGAACAGGTAAAACTATGACAGCCGAAATTTTAGCTTTCGAGTTGAATCTTCCCTTTATAGTTGTTCGTACCGATAAGGTGGTAACCAAGTTTATGGGCGAAACTGGTTTGAAACTCGGTCGTGTTTTTGATTTGATTTCATCCATGCCTGCAATATATCTCTTTGATGAGTTCGATGCTATAGGGACACAACGAGGTCTTGACAACGAAGTGGGTGAACAGCGTCGAATTCTCAACACTTTCCTTCAACTTTTAGAGCACGACCACTCTAGCAGCATTATTGTTGCTGCAACTAACAATTTTTCAGCCCTTGACAAAGCACTTTTCCGACGTTTTGACGATACCATTGAGTATTGTTTACCAGAAAACGAAGAAGTGGTGGAAATACTCAAGCGAGAACTGTGTCGCGTGAAGGATATTCAGATTGATTCGTTGGCCAAATTTTGTATTGGGATGAGTCATGCTGAGATTAAGATGGCTTGCGCTGACGCACGTAAGGAGTCGTTGCTTTACAACAAGAAGATTGATGAGAGTATGCTTTCTACTATTATCAAAAGCCGCAAGCTGGCATAATTATACTGTATGGCTGATTATTCACATATTTTTCTCCATGAGGGGAATGTCGAGAAAATAAACTTTTCACCTAAAACAGGCGGAGACAGCAGTCCTGCCCCATCACGAGATGTTCATGCACATGCTGTCAATATCCGTTTGCAATACGAATCTTGTGTGAATGATGCCATACAGCAACTCGACGCACGTCGTATGGCAAATAAACCTTCGGCCAATGGCTTCTATCTTGATATTGAATTGACAGGTAAACATCCTCCATTTGAGAAACTTGACGGTGTGCGTGGACCTCAATTGATGGCCATTAACGGTGAAGATAATTCTGAAACTACTATTGCTTCTGTTTATCTTCAAACCAAAAAGAAAGATTGGCTTAATCAGAAACTTGACAAATATGAGGATCCTGTTGAGGATGGTAAGAAACCCAAAAATCAGACACTAATCAACTCAATAGAGACCATTGCCACATCTACTGCTCGCTCATTGTTCCCAAACAAGGATGAATACGATGACTTCCCCCCTCAAAAAGAAGGCTGTTTTGAATTGTGGATTGATGTAGTGGATGACAGAGAAATTGAAAATTCTAAGCGTGTCCTAAACCAAATAGGTATCAGTCTTGCGCAGGATGTGTGTTTGAGGTTTGAGAAAGTGACGGTGTTGCTCGTAAATGCCACCAAGGAAGCTCTTGACGATATCCCTTTGTCTTTGGATTATGTAGAAGCTATCAAGTATTACTACAGTCCAGTGGATTTACTTTATGACGATGAACAAAATCGAGAATGGGCACAATTGATACAAGACGATATTGTACGAAATGTGAATGATGACTCCGTGATTGTTGGCGTATTGGATGGCGGTATCAACAATGGGCATCCTATGATAGAGCCGTTCTTGCCAGATGACCGTCGGGCGACTGTTATTCCGAACACAAATGTTTTCCATGAGGGATACCACGGAACCGGCATGGCGGGATTAATTGAATATGGCGATCTCACAGAATTCCTTGGTCGCCATGGTCATCTTGAAATCAATCATTCCCTCGCATCGGTCAAAATATTATCTAGGGAGCCCAACGAGAAGTATCTCTACGGGAAAATAACCGAAGATGCTATTCTCCGGGCTGATCAATTGGGTGCTAAGATTACCTGTATGGCCGTAACGGAGGAACAAGAACGCAATGATGGCTCTCCCTCCTCTTGGTCTGCAGCAATAGACAAAGCATTGTTCAACAATGGTCAATGCGATCGTTTGATGGTTGTTTCGGCAGGTAACACAAATCTTAATGATATTGATTCTGACGATTATAGGACATCTCTCGTCAACTCCCCCATCCAATCGCCCGGTCAGTCACAGAATGCTATAGTAGTAGGTGCATATACTCAACGTAGCATCTGTCATAATCCTGATTACACTACCATTGCTCCTCCCAATGGCGTTTCCCCATTAACGAGAACTAGCTGGTTTTGGCGTAGGAGCAATATTAAGCCCGACATCGTCATGGAAGGCGGAAATGTCGCACATCACGATGTTCTAGGAAATGTGATACCAGTTGAGTTGGGATTAGTCACTACCGATCAAGATTTCAACCAGACGCCCTTAATGCCTTTCAATGCTACTAGTGCCGCCACAGCCTTAGCCGCAAGGCTTGCAGCCCGCATCCTTACTGCAAATCCCGGCATTTCTCTTCTTTCAGTACGTGCCTTAATGATTCATTCAGCATCGTGGACAAACGAGATGAAGGCGCTATCGCAAAAACCTGCTGATATTATGAAATATTGTGGTTACGGTGTTCCGAATGAAAGATGGGCGATGGCAAGCGGTGACACTCGCGCCACATTCATTATGGAAAACGAACTTATTCCGTTTAATGAGGATTGTTCGTACAAAGAAATGCATTTCTATTCCTTGCCGTGGCCGAAAGAACTCTTGTTGCAGATGCACGATGAAAATGTGAAGCTTCGTGTCACCCTGTCCTATTATATTGAACCATCGCCAAGTTTTAAAAACGATTATGACAAATATCGTCTATCCTCTGCTGGTTTAATATTTGATGTAAAAACGCCAACCGAGAGCAAGGAGCAATTTATTGCGCGAAAAAACAAAAAGAAGCCTGTTAAAGAAACGAGCAACAACAATTCTGAGCGATGGGAGATTGGAATAAAATTGCGTGGAAACAGCACTTTGCAGTCTGATTGGTTTGAGTGTACAGCACGTGAATTGGCCGAGTGTAATGAGATTGCAATTTTTCCCCAAAATGGGTGGTGGAAATACCGTAAGATAGACAATGTGTACAACCGTATAAAATATTCACTTGTAGTAACCATTGAGACAACCGAGACAGAAATTTACGATGCTGTACAAATTGCTGTTGGCCAAGCCATCCCTGTAGAAGTAGGCAGATAGCGTGATTGAGGCTTCCAACACACACGTATTGGCTTGTCGGATTGCGGCTTACAGTTTCACAAAAACCTAATGGTTTGATACAATAGCGGACATTGCAAAAATGTATTGCTCGCACCTCCTTGCGTACAGACAGAATGTGGAGATGAGCGTTCCAACCATGGTGGCCACCCCCACAGAGTGTGTGAACTCCCTTGTTTGGAAATAAAACGGAGCAAATCCGTTCGCTTCCGACGCGTTTTCCTACCATTGTGTCAGAGAATCGAAAGAATCATTGCGTCTCCAACCGCAGTTTCCGACATGGCGGACGTGGGCAAAATACAGTGAACACCTACTAAACTCAACCGACTTGCGAAAACGGCACCTCGTTTTGAACTATCCGGTGACAGTATGGGAAATAATCGTATTTTTGCCGCGCCAGGCTTGAAACGTTGACTTAAGTGGGTGGTTATCGTCTAAATGCCTGTGTTGTTATCACTGAAATGTTTAACAGTAAGTTGCTATCAAATGCTGAACATTCAAATTAAGACAAAACGACAACTCTCGAGAATTCTCGTATTTGCTTTGGTTTTTTGTCCCTGCTTGCTTTTTGCTCAGCAGAAACATGCTTTACTGATTGGAATATCAGACTATCCTCAATACAATGATTCCGATGCTTCGTGGAGTCGCATACATGGGGCTAATGACGTACAGCTGTTATCGCCGATACTATCAAAACAAGGGTTCAAAGTTACAACACTGACGAACAAATTGGCCACCCATGATGCTATTACAAAGAGTCTCATAAAACTGGGCCAGTCCATTCACCCAGGAGATATTGTTTATATCCATTTGTCCGGCCATGGTCAAGCTGTTGAGGATGAGAATGGTGATGAAGTGGATGGATGGGATGAGGCTTTTATCCCCTATGATGCACAGCATCGCTACAAGAAAGATGTGTATCAAGGAGAGAACCATTTGCTGGATGATGAGTTGAACGTGTATTTGAATTCTATAAGAAAGAAGGTCGGCGAGAATGGTATTGTTTATGTGGTGATTGATGCTTGTCATGCAGGTTCTTCATATCGTGGCGAAGAGGATGAAGACAGTGTCTATGTTCGTGGTACAGATATAGGATTCAGCAAGAACAGAAAGCCCTATACTCCACCAAAAGACAAACGCGGAAACATCCGCATCTTATCGGGGAAAGGTATGTCTCACATATACATGCTGGAAGCCTGCCGTTCATACGAAGTAAATACCGAGATCAAACAAAACGGCCAATACTATGGTCCACTGTCCTATTATATCAGTCAGCAACTGTTAACCTCACCCCTATCATTCGACACTAAATGGATAGAAAATGTGAGGAGAAATATGGACAAAGACACTCGATTGGTAAGACAAAACATGGTAACGGAAAGTTCGAAATAACTATGCCAATTATATCATTAAACAGAAAACGGGATGAAGTCTTAAATGACTTTGCGAAGGAGTACCGAGAACGGACTCTAACCTATCTTCGTAATACTTTTTCGTTGAGCAGAGAAGACTGCGAGGATGTATTCCAAGAAGCTTCAATCATTCTCTATCGGGCAGCTGTTGATGGTAAGTTGGACAAGCTTGCATCTTCGATTTACACGTTCTTTATAGGGATTTGCAATAACAAAGCTCACGAACAATTACGGGCAAATGACAAGTTGCAGTTATCCTCAATAGATGCATTCTCCAGTGAGGAAGGTGAGCAGCGGTACAACGTAATTTTAAGTAAGGTTGATAAGATTCTCAACATGATAGAATCAAATGAGAAAGCTGAAAAAGAGAGGCATGCCATTGTAGAAGAGATGGTTAGAAAACTTCCTCCCCCTTGCAATGAGTTGCTATGGTCTTACTATCGTGATGCTCTTTCCATGAAGGCAATAGCTCAGATGTATAATTATGCCAGCGAGAGTGTCGCCAAGGTGACCAAACACCGTTGCCAAGAAAAATTCCGCAAAAGTTACGAAGCGTTAAAATAACAAACGACAGATAGTTATGGATGAAATAATAGACAAAATAACATTTGATAACGAGGAAAGAATAAATCGGTATCTTCATGGTGAAATGACACCAGAAGAGGAAGCCCTGTTTGAGTCGGACCTTGAAAAAGACGACGGCTTGAAACAACAGGCAGAAGCAATGGCAAGAATCATCAAAGGCATGGAAGTCGTTGGTGATGAACAAGACAGACTGCTGATCGAAAAGATGAAAGCCTCGTCGGAGAAAAAGACATCTTCTTTGCGGTGGATATCTATTGCGGCCAGCTTTGCACTCATTTTTACTGTGGGCTATTACATCTACGATTACTCTGCTACAACCAGACTTGGAAAAGAATATGCGTATGCCTTCCCCGTATCTGAAGTTGTTCGAGGGGAAGAGGATGAGGATGTGGTCAGTACACTAACATTATTATTCGACAATGTTGCAGAAGGGAAAGACTTAGATAATACGATAAAGCAACTTGAAGAGTTGTGGGAGTTATCTCAATGTGATACATATAATGGTTATACAACGTATGAGCCTTATATTGGATGGAATTTGGCCATAGCTCATCTACGTAACAACGATAAGAAAGAAGCAATGAAGGTATTAGAGGAAATGGCAGTACAATATCCGCAAGGTACCGCTATGGGGAATAAAATTGTTGAAATACTTAACAGACTATAATCATGAAAAAGTTTCTTATACTACTGGTTATTACAGGCTTAGCGCTGTCTGTGGAATGCCAAAACTATACAAAAGAGAAAAGGCTAATAGACAAAAAGGTGGCAAAATACATAAAAGAAGGTCAATTAGTAGCTGCTTCAAATTTAATGGTAGATTATGCCATTGAAATGGAGAGACAAGGAGATACATTATTGGCTCTTCAATATCAATTGGAAAATTGTCATTTAATAGATGATCATATCGATTTTTTCCGTAAAGCAGGATTAACACCTGAAATGTATTTTGCAAACTGGTATGCGTCTATTAGCTTAGAAGGGTGGCTTAAAATGAAAAACGAAGGAGCTATCCATCTTTTTTCTCTGTTAAGAAAAATGCAAAAAGAAGCGCCTGATTTACTTCCATTTTATGCCAGTACACTTGCCTATATTATTGAAGATTTTAGAGACCCTGGTTATAAGGATTCTATTTACTTGTTGCAAAGTGCTCTGGATGTGATAAAAGCAATGCCAATAACAAAAAACACTGTTCAACAATATATTAGGATTAATGAATGCTTTATGCGGAATCGATTCTATAACAGTTTTGATGGTGTTATTTTTACAAAGAACAGATTGCCAGAAATTTGTGATTGGTATGCTGTGAACAGTCCATTTATTCATAACCTTGATACGAGTGTTTATTGTTCTGAAATACTTCAATATGATTTTGACTACGCTGATTTGTTATATGGTTTTGCAAGTTCAAGCAGTGCACAGGACAATGATCCTATCATGGCTATAAATTTATACGAAAAGGAGATAGCTGTGCTAAAGCCGTTGTTGAAAATTAGCAATAAGCCTGCTCTAAAGATTGCAGCTTGTTATGCACAGATTTCTTTGGAATACTATTTACTTGGAGACAATGTTAGATGTAAAGAATATAATGACCAAGCAATTGTATATTTGTATGACTTTGAGAATGATTCAAAGAAATCTGAAATTGACAATTTTGTTTTTTTTGAAATTTACGAAGCTATTGCATTTAATTATTTTATTATTGGCAATATTTCTTCGGCTGCACAAATTGAACAAATGGCGATATTGACAAAAGAACAAATGGGGTGGAATTGTTCTCAGTCGAATTGGGCGAGTTATTTTATGTATGTATTGAACGACGACCCTCACAAAATTTTACAGTATAAGGACAAAGCCATTAATGCAGACAAGAAGTACGGTGAAAGCTATAGTCTATTTTTAGACATTGGAAAGGCTTATTCGATGCTTATGGACGAGACAATTGGTTATAAAGATTCCGCTGAAGTGTATTTTCATAATGCTGAAAGCATTGTTAACACTAATATTTTGTATTATGATGAAATTGGAGAGTTAAACGATGCTAAATCTAATATACAAGAAGCTTGGGCTGGACATTTCATGAGGTTGAATAAAATACGATTGTCTTATGATTATTCAAAAAAAGCCTTGAATTTAACAAATGCCCCCACATATATTAACTTCTGCAATGTGTCATTAAAAGCCGCTTTGTTGCATGACATAGAGGGGATACATAAGTATCTTCCAAAATTTTACTATGACATGGAGGATGAGTTGGGTAAAATGTTGCCGACCCTCGGATCTATAGAATCAGACCTTTATTTGGGCAATGGAGAAGGAACACTTTACAATATTCCAGAATGGGCATCATGGAATCCGACAGATAGTGTTAGTGTTAGCATCGCATACGACGCAGCTTTGCTTATGAAAGGCCTAACGCTGCGTTACAATGTTCTTTCTCCGTATTTTGAAAATCATCCAGAAATGGTGAGTGCCAAACTCGAATTGGACAAGATGCGCGATAGCATCTATGCTATTTCAGACGACAATGCCAGAGTGTTGGCTTTGTATCGATATGAATTAAAAGAACGCGAGATATTGAGCGAAATTAATCATGAATTTGGCAATATACATTGGAGAGATGTTGCACAAGGACTGAAGAAAGATGAGGCTTGCATTGAATTTGTTAAGTACACAGTCAATAGCTATTCGTGGTGCGATAGTGCTCCTAAACCTCATTACTCAGCAATGGTTCTTCTACCTAATGACAGAGTACCCGTTTT
>Ga0310786_10007893_pt1 | contig 13774 bp, 8 predicted proteins | sample AusTroGonzalo_MG_FD_203881 | JGI IMG/M metagenome (GOLD analysis project Ga0310786, IMG submission 203881) | Bovine rumen microbial communities from tropical cattle in Woodstock, Queensland, Australia - Gonzalo_03 (v2) (version 2) | ecosystem: Host-associated > Mammals > Digestive system >... | reverse complement strand
TCTAGTCTAGTAAATAGAGATTTCCATTTTCTGCCATTAAATGTTCCATCCACCCAAAAAGCGGGAACAGTGTATGTTGGAACACTTACGCTTGTAACTACCATCTGTTGTGCATTATTGTACCCTAATGCAGCGGCATTGATTCGCTTGTTATCCCAACCGCTGTGGCCTGTTTTCTTTTCTTTTATCAATTGCTTGCCTATGGTTTTTAAGGAATCTATAACCAATTTTCGAACATGACGGTCTTGTAAAGTATTGAAAGCACTATCTTTCATGTCATACTGATATGAGACTTCAATATTATAGAGACCAATCTTCCTTAGTTCTTCCTTTATATATGATTCATTATTGCTATTTCCAAGGACAAACAGCAGATGAATATTACGTTTCTCAAGCATTTCTATTTGACTCTTTTTCAAAGAAGAAACGTGTGATTCTTTAGTGTTTCGTTTATCGGTGTCGATTCCAACATATTCTTGGAAAATACTTGTAATTTGTTTTCCGGAATAAGAGCCATCATCGTAGAAAAATATGCACTCCCCATTTTTAGTGTTTTTCAAACACTGAACAAGATCTGTCTCGATGCGTAATGAGACATTCTTATTTTGAAGTGTTGTTTTCAAATCATTCATATAATATGAAAGATGTAGTGAACTGTCTGTTGGACTTCCAACAACACACATATTGACAACAGTATCTGATAAATCTTTAAACCAGCAATTCTCAGCCACATTTCTAATGAGCTCTCTTCCCACAAAGTAACCATTTAACATAAAGTCAAGAATACCATTTAGTAGAGGTAAAACGTTGACATAATCTATTTGTAAACAATTAAACTGTCGTAAAAAATTTCTAACACTTAATTCATCAACTTGACGTGAATCGTGAGCTTCAAACTTGCCATATTTTTCTACAACCGATCTAATCTTGGGATCTAAGCCTTGACCAAAAAACAAATCATCGTCGACTAGACACAAACAATTCCTGTAATAATCATTTTGAAACAATGATCCTTTTGTTTTAACCAATGCAGAATAATCTGATTTCAAGCATTTAGCAGCGCGTTTATTAAGTCTAATTGAATACTTTTCAAATAGAACTTTTTCAAAAGCGAGATAAGCACATTCACGATGCTCGCAATTGGATAACAAATAAAACTTTTCTTCCTGTGACTTTTTCCCTTCGTCTATTGTAGAGTATTTATATAATTCATTTGACCAATCATAAGAACCGTTCCCATCATCGATTGGGATGGGATCGATCGAAGTAAAGGAGATAGAAACAAAAACGAACTTGTAGTTTTCAGAATCCTTTATTGGATTTCCAATTTTTGCACATATGGATTTATATTCTTCTTTGATGCAGTCACAAAATAGTGCTTTCTGATTTCTATACATTTGATTCTTAGCATTATCCTTAACAACTTCATTAAAGAAACGTCGTTTTCCACATGTAGTAGCGGAAAAATCGTCAAGATCTCTTTCGCTAAATGCTGCTACTCGTTTGTATAAATTGCGATTTCGGATATTGACAATAGTATCGGATATTCTTGCTTTGTCTTCCTTTGAAAAACCCTTAACATTTGCAATTTTGCGCCAATGTTCAGAAAAAACCTCATCCGACCAAGAAAGAATGGTTTTAAAGCTTATTGGTAGACCAAGTTCTCCACATTTTTCAAAATAACCTGAAATGACTTCTCGCATCATTGTTTCCGCTGTAAGCACTTTATGATGACAATATACGCTTTCATACATGTTCAAACGAGCGTTGTCGAGCTGAAAACACACTTTAGTAGCCGAATTTTTGATTACCATGATTTTGTATTTGCCATTTTTCCAACCAGGAAAATACTCTTTGATAAGTCTATGATCATCATCCCAGGCAGAATTCTCAGAGAAGTTAGCCTTAGGATCATTTTCACGATAATCAACGACAAGTATCTTTTGTATTAACCTTGAAGCATCGACAGAGATCGGAACTTTTGTGCATGAAGAATCTCGAGATAAATAGTCTATTCTGTCAGCATCAACGGTACCTTTAATAATTGTAGAGAAAGGTAACAATACCTGGTTAATAGCACTCCCCAATATGAGAGAAGAAATGCAATCTTGTAAATAACTAACATCTTTTGGTTTATTTATTTGGAAGGCAAGGGATTGTCTAATGATAGATGAATTAAGCAACTCTCCTACAGCATCAGATTGAACAATCATAGCTCCAATCAACTCATGCAATGCACAGTTATAAGTCCGTTTGATTTCGGTTTGAACATGAACAAGGGCTTTATGAACTAATTCGTATTTTGGGAAGCTAACGTCATTTGTAAAATACTTTTCACTGACATGACTGTAAAACATATGCCCCACATCATGAAATAAAGCTGAAAGTCGAACAATCTGTATAAGTTCTTTTTCTATATTTCCAGACAGCTCTAATCCAATAGATACTTTTTTTGCCATGCGGCCCGAAACCTCAATAACACCAATTGTGTGACTGAATCGAGTGCTAGTTGCATTGCAATACAACATATCTGCCAAGCCTAACTGCTTGATGTATCTCAATCGCTGAAGAAGTGGTGAATCCAACAATAGTATCTCGTGTGGTTCTAGCTCCACTGTTCCCCATACAAAATCAAAAATATCTTTTTTGAAAACTGAAGAATTAACCTCCAATGCGTTCATTCTTGCATTGTATGCAGACAAACAGCAAGTACAATAATCATTGACTTCTTTAAACAAACCTTTACAGGGTCCTTCAGTAATGACATCACGAAACGACTTATTCATGCGAATTGTTATACAGCTATATCTATATTTTCTTTTTCAAATTCCAGCTTTCGCATATCGTTACAAAATGCTGACACCATACTATTCATCACATTTTCAGGAATGCTTAGAGAGGCATTATCGCTAATTAGATATTGGGCCTCCATAGTGCTCATTTTAACAATGCATCGAACATATTCTGGATTAACAAAAGATACCAATTCACCATTTAATTCCGAAATGCCATCTCGAAAACGAGAGTATACTCCTTGATAGGGGTTCTTTATAAATAATAAGGACAAATCGTCTGCCGCATCTCCAAAAGAATCAATATTCTCAAAGAATACAGTTTTCATACGTTCAATTCCATCATAAAACTCTGGAACATCATATGGAAATATTTTGATCTTCCTTAATTTCAACTCAGCGAGGAATTTTTCTAGAAAATCCTCTTCATAACGGTATAACATAGCATTCCCCTCAATTTCTACCGTGGATAGTACGGATATTCTAGCATAATGCTATGTGTTCCACAACTATAAATATAACAAAATTTTACTACTAATATCCGAATCCGCAAATAATAATATTGTTATTTATAAGTTTTCTAATCCCTGACCTTCATACTTGAAATATTTGTTTCTCATAATTCATTACTCTTTCACTTATTTTTGGGAATAAGCTTAGCCACTATTGATACATCTTCATCTTAATATGAATACATTTCAGATATTGGGACATTAGATTAATTCTCTGTTAATTATATTCAGATACCCAATATGCATGAATAAGAAACTATAAGCTCTAGCCTATAAGTATCTTAGAAATAGATAATAGCTCTCAATAGGCCTGACAGTGCGTTTGAGAAAAGGAAGTAGTAGGCAATGTATTTTTTTCCTTTTTGTTAAAAGAACTACCAAAGGAAAAACACTATCCATTGTGTATCTTAGAAAACAAACACTCATAGAACATCATATGGTTTATTTAGTAGTGTTTTTGGCAGAAACTCCTACAACCGTATTTCCCCCACACAAAAACCCGAGCCACACGGCTCGGGCTTTCATCACCAAATTAATAACTCAACACCCCGCATCACGGATTTATCACGAACGGCTCTTCTTCGCCCTCCAGTTTCTCCGTCTCATGGTATTTTCCAGAATCGAAGTAGGGACCTTCTGCACTGAGCTTGATTATCTCTATTTCCGGAGCCGGATAGTTGGTTTTATTGATAAGATTGTTTTTCATAAGCCCTCCTTAATTGAAAGTCCCGCGGTAGAAGACAAATCTGTAGATCAGCATGGTCCTTGCCAGCTCCTTCATATTATAGCTTGCCGTGTCGGATTGCAACTTGGCGAGCAGGTAATATGTCATGTCTGCATAGCAATAGGAACAGTAATCCTGATTATAAGCGATAGTGTCATCGAACCCTGCCTCATAAGCATAAAGATTGCCGTAGTCCCCCGGCAGTGTGACGGTATACACACCGTTTCCGTGATCCACCGCTTCATAAGGGATAAATACCGTATTCCAATTCGAATCATTATCCCAATTTCCGAAAACCGGCGTAACGCCGTCTTTGACGTGGATATAGATCTTTACCGTAGGCTGGCTTCCGAAGATTCCGCTCATACTGTAGATCTTGATCTTGTTATCCTTTATGTTAGCGGTAATGGTCGAACTGTAATCCTGATACTTATCTTCAACGTTCACGCTGTCGACCGCCGCGAGAAGAGCCAGGTTCTCTTCAAGAGCAGAGATGATCGGATCGTCCATCCTGAAATCGAAGTACTTCTGGCAGGCATTGGCGTAGATTACCAGAGCCGCAACCCTGTTTTCCGCACCTGAAGGGTACTTTAACGGATTTCTGATGATGGCTCTTGCATAGTCTTCCAGCGAGAAACCGCTGGCCTCAACGATATCGTTACCCTGATAAGATGCCTTGAAGACGAGCGGTACCGTCATGTCCGTCGGATCATAAGGGAAGATGAAGCTTACCGTCTTGCCGTTTGAGACGACATTTCCCGGAGCACATTCTATAGCCTCGCTGCCCCTGGCGTAGAATTCCGTCTGATCAGGACCGAGTGAAGCCCACCAGCCTTCGTCATCCGTATAATCCTCTTCCCTGTTGGGGATATAGATCGTCATCTTGACCTTGAGGTCGTAATCCTCGACCATGAGTGAGAATCCCTGGAGGAAAGCCACCTTATCATCTTCCATTTTCTCGATCATCCTGAGGGACTTATAATACCCGCCGGAATTCCTATCGTATCCGAAGATATCACAGTCAGGATCGTCAGAGACGATATACTTAATTGTCTCGTCGTTGAAGGCGTATCCGTTGTAGGTGTCTAATGCCACGATATCCATTGCTTCATATGAATACCTGGATACTCCGATCTCAGGATCTGCATCGTCCGCAAAATTACTCGAGAAGTTGATGATGTCCCTTGTATTGTTATTAGGGAAATAGATATTGCTCGGTCTGTTGTCTCCGCAGGTGTTGCCTATGACTCTGGCCTCAGGAGTCCATCCCGAATCAACCGCGTATTTACTGACCATCGTTGATCCGCAGTAGATACCGCCGCCGCCGGTCGTTGCGCTCTTATCCGCGATACATACGTTGTTTGTGATGGTGCAGTCTTCCAGTTCGATATCTGCGTTAGTTCCGCCCATGCAGATAGCTCCGCCTCTCGTCTGTGCAACGTTATCGGTTATTACGGCATTCCAGCATTCGATGTGTTTCTCCGAATAGATGGCACCGCCTTCATCGGCATAGCAGTTCCTGATGGTGGTGGTGCAAAGGGAGGCATATCCTCCATATACGGTGTCTCCATAATAACCCTCGGTCGTATAGCCGTAGCAACAGAAAGCGCCGCCCTTCGGAGCTGAGAAGTTCTGTATGGTAACGTAATTACTCGAATACGATCCGCAATCCACGAGCGTTATGGCGCTGTGACCTGCGGGATCATAGGAGGTACTGATACCCTGCAATGTAACGTCGTTGAGGAATAAGTTTCCGCCGGTTGCGTATTTGTCTCCGCCCATCATGAACAAAGGAGCACCATTTTCCGAGTAAATAGTTCCATTGCCTCCCATAAGCGAGAAATATGAAGTATCCTCACCCTTTGCCGGAGTAGCCTTGAAGAGGTACTCACTGCTGTCGGCAGGACTGTACGTGATAGTATGGCCATACATCCTGAGGTACATATTGTAACCGGAACCTGCATCCAGACCCTTGGTAATGGTGATATCCTCGCCCAGCCAGAATTCGACGTTACTATTCACCCACTCACTGCCCGGAAGACTTCCGCCGCATAAGGTGTCGATCGTGTTCTGGTCAAGGTACTTGTAGGTTGAGTATAGCAATTTGCACTTATACCAGCCGTCCTCATCCTTTTCGAAAACAGTGCCGTCGATCTCCTTCGTATCATCTGCAGCAACCTTACCGGATGATATGAAGCAAAGGACGCCGACCAAAGCGAGCATCGTCAAGATGCTCACAAGTATCTTAGAAGTTTTATTTGCCATAACCCCTCCTGAAAAAACGCGCAAGAAATAAATACTCAGGATAATTTTATCACCGCGGCCGCCATAAGTCACCTCGGTCCATATATATAAAATATTAGAACATATCTTGTCAGATTCAACAAATCCGGATAAGGCTCAGCAGGGAGGAGATGACCTTCGGCCGTGTTATAATCTTATCAGCTTCCGGGCGGTCAGATAAAACAGGACAAAATCCCGGGTTTTGTGACAGGATTTCCGGCGGCTTCTCATTGTACGCTATAGCAAACACCAAAGGAGAACAAAATGGATTGGATCAACGTTATCGATAAGACGCTTCAGTACCTTGAGGCAAATATCATGACAGTCACGGGTCCGAAGGAGGTTGCTATGGAAGTACACGTATCATCAAATTATCTGCAGAACAGTTTTCAGATCATCACGGGCTTTTCGATAGGGGAATACATAAGGAGCAGGAGGCTCTATCTCGCGGCCATGGATCTTCTCGAAAAAAACGACCGGATCATCGACGTGGCCCTGAGATACGGCTACGAGACGCCCGAGAGCTTCACCAAAGCCTTCAGCCGTTTTCATGACGCGACGCCCAGCGAGATCAAAAAGAAGAAAAAACCCGCCAAGGCGTTCCTGCCCCTGAAGCTGACCTTCTCCGTCAAGGGCGCCGACACCGTCGATGTCGTGGTCGAGAAAATGCCGGCGTTTAAGATCGCCGGCGCATCGGATGTTTTCGAGACCGAGACATGTTTTGACAAGATCCCTGATTTTGTCTACAACTTCATAAATATCACGAACGGCAAGAAGAGGGACATCTACTACGGCGTAAGCGTCGGCGAATGCGACATCGTCCTTAATTCCGACGGCAAGCCCTGGTACAGTGACCACGACGGCATATCCTTCGACGAGAGGTTTCTCTTCATGGCGGGGATCCTCCCCAAAGACGGAAAAGTCCCCGAAGGCTATCAGGTCATCGAGATCCCGGAGACGCTCTGGGCCAAGTTCAAGTGCCGCGACAATACGGCAGAAGCGACGCAGGAGATGAGAAGGTTCATCTTCGGCGAGTGGCTCTTCGAGGCCGGTGAGTACGATCTCGTCGACGAGTATAACGTCGAGTGCTACGGCATCCCGAACGGCGACGGCACCTATCATAACGAGATCTGGCTGCCTGTAAGGAGAAAGAAAAAATAAATCTCAGATCCTCTCCATTTTAAGTTCATTTCAGGTTGACTTAGTAGACTTATCCTAGGTTATCAGGTTCAACACATATGAAAAGGAGAGGACTATGAAAAAGATCATTGCATTACTGACCTGTATGGTCATGCTCTTGTCATGCTTCGGGTGTTCGTCCAAACAGAAGTACGAACGCTATGCAAACATGACGCCTGAAAAGATCGTTTCCAAACTGACACTGGAACAGAAGGCCGCCCAGATGGTTCAGCCTGTCGTCTACGCAGGCATCGATGCCGAAAAGATGAAGGAATCATGCTACGGAAGCATCTACGGCGACATGGGAGGCATCGAGGCAGCCGCTTGGCGCGAGCTCGTTGACGGCTACCAGAAGGAAGCCATCGCCTCCGACGCAGGCATCCCTTATCTCTATGCCCAGGATGATGTTCACGGCGTGGGCTACTGCATCGACGCGGTATACTTCCCGCAGAATATCGGCCAGGGAGCGGCAAATGACGAGGAACTCGCTTATCAGGTCGGTCTTATTACCGCTGACGAAGCCAAGCTCTGTCACATGCTCTGGAATCTTTATCCGTGCGTAGCCCAGTCAACTGACCCGAGATGGGGAAGGACCTACGAGAGCTACGGCTCGGATCTCGAGATGATCAAGAAGCTCAGCACGGCCTATACAAAGGGCCTCATCGACGGCGGTGTCCTGGCTTGCGCCAAGCACTACTTCGGTGACGGAAACACCGTATACGGAACAGGCGAAAACAGCGATATGTCGCGTCTCATCGACAGAGGTGATTCGGTTCTGACAGATCAGGAAATTGATGAACTCATCAGTGTCTATCAGGCCCAGATCGATGCAGGCGTTCAGACCATCATGGTAAGTTATACTTCTTTGAACGGGCTTAAGATGCACGAGAACGGCGACTATATCTGGAAGCTCAAAAACGAGATGGGCTTTGAAGGTTTTATCGTAAGTGACTACGACGGCATCCATCAGACCTCACCGGAACCTTTTGAAGAGAAGGTAATAATCGCAGTCAATTCCGGTATCGATATGTTCATGGAAAGCGACAAGTTCGAAGATACGAAGAATGCCATCATCCAGGGTGTCAAGGACGGCAAGATCACCAAGGACAGGATCGACGATGCCGTAACGAGGATCATAAGGGTCAAGCAGAACATGGGACTGTTCGAAGATCCGCTTTGCGAGAATCTCTCGACTGTCCAGCAGGAGACAGGCTCCGCCGATTACAGGGCGGTTGCCGAGAAACTCGTCGAGAAGAGCCTTGTGCTCGTAAAGAACGAAGATAACGTGCTGCCGCTTAAACAGGGCGCAAAGGTCTATATCACGGGTCCTGCAGCCGACAATGCACGTGCACAGTGCGGCGGCTGGACGATAGGATGGGTCGAGAGCCCTTCCAAGATGATCTCAGGTGTTACCACGATCAAGAAGGCTTTTGAGACATATGCCAACGATTACGGTATCGAGATAATCACTGATCCCGAGAGAGCTGAAGAAGCCGATGTTGTACTCCTTTGTGTAGGCGAGAAGTCATATGCCGAGGGATACGGAGACACACCTGATCTTGAGCTTTGCGGCAAGTGCGGACTTGAGGGAAACAGGGATGCTATCGACAGCGTCAAGGCCCTTAATAAGCCGACCGTTACATGCATCATCGCAGGCAGAAACGTCATATTGGACGAGAATGACTATAACAGCTGGGACAGCGTTGTAATGTGCTATCTTCCGGGTTCCGAGGGCAAGGGTATCTCGGATGTATTGTGCGGATGTTCCGATTTTTCGGGCAAGCTTCCTTCTCCTTGGTACGGATCCGTTGATCAGATATTGACTGACGAGTGCTTTTTCGAGATGGGATACGGGCTTACATATCCGGAAGGTTTTGTTCCGAGTTCGGAGCCTTCTCCCGTAGACAGCGGTGAGGTGCTTGAAAAGACTGACCTGGGGAACCTTGAGGGCAAGGTCGAAGGCAATGTCTATTCAAACGATGCCATAGGCATAAAGATCAATATTCCCGAAGGTTACACCACATCGAGTGACCAGGAAAAGACCATGATGCAGGGCACGTTCCAGAACTTCGGCGCATTTGATAACGCGATCGACAGTTCTGACGGATCGGAAGACATACTGATCTACTATTTCGATTCGGATAAGGTCGAGCATGAAGGGGATGAATGCACTCCGGAAGACTGTTTCAATGCGATAACCGATGTCTCGGGAGCAAAGATCGAGGTCATCTCTTCGGAAAAGGTCACTATCTGCGGTAAGGATTTTACCAAGTACGTGACAAATATCACTTCGCAGGGCTCCACGCTTGAGGTGCAGTTCTGCTTCAGAAAGATCGATGACAAGACGTTCGCGTGCCTTGAGTTTGATGATTATACCGGCGAGAAAGGCTACGATCACTTCCTGGAGTGGTTTACGGATTAAGGGTAATTTTGGACATACTGATAAAGATCTGTATAAGAGAAAGAGGCGGCCTCGAACTTCCGGTTGGGACCGCCTCTCATATGCTCGGTTACTTATATAGCAGATCAGAGATCAGGCATCTGGTCAGCAGTTGCCTGTTCGATAACGACCGTGTTGGTGAAGAAACCCATCTTGAGATGTGCCTTGAGATAGACGAACCTGTTCTCAGGCGTGATGTCGAATTCCTGATCCTTGCATCTTCTGTTCATTCCCTGCGTCATGTGGACCTTGTAGTGGCCATACTGTACCGGGATCCTGATCGACTGCGCATTAGCGAGATGGCCGAGAGGGATATCGTTAAGGTAGATTCCGAAGCCTACCGCTACGCCCCAAGGCGAGCCCATACGATAGAGCTGGATGACTCCGTCTTCAGGAAGAACGAGGGGAGCACCACATTTGCAGGTTGTGTTGGCTTCGATATCCTTGACATCTCCGCACGAAGGACACTTGATTCTGAGTAACTTTGACATAACGCCTCCTAATGCATAAAAGTATTGTCTTTAATCCGACTACGCTAATTATATCAACAGATGGTGAATATTGCTAAGGGAAATTTGCTTTTCGAAAAGAAGAGGGCAGGGCGGATTTCAGGTTGATTTCAGGTCAGACCGCTAAGGTGTTTATGTATCTGCAAAATATAAGGAGAACTTAAGAACGACCTCAGGAAGTCCCCGTCTGTTCCGAAACGGCTATTACAACAGGAAGAGGAAATGAGAAAATATAAAGCCCGAGACTTCCGCCTTCATCATGCAACGCTTGTTTCTTAAGAAACCCTTATCTGCCGGGGGGTGTCTTTGTGGCACCCTCCGGTATTTATGAGTTCATTCCTTGTCCAGCTTGAACAGCTTCCTGAAGAAAGATATGATCTGGTCGGTGTGTTCCTTGAGGAAGAACCTGTAAGAGATCGCGGCAAAGAAGCAGCATGAAACTTCCGTCATTATGAGAGCCAGGAGGTTCTGCCAGACCTTGTAACCGTCCAGTATCGCGGAGATGAAGTAGACGAGGCCGAAGGCCATGATGAACATAAGAAGGGCGATGTATGCGGCCCAGAAGAGCGGGACAGCGATCTTTGCGATGACGGTAAGTGCCTTGGGAAAGTTCAGGCAGACTGTAATCCCCGCGAATACCACGGCCCAGCCGACGGAGCACCAGAAGACCCAGTCGGCGCCGGTCTGGATATAGCAGCCGACCGCCAGCGCCACGCCGAGAAGAGATGATATGATGCACATTACCATATAGAGTATGGGCATCTTATACCGCATCGGGCGGAGGTACCAGATGGTCTTTCCGTCCTTTTTCCTCCTGCGCCTGTTCTTTTTTATTATCTGCAGGAAGTATTCGCACGCTTCAGTTTGCGTCTTAAATTCGCGCCTGAATGTCTTGGTCCTGTCTGTCCCGTAAAAGAATTCCCATCGCCTCGTGCCGATCCTGATGAGGTTATAGTAACCGTCATAACGCTCGGCCGTCCCGACGTTGATGTTGCTTTCTTCTAATCCGAGCTCTTTTATTTCCTTTTCCAGCTTGGAGAGATCCATATAAAGTTGTTCCTCATTTCATATAAACGGTAAAACTCGTTACTTCCTTATGGTAGCACAGCCCCGCAGCGGTAAACAACTCCGAAAGCGCTGTTCCAATGATATAATCTAAAAAAACAACCTTAGGATTTTTACGATGCGCAATATCTTTCTTTTCGACCTGGACCAGACCCTGCTCGACTTCCATGCTTCCGAGCATAAGGCTCTCGAGATCGTCCTCACGTCCAACGGCCTGCCGTTCTCGGAGGAGATCTACAGGCAGTTCATGGCCAGGAACAAATCTCTCTGGCTCGAGCTCGAGAAGGGCACCATCTCCCGCAGTGAACTCTTTGCCGCGAGGTTTAATTATGTTTTCGAGAAGTGCGGGGGAGAACATTTGGGCCTTGATCCACTCAAGGTAAACAGCGACTTCATCCTTACGATGGCCGAAAACGGCGTGCTTATGGACGGTGCAGCGGAATTTCTCGCACGTGTAAAGAGCACGATCAGAGATTCCCGGATCTATATCGTGACGAACGGCGCCACGGTCAATGCCGAAGGAAGGATCAGATCCACGGGCCTTGACCGGTACATAGACGGCCTGTTCGTCAGCGAAGCCATGGGGGTCGCCAAGCCCTCGGCCGAGTACTTCGACATGTGTCTTAAATCGATCGGGGAGGACAAAGACTCCTGCATCATGATCGGAGACTCGCTCACGTCAGATATGCTCGGGGCCAAGAATTCCTCCCTCCGTTCGGTCTGGTTCATGCCCGAAGGAAATATCGCGGAGGCCGTGAGCGCATACAATATAGATTACCTGGCATCATCTTTTGAAGAGCTTTATGAAGTCCTTCGAAAATGGGCCGGACAGGACATCCTCTGATGCGTTTACATTTATATTGACTCATTATAGAATGATTATGTCAGTTTATGCGCGCTTGGCACTTTTGACGATCTGCAGGGCGCGCTGTTTTGTTTATGTGTTATGGAGGTTTTTATGAGAAAGATCAGATCGTCGGTTGCCGCGATCGCAACCGCACTGTTGATTGCGTTTATTATCCCGTTTTTCTGTCCGGCGTTTGTCGACGGTGTTCATGCCGATACCGACAAGGTCGAGGTAAGATTAGCTTCAGACCTGAAGGAAGCAGTGGCTGATGAATCCAACATAGGAAAAGAGATCGTATTTACCCAAAATCTTGAATCCGATGAGACGATCTATATTAAGATCGCGTGCACGATCAATCTGAACGGGAAGGTCTGGAACAACCGTGGAGAAGCACAGATCATCATCGATACCAAGGATGATTCAGATATAGTAACTATAGACGCAAGCGGTACTTATATAGTCGGATACAGTAGTAAACCTCTGTTTAATGTAGAAAGTGGCAAGCTTTATTTCATGGCAGGCGAAATAATGATGTTTGAAAATAATGGTCCTGCCTTTGCCAACTCCGAAAAAATCTATATCTATTCCGCATCGACCTCAGATTCTGAATTGGGAGATAAGGTTAAGATTCCGCTGTCATTTTTTGACAAAGAACACTGCAAAGTGCTGCCGTATTCTTTCACGGTCGGCGGTGAAGATGTCACGCTATCGAACTGCAACGACATATTGGGTGACGGTGTATTCAGTTATGACCTGGATACCAAGGTACTGACAATAGACGGTGATTGTGATAAGAAGGATCATAACGGCCTTGCCATCCACTGCGAAATTGACGGCGTGACTATCAATTTTGCAAGCAATTCTAAGATCGACGGCTCGATCAAGCTGAGAGAAAGTGCCACGATCACCGGAAACTGCAGTGTGGTCTTATCTACCTGGAACAACGAGGCGGTCATTGACTTTTTCGGTGAAAACGATACGTTGACAATAAAGGATATATCGATCAAGTTCGAAGGTACTAATGTCTTTAACGGTAACGGAAAAGAACTCGGCAACAAGCTGATCATCGAAAACTCCGAGATAATCGACACGACCCGAAAAAGGTTCATAGTACCTCAGTTCCCGTTCAGTTCGATAGAACTTAAAGACTGTGAGATAGTCCAACCTTCCGGAGCCAAGATAATCGACGGTCAGATATATAACAGTGACGGAACGACTTTCGCCTCCAAAGTCGAGATAAAACCTCTTGAGTACTGGAAGCCTGCCGAATACAAATGGTCATCAGATTATTCTTCCTGCACGGCAACAAGGGTGCATAAATATGACAGTACATTGAACGAGACGGAGACTGTTGATGTCAAGATCACATCTGATGAGGAAAAGACTACTTACACTGCGACGTTCAAGAATAAGGCTTTTGAGA
>Ga0310786_10007892_pt1 | contig 13774 bp, 13 predicted proteins | sample AusTroGonzalo_MG_FD_203881 | JGI IMG/M metagenome (GOLD analysis project Ga0310786, IMG submission 203881) | Bovine rumen microbial communities from tropical cattle in Woodstock, Queensland, Australia - Gonzalo_03 (v2) (version 2) | ecosystem: Host-associated > Mammals > Digestive system >... | reverse complement strand
AAGAATTCGACGCCCTCGGATACGGTCATGTCGAGGATCTCGGAAATGTTTTTCTTCTTGTAAGTGACGGAAAGGGTCTCCTCGTTGAAACGGCGTCCGTGGCAAACGGGGCACTCGACGTAGACATCCGGCAGGAACTGCATTTCGATGCGGCGGATGCCGTCGCCCTGACAGTCCTCGCAGCGTCCGCCCTTCACATTGAAACTGAAGCGGCCGGGACCGTAGCCGCGGACCTTGGATTCGGGGAGCGAGGCGAAAAGGTTGCGGATGGCGGCAAAGAACCCCGTGTAGGTGGCGGGATTGGAACGCGGAGTGCGGCCGATCGGGGTCTGGTCGATCATGATGGCCTTGTCGATGAACTCAAGGCCGCGAATCTCCCTGTGCGCGCCGATCTCGCCGGCGTCGGCGATCTTGAACTGATGCTCGAGGGCGTGACGGAGGATGCCGTTCACGAGCGAGGATTTGCCGGAACCGGAGACGCCGGTCACGCAGGTGAAGACGCCGAGCGGAATCTTTACGTTGATGTTTTTGAGGTTGTTGTGAGTCGCGCCGAGGATCTCAAGGAACTTGCCGGAACCCGCGAGGCGCTTTTCTGGGACGGGGATGGACTCCTCGCCGGAGAGGAACTTGCCGGTGAGGGATTTCGGACAGTTCACAAGCTCGGATGGAGGACATGCTGCAACGACTTCGCCGCCATGGACACCGGCTGCGGGTCCCAGGTCGATCACATAGTCCGCGCTCTGGATGGTCTCCAGATCGTGTTCCACCACGACCACGGTGTTTCCGATGTCGCGGAGATTTTTGAGCGTGGTGAGGAGCTTCGCGTTGTCGCGCTGATGCAGGCCGATGCTGGGTTCGTCGAGAATGTAGATGACGCCGACGAGACCGCATCCGAGCTGGGTGGCGAGTCGGATGCGCTGGGCTTCGCCGCCGGAGAGCGTGCCGGATTCACGGGTGAGAGAGAGATAGCCGAGGCCGACGTTCTTCAGGAACATGAGGCGGCTGCGAATCTCCTTCAGGAGTTCGGAGGCGATCTTGTCCTGCACGTCGGTGAGCTTGAGGTCCGCGAGGAAATCCAGGGCGGCAGTAACGCTCATGCAGTTGAAATCGTGGATGCTGGCGCCGCCGATCTCGACGGCGAGGCTTTCCGGCTTGAGACGGGCGCCGTGGCAGGCGGGGCAGGTCTTCCGCATGGTGAGCTCCAGCAGGCGCGAGCGGACGCTCTCGAACTCGGAATCCTGGCTGCGACGCTGAAGATTAGCGAGGATTCCTTCGAAGGGCTTTTTCATCTCGTGGCGCTTGCCGCGCATGTAGAAGCTGAAGTCGATGATCTCGTCACCGCTGCCGTACAGCAGGACGCGGCGGATCTCTTCCGGCAGGTCGCGCCATTTGGTATCCATCATCTTCGGCACGCCATAGTGCGCGGCGATGCATTTGAGCATATGGTTGTAGTAGATGATGAGGCGGTGCGCGCCTCGGCGCCAGGCGGGAACGGCTCCGTGGCGGAGCGTGGCGTCCTCGTCCTCAACGACTTTTTCGGGGTCCATGACCTGAAGCGAGCCGATGCCGCTGCATACGGGGCATGCGCCGTAGGGGCTGTTGAACGAAAAGTTGCGCGGTTCCGGCTGGGTGATGCTGATGCCGCAGTCCTCGCAGGAAAGATGCTCGCTGATGAGCTCCTCGGTCCAGACTTTTTCGCCGGAAACAAACGAGGCGTCGCGGTCCTCAAGCAGGAGCAGGAGCACACCGTCGCCGAGTTTCAGGGCGGATTCGATGGAGTCATTGAGGCGGGAGGGTTCAAGTTTGCCGCAGACGAGGCGGTCGACGACTGCTTCGATGTTGTGCTTGACCTTCTTGTCGAGCGGGGCGATCTGCTCGTCGAGCGCAACGATCTTTCGATCGATGCGGGCACGGACGAAGCCGTCCTTGCGGAGCTTGTCCAGAACGTCGCGGTGCTCTCCCTTGCGGCCGCGTACGACGGGCGCGAGGATCATCATGGCCGGACCGGCGGGCAGCGCGAGCAGACGGTCGCGGATGCGCTGTGCGGACTGCGCGGCGAGGACCTTGCCGCACTTGGGGCAGTGCGGTGTGCCGACGTGAGCGTACAGAAGGCGGAGATAGTCGTAAATCTCGGTGACCGTGGCGACGGTGGAGCGCGGATTGGAGCCCGCGGAGCGCTGTTCGATGGCGATGGACGGGGACAGGCCCTCGATGTGGCGGACCTTCGGCTTGCCCATGCGGTCGAGGAACTGGCGGGCGTAAGCGGAAAGGCTTTCGACATAGCGGCGCTGACCTTCGGCGTAAAGCGTATCGAAGGCGAGGGAGGATTTGCCGGAACCGGAAAGACCGGTAACGACCGTGAGGCGATTGCGCGGAATCGTGACGTCGATGTTCTTCAAGTTGTGTTCGGCTGCGCCGCGAATGATGATGTCCTGCATGATGACCGCGTCCGTTATTTGTGAATGGATTCTGTTCCGGAGGAAATGCGCCCGGCCCCGGCATGATTGCCGGACGGGACATGGAAAACCGCCGCCCTGCGCTGCCTGCGCTTCTCGAACTGGAACATCTGAATGGCGTTCCAACTGTTGTGCCAGAGAATGTAGAAAAGCGGGCCGAGCGCGGCTACAGGCGAAGCGAAGGTAATCGCCAGGTAGATCGTGAAGGAAGTGTTCTTCTGTCCAAGAAGCTGGCTGGATTCAAGCTTGTACCGGCGGGGTCCGATGATCCATCCAAGCAGGAAGTTCAGGACGCAGATCGCGAGCGTGGCGCAGCCGATCTGCAGCAGGATGGCAAGCGCGCTGACTTCCTGACGGTCAAAAGTCGTGCGCGCCATGCCGCCGAGGATGAGGAGCATGATCGACCACGCCCAGAGCGCGTGGGGGCCGATCTTGTACTTGGCGAAATCGGCAAGCCACGGCCAGAAATGCAGCAGGAGGCGGGAAAGGAAGACGGGTAGCGCCATCACGAGCGCGATGTTCAGAAAGACTTCGTTCACAAACCGCCAGTCCATCTGTCCCGTGACGACGGGAAGCAGGCCGATCAGGAAAAGCGAAATCCCGAGGTCGCTGATCAGGAATCCCATCAGCACGGTCGCGACGTTTCCGCCCAGGAACCCGATCACGACCGGCGCGGCAGTGGCAGTAGGGGAGATCGCGGTAAAGAAAACGGCTTTCGCGACCTCGGTGTTGCCGCCGCAGAAATGGCACGCGATCAGCCATGCCAGCACGCCGATGGCGAGGTTGGCGGCAAGCAGATACCAGTGATAGAGCCGCACCTTCAGGCCGCTGAACTTAATGCCCAGACAGGCGTTCAGGAGCATGACAATAAGCAGCCAGCGGACCATGAAGGATGCGCGCGACATCCACGGGAAACAGAGTCCGATAAAGAGAGGAATGATGATTTTTGCCGGCTGGCTGAGCGCTTTCCACATGAGGAGCAGCTTTGTGTCCATATTGTTAAAAGATAGCGAAGCAAGAAAATAATATACCGCCAAAGGCGCCGTTTTTCAAGATGAAAGTCCAGGACAGTACAAAAACCGGACTTCGGAAAGATCGGTGGTGTCTCGGGAAAATGTTTGAAAACACTGGATGTTGCGACACGGCAAGTGGCCGGAGGGGTGGACAACGAGCCGCTTTTGTAAAGGGCTGTGCGATGCCGTCAGCGGCCGGAAGCGCGATTCCCGCGGTCGGGAAGATCCGGAAGGCGACAATCCGAAATAGCGGATGGAAAGACACAGAAACCGTGCGGAAACAGAGACGGGAAACGCCCTGCGGCGTCCACAGCCCTTTTCGTTTTTATCAGGAACCTACCGGGGGACATGATCCCGGAAAAGGAACAGAATATGAAGTTGTCGGAGTATTTCCTGCCGTACCAGCGGCGGTGGATCCTGGACGACGCCCGCATGAAGCTGTACGCGAAATCGCGGCGGATCGGCATTACCTATGCCACGAGCTACCGCGTGAACGACAAATGCCTGAGGCGGCCGGGAACGGTCCAGTGGATCACCAGCCGCGACGAATTCACTGCGCGCGAGTTCATCACGGACTACATCGCGAAATGGGCGGCGGCGGCAAACGTGGTCTGCCGCGGACTTGCAGGAGAGGAGGCCGCGGTCGTCGATCCTCTGCACGGCATCCGCGCCTATACGGCGGAATATGAAAACGGAAGTCGGGTCGTCAGCCTCTCCAGCATGCCGGAGGCGTTTGCGGGAAAAGGCGGAGACATCCTGATCGACGAAGCCGATCTGCATCAGAACAGCGGAAAAGTGATCGACATGGCCCTGCCCTGCACCACATGGGGCGGCCAGCTGGAAATCGTTTCCGCCCTGAGCGTAGACGGCAGCGCGGAATCGCCATTCTGCCGGATGCTTCACGAGGCGGAACACGGCTCCAACGCGATGGGCTGGAGCGTCCACCGGACCAGCATCCTGGACGCTGTCCAGGAAGGATTCGTGGAACGGGTCGGCGCTATGACAGGGCAGAAGATCGGCAGAGAGGAATGGCTGAAGCAAATGCGCGCGAAATGCCGTACGGAGGACGCCTGGCGGACGCAGTACATGATCGAAGCGGCGGAAGCGGGCGGCGTCCTGCTGGACTACGGCATGATCGGAGCATGCGAAAACGAACCGGAGGACCTGCGGAAAGCATTGCAGGAACATCCGAAAGCCGAACGGTACGCCGGTTACGACGTCGGACGGAAAAAGGACCTGGGCGTGTATTTCGAGGTCGCGCGGATCGGTGACATCCTGTGGCAGAGCGCATACGAAGTCATGGAAAACATGCCGTTCCGCATGCAGGCGGACGCTTTGGCGCGGCGGCTGGACGACGGGCGGCTTGGACGGCTCTGCATCGACGCGACAGGGATCGGAATGATGCTGGCGGAGGAAATGCAGGAGCGGTACGGGAAATACCGCGTGGAAGACATAACGTTTACCGCACCAGTGAAATCCGCGCTCGCCATGCCCGTCCGTGCGGCATTCGAATCGCGGGGGATCCGGATTCTGGCGGACAACGCCCTGCGGCACGACCTGCATAAGATCGCACGGAGCGTCACCGCCGCCGGAAACGTGCGATACGACGCGGGACGCGACGAATACGGGCATTCGGACCGGTTCTGGGCGCTGGCGCTAGCCGTCCATGCGGCAGGCAGCGGAAGCGAAGCGCCATGCGGACTCGAGCCGCTGCCGCCCCACGAACGCAAACAGGAGGAGACCATCTTCGGCTGGTGACTCCGGAAAACAAGGAAAGTCTTTCAACGGCCCGACGGAGAGGGGCAGGAACCCGTCTCCGCGGGGACAGCGATAAGACGAACACAACAAAGGAGCAGGAAATGGGAACTGTAAAACGGGATGCAAACGGAGTCCCGGAGGAATGGACCCTGCTGCATGCAGGCGTGAACCGTCTCGTGAAAAACGGGAAGGACTATGAACTGCATCTGAGCGCGGAAGACCTGGAGGCAATCGCGGCGTATCAGATGAAAAAAGGCGAGGCGATCCCGATCGACTCGAACCACTACCTCCATGTCCTGGCAGAAAAGCACGGAGTGGAGGAAAGCGAGGCGTTGCGGCTGATCCCATCCGGGGTTGCCGCCATGGGATTCGGGACGCTGTTCCGTGATGGAGACGAACTCCGCATCCGGGCGGAATGGACGCCGGGCGCATATGAACTGCTGAAGGAAAAAATCTTCCGGTATTGTTCGCCCGTGATCCGCGGACTGAAAGAAGGTCCGATCCGCATCACGAGCGTGGCGATGGAAAACGAACCTGCGCTGAACTGCGAGGACATCCTGGCGGCAGGAAGCGAAGACGGCGATCCGGAAGACACTGCACGCAGCAGCATCGAACTGAAACGGCCCCAGGACCCGATCGAACGGGCACTCAACCGCCTGCTGGGAAATGCGCTCTGGAACGAAATCGTGCTGGCGGGTGAGGACAATGAGGAAGCGGCGTTCGCGCGGACCGCGGCGGCGATCGAGGTGAAAGCCGGTGTCATCGAAGCCATGCGAGAAGGACTCGGGCTTGCCGACGACGCCCCGGACGAGGATCTGTCCGACGCACTGAAAACCATGAAGGAACGCGCCGTCCAGGCCGATGTCCTGCGCAAGAAACTCGACACGCTTGCCGCAGACGCGGAAGACAAGCGCAAGGCGGAACTGATCGAGCGCGGCCTCCAGGACGGAAAGCTGACGCATGCTCTGGAAGGCTGGGCAAAGGACCAGGACTGCGCCGTCCTGGCATCCTATCTGGAGCATGCGCCCGCCGTGGTGCCGGGACGCCTGGAGTTCGCTCCGGACAGACGGCAAACGGCGCTGCGAAACCTCACCAATGCGGACGAACAAATGATCCGGAAATTCGGATTCGACAAAGACGAATATCAACGCGCCAAGCTCGGCTGAAAAGCCAGCCCGGCGCAAAACTCTCAAACAGAAGGAGACATGCACATGTCAGCACTCACAGAAGCCAGGGACACCCGGGAAATCGCGGCCGGAGGCGTCCACTACACGCGTGAATTCACCGTCGCATCGGGCAGCACTGTCTATGCCGGGGCGATCACCGCCATCAATTCCAGCGGGAAAGCGATTCCCGCCACAGCCTCGGGCGCCATCACCGTGGTCGGCCGCGCCGAAAATACGGCTGCAGGCGGCGAAACTGTCAAGACGCGTTCCGGGATGTTTCTCTACAATCCTGTCAGCAGCGGCGCGATCGCCATCACGGACCTGAACAAGAAGTGCTATGTGACCGACGACCAGACGCTCACGCTGACCAGCGGCACGTCCGCCGTGACCGCCGGAGTGGTCCGGGACGTTACCGCGGGGGGCGTTGTGGCCGAAATCGGCAACGGTCCGCTCTGATCAAGCAACCCGGTCCAAACCAATTCCATCAATCCATCTGAGAAAGGAAACAACACATGGAACTGAATCATGAAACCCTGTCGGCAATGCGCACCAGTTTCAACCTGAAATTCAAGCAGGCCGTCGAGGGCGCGGAGACGATCTACCGCGAGCTGGCGGCCATCGAAGGCGATCCGAAACATACCGCCATGGAAATCCCGTTCCTCGACGCTTTCGCCGGAATGCGCGAGTGGCTCGGTCCCCGCCAGATCAAGAATCTGTCCACGCACAAGATCCGCCTCGTGGAACGCCCCTGGGAAGATACCGTGGCGATCCCCGTCCGCGACGTCGAGTCCGACAACTGGAGCGTCTATGGCTCGCTCGTCGCGGCCATGGGCGAGGCCGGCGAACAGCTGTGGGACACTCTCTTCACCGAGGCCCTGGTCAATCCGCCGAACTGGATCGACGGCGCCAGCTTCTACAACAGCAGCCGCAAGTACGGTCCGAGCACGATCAACAACGTCACGACCAACGCCCTGACGTTCGCCAACTTCGGCTCGTTCTTCACCCAGATGTACTCGTTCCGCGGCCATAACGGCCAGCCCGCCAACACGCGCCCGACCCACCTGATCGTCGGCCCCGCGCTGGAAGACACCGCTCGCGAGATCCTGTATTCCGACACGTACCGCGACAGCAGCGACCAGGAATTCGCCAACCCGCACAAGGACAAGGTCAAACTGGTCGTCAGCCCGCGCCTGACCGGAACGAATGCGAACTACTGGTTCCTGGGCAGGTTCACCGGCGCGCTGAAACCGATCCTCGTGCTGAAAAACAAGGAAGCCGCTCTGACGATCCTGAACCAGCCGACCGACGAAAACGTCTTCATGGACGGCAGGATCCTCTTCGGCGCCGAGGCCTATGGCAACGCGGCCGCGCTCTTCCCGCATCTGCTGGGACGCGGCGGCACCGCAGCCGGCTGATCGCCCGACGAATGAACTGACGACGGACGGGGAAAGAGAGACGCGGAATCCGCCGCAATGACGATCTCCTTGGTACGGAAGGCGCAAATCCCGGATCCGCAACAGCGGACCGACAGGGATTTTCCGCAGGATTCCCCGTTCTCCCCGCCCGCCGCCGCTTAGTCGGGCGCATGATCCGCCATGCGGCAAAAGACAACGAAATGAAAGGATCTTTCAATGGCATACGCCACAATCAATGAATTGACAGTCCGGCTCGGACAGGACTACGACGGGCTGTACGGAAACGACGGGACGGCACAGGCGGACCTGGATGCGGCAGCAGCGGAAATCGACGCGGCCGTCGGATGCCGGTATGAAACGCCGGTCGTTTCCGTACGTTCCGAATCCCTGCTCCGGGACTGGAACCTGACCCTGTGCGAAGAACGGGCGAGGATGCGCTGCGCAGGCGAAGATCTGCCTGAAAAAATCAGGCAGCGCATCGCCCAGGTCCGGGAATCCCTCGCGAAAACCGCTTCCGGCGAGCTGGTCCTGCCCGGCGCAACAGAAAACAAGCGCGGCCAGGGATTCACCACCGTCGCCTGCGAAGAGCCAGTCTTTTCCCGCGAAACCATGAAGGGATACTGACATGCGCGCACTGGGTTTGATTTCCGGCTGGGACGGGTCCGGCTTTGACATCGCCATGAGAAACATCCGCATACGGTCCGTCCTGACCGGGACCGCATCCGTGTACGGGGAGGACGGCAAGCAGGACAGGATCGCCGCGGTAAGCCGCCGCACGGAGCTGGAATTCGATGGTTTCGTGGAGGGGGAGAGGATCCCGGAAGCGGGAGACACGCTTTCCTACCGCAGCAGGACGTTTCTCATCACATCGTCGGTCCTGACTGCAGAAAAAGGGAAATACCAACGCTGCTCCGTTCGGGCGGAACAGAGCGACGAAGCCGAAGTGACGGGACTGTGATCACAGTCCCGGGGCGAACGGGAACAACAAGCCAAAAACAAACAACAGCTGGAGACAGAAAGCCATGAACGGGGAACACCAAATCGGAACCGCTGCGGAAACAGATCAAAACGGATATGATCCCGAGACGGAAATCATCATGGAAATACTGAAACAGATCAATGCCGAACTCGACGAGATCGCGGCAAAAATCGAGGAAATCGGCAGGATCGACTGACACGGGGAAAACTATCATGCTGAAACTGAAACACAAAAGCGCCGTCAGGACTTCCAATTCCGGCGGGACTTCCTATCGCGAGATCTATTACGGGTCCCGGGAGGAAGTGGAGGAACGAAGCAGCCGCCTGACGATCGGCGACCGGGACACATCCGGTGAATATGAACTCGTTTCCTGGCGCACGAGGCAAATCGGCGGCCCCGTCTACGAGATCGAACTCATCTGGGAAAACCTGAACACAGGAAACAATCTGCGATTTCTGATCGGAAGACACGGCCCCAAGGAACATACGCTCGATGTGACCGTCATGCCCGTGCCGCTGGAGCGGCATCCGGATTACCGGACGAACTGGAACTATTGTCTTGCCGCCAAGGAAACGGACGCCACGCCCGCATGGTGGGCGACCGCCGTCGACCCCGTGCTGACCGCGACCCAGCGAAGCAACTACCGGTGGGTGAAGACCCCCAATGCCGTAACGGCGCTCGGCGAAAACTGGCATCTGCTGAAGATGCCGGTCATGAACTGCGAAAGCTGGCTGATGCCCAGCTATACCATCACCGAGTTCAGCCGGCACTGCAACCTTCGGGACGCCTCGTGGGCCGCGGCCGCCGAAGCAGGAAAGATATGCGAACCCGCTCTCGGAAATTTCGGCGTCGCCGCAACAAACTGGCTGAACCTCGGCGGACAGATCTCCCCCGACGGCCGCCGCTACGTCGCGAAGGTCATTTACAAGGCGTCTCCCGATCCGTCCGGGTGGGACGGTACTCTTTACCAAACCGCCCACGAGGAGGAAACCGAATGATCGTCCCGAGACTTGAAACCGGGGAAAACATCTTCGAAGTCCTCCGGGAAAAATTCAACGCGCTGGCCGATGCCGTGGGACAGCTCGACAAGCTCGCATCCGATTCTCCGTTCCTGGACATCGTCGACACCGGAGCCGGAAAGCTCATCCGGTGGAACGGTCCCGGACCGGAAGCGCCTGGAGCCGCCCGGACCGAAGTCCGGTCCGGATACGCCGGCGCGTTCGCCGTGGAACTGAACGGCGGAACATCCGCGCGGATTTACAACGGAGCCGCCCCGTCCGGCAATTATGCCGGAGAGATCATAATCGGGTCCACGCATCATAACATGCCGACAGGATCAGTGTCCGTCATACCGGGAGAGGCGGCCGATATTTACCTGACCGTGCATTATGACCCGGGAACGGACGCCCTCGTGTACGGTTATTCCAGGACGCTGACGCAGGCCGTTTCCGGCACCCAGGGATGGTACAGGAAACTTGCCAGCGTGACCGCGGGAGGCTCCGTGACCCAGGTACATCTGGGCGGCGACATCGAGATCGCGGGGAGATGGTGCGGATGAGCTGGAGCTATTATTTTCTGAACGGGCCTGCGTTCTGTACGCCGCTGCCCGTGATGCGCGGACTGGTCTCCGCATTGTGCGAACGCCGGGAAGCGGTCGATTCCGTCTTTCACGCGGCTTGCGTATCCTCCGGCGTTTCGGCTGTCGTGGAAAACCGTCTGGCAAACATCCTCTTCTGCGGCACGACGGACGAAATCCTCTTCAAGGAGATCCGCAAGGAGTCCGGCTCGTTCATTCCGCAGGGAAACTCCTCCGGACGTTATTCTTTCATGCATATGTTCGACGCCTTCCTTATGGAAACGCTGGAAGGGTTCTCGCAAACGGCGGGATACGCATACCGCTTTTTTACCGACAGCGCGGGAACAACCGCCTACGATACGCTGGAAAGTCTCGCATCCGCCTTGTCGGAACAGCTGATAACCGCCCATTCCGTCAACAGCTCTGCCGTCGCCGCGGACCGCAATTACCAAGTCTGCCTCAATGCCGCCTGGGCTGCGCAGCGGACCGGGATGATGAAACTGCTGCGGTACGTCAAGGTCGGAAACGGCGGATTCACGATGCAGTGCGCAACGGCGGACGAGCACGGATACGGCCCTACCCCGCAAAGTGCTTACAGCGGGATCGGCTCATGGACATCCGACAACATCGGCTTTGCCGGATGGGAAACGCCGCTGGAATGCCGCGTGGAATATCATTACAACGCCTGGGCCGTCCCGGAAGAACACTGGGCAGTGGATTCCGCCTGGAAGGTTACAGCGATGACCCCGGTCTTTGACGGATGTCTGGAGACGCAGGCTGGACAACTGAAATTCGATGCCGTCGATCTGCGGGAAGAAGACGGACCGGGGAACAATGAAGAAGACGAAGACTGCGTTTGCCTTTTCGACCCACTCGGCACGCCGGTGTCGTCTGGGGCAAATACGTTCGCCCTGAACAGCGGGAGCGTTTCCTGGGAAAACGGCGCAGTAAACATCGGAAGCACGGGAGACGAGGAGAAAACCACCATAAAGGGATGGCAGGCGCGCAACGTTCAGATCGTCTTTGACTACGAATCCGTCTTTAATTTCAAACAGGAGGAATGACATGCAGGACATCATTTTTTATGTGGCCGCCAATGAAACTCTCGGGATAGTACGCGATTGCGCCAATGCCCGCAATGAATCCGCACCCGCTTTGGTGCTCGGCGTTGCCGTACGCCTTCGGATGCGTCTTTTTACGGACCGGAACGTGACAACGCCATATCCCCTGACCGCATTTTCCGGCATTACCTCGTGGAGCTGGAGCATGGATGCGGACTACAGGCCCGGCACTGCATGCAAACTCGTCGCGGACGCCGGTGCCATCGAGGTCAAGTCCGTGACCGACGTCATCAACGGGGAAACCATGACGTTTACGGAATTCTCGATCCCCATTTCAAACATGAATACGCAGGAAGTGAACTCCTGGCTTGACTCGGAAGAATCGAAAAAAGGGGTTACGGGCGAACTGCTCGGCTGCGATGGCCTGGGAAACGCCGTTTTCGTGATCCAGATCAAGGATTTCACCATCCGGAACCGGATCGCGGGCGTTGGTTCGCCGAGTGTGCTGGACCAGGAGTATGTGACGCGGCACGAAGCGCAGAACATGATCCTGTATGCGATCAGCGGCGGCGCAACGATCAATGTCAGCAATGTGGTTTCCGCGGCAAGCGCGGGCTATGCGGCAAGCGCGGGAAGCATGGCGAGCGCAACGCAACTGGGGTACGGGACCGTGAAGGTCTTCAGCTCCGTGTCCAGCTCAACGACAGGAAGCGACGTCTATGTCCCGACCGTAAACGCCATGATCGACTATCTGAATGTGTACGTGTCGAGCGGCGGAATGGCAACAAACGATGAAGTGGAAACCGCAATCCAGTCCGCATTGTCGTCCTTTGCGGATTCCATGGGCCTCACATGTTCAGGATCGTCCAGCGGAGTGACGGACGGTATCGAGATCGAGGATATCTGAACGGAATCCAAGCCGAAACAATCCAACCGCGCGACAGTGCAAAACGCCATTAACAACAGGAGAAGATACTTATGGCGAACAAGAAAGTCAGACTGAAAAAAGGTTCGGACGCGATTTATCCGCGCACCACAGTGGACAACATCGTCACCCTCATCAACGGAAGCACGGAATCCCTGGTCGGCATCCCCGTTCTTGACGGGAACAACAAGATTCCGTCCTCCTATCTCCCCAGCTACGTGGACGATGTGGTGGATTTCACCAAGCTCTACGAGAGCGACACCGCGGCCACAACCGACACGACCGTCCAGAGCGGACAGCAGGCTGCCGGCAATCCCGCCGGAGAGGGAAAGAAGTACATTATTCAGACGACAATGGCCGCTCCGAAAATCTACTCGTCCGTCGAATCGTCCGGCACCTGGTCCTGGGATACGGCCCATTATGCAACGGTCGAAAAGGACAATATCTATGTCGAGACCTCCACCGGAAAGATTTACCGGTACAGCGGTTCGAACAACATGATCGAGATCAGCAACCCCATCACCATCGAAAACACCGCCCTCGGCTCCACCGATGCGGACAAGGTGAAAGTCCCGAGCGTGTATCTTGTCAACCAACAGCTCGGCACCAAGCAGAACACGATCACCGACGGCACGGGGCTTACGTTCAGCGGAAACACCCTGAACGCGGATTCCGCTTCGACCAGCGCTCCCGGCATAGTCCAGCTCACCAATGAAGTTTCGACCAATTCCAACAGTTCTGTTCTCGCAGTAACTCCGAAGGGCGTGGCCGACTACGTCAGCGGTGTCGTCACTACCGGGACGTCCGATTTCATCACCTGCGAAGATATTTCCTGAAATAGTCTCCGCCCAGTTCCGTCTGGCGCAACAACCGGACGGAACACCATCCAACCAAGGAGAATTTGATGGCTATTAAAAAACAAAAACTTCGAAAGGGCTCGGATACGGTCCTGCCGCTGACCTCGCTCGACAACATCGTGTTGAGCGTATCGTCCAGCACCGTATACATCGCATCCGGCGGCAAGATCAAGCCGGACTACCTTGCGAGTGCGACCGGAACGAATGCCGGTGTCGTTTACAACAGCGACACCGACCACCTCACGATCACGAACGGCGGCATCAGCATCAATACGTACACCACAAACATTTCCGGTGCTACGACGACGGCGAACAAGAAAAAGATTCCGACTGTAAGCGGTGTTCAGCTTTTTGTTTCATCGTACACGTCAAACTATGTGAAAAGCGCCGGAGTCATCCCGCAGAGCGCGGTTTCCGGGCTTGCGGATGCGTTGTCGAATGCGGGCGGCGGAATAACGTCATTGACCGGAACCGCCGGGGTCGAGATCACGAACGGAAACACGGTCGGGCTTGCGGCGTATCAGGACATCCTTGACAAGGGAACATCTGCCACCATGACCGTCGAGCC
>Ga0310786_10007889_pt1 | contig 13778 bp, 14 predicted proteins | sample AusTroGonzalo_MG_FD_203881 | JGI IMG/M metagenome (GOLD analysis project Ga0310786, IMG submission 203881) | Bovine rumen microbial communities from tropical cattle in Woodstock, Queensland, Australia - Gonzalo_03 (v2) (version 2) | ecosystem: Host-associated > Mammals > Digestive system >... | reverse complement strand
AGAAGCCCGGCAACAGCTGTACGGCCTTGATGATATCCGCCTCACCCAAGAAGGCGGGCATCTTCTTGATGGCCTGTATCTGCAAATCCACCTTGCCGACATCAACACTGCTGACGTTATGGTCGCTCTGCTGGCCGGTCACCACCACCTCGTCGGTCAGGATGGCCGCCGGTTCAATAGCGATATTCATACTTCTGTTACCGTCCAGACGAATCATCTCGGAATACTCTTTGTAGCCCATAAAAGTCACTTTGAGCAGATAAGCCCCTGGATAGACGGAGACAGAATAAAAACCCGCCTTGTTGCTGACGCAACCCTGCGGGTTAGACGGATTGACCGTATCGGTCAGAATAATATACGCACCTGTTATCTGCTCCCCGCTGTTTGCGTCCACCACAACACCCGAAACAGTCACCTTTTGGGCGAATGCGACATGCAACACGGCGAGAAGTATCGCCAATAAACAGAGCTTTTTCAAAACAACTATTCTCTCACTTTCAAGATGAAACCTGTTCCATGAACATTGCAGATCTCAACCTTGGGTTCGAAGCCCGGCAGATATTTGTCGTGGCGACCACCATTCGGGTTAAGATGTTCTTTCTTCACAGGCTCAATATTAATATATGAACGCAACTTGGTCAGGAAAACATCCATGCTACGACCAACGGAATAATCCTCGTCGCCCCAGACTTCCTTCAGAATCACCTCGCGAGGCAGCAATTTGTTCTGGTGCTCACACAACAGTTTCAGCAGTTCAGCCTCCTTGCGGGTCAGCGTGCGGGTTTTCTTCGGGTGAATCAGCTGCATGGCGCTGTAGTTGAATTCGAAATCACCGAATTTGTAAATTTTCTCCTGATACAAAGAATCGGACTCATCCTTGAAGCGACGGGTACGGCGCAGGATGGCCTCAATACGAAGAGCCAACTCTTCTGTACTGAAAGGCTTGGACATGTAATCATCGCAACCCAGTTTGAAACCTCTGATACGGTCTTCCTTGCTGGCTTTCGCCGTCAAGAAAATCACCGGAACATCAGTATCCAGTTTGCGGATTTCTTGCAACAGGGTGAAACCATCTTTGTCAGCCATGATGACATCCAAAATGCAGATGTCAAACAAACCTCTGTTAAATGCTTTGGACGCTGAATTGCCATCACTATATTCAGACACCTCATAACCAAGCATTTCAAAGTAATCTCTTAAAACGTAGCGAAGATTCTGACTATCTTCGACTAACATAATTTTACCTTTTTTCATTTTATTTTGTTTAGTTACGCTATCTTTACCTTTCATAAGTATATAACGAGTTGATTATCAATTAGATTCAATTTGTTTATCCAATTGCAAATATATAAAAATAATTTAATACAATGATGATTTATTAAGATTTTTTCACAATGAAAATCTCCAACTACTTGATTATCAACATCTTATTTTTCAACAACCTTCATCAAAGACCGCCAAAGTTGCTCCGCGGCCTGGTCCCATGAGAAGCAATTTTTTCTCTCCCAACCTTTTACGACCAATTCTGACCGGAGTGTTTCATCCTGAATTTTTAACATTGCTTTCGCAATATCGCTTTCGTCGAAGGGGTCCACCAGCAACGCCGCATCTGCCGCCACCTCAGGCATTGAGGTGACATTGGAAGTAATAACCGGCACTTTGCAGCGGAACGCTTCCACTATGGGAATTCCAAAACCCTCAAAATAAGACACATACACCGACGCATAGGCTGCAGCGGTAATCTCATGCAGTTTCTCCGCACTGAGATGTCCCAGAAACACCACCTCTTGTTGGCAGCTCATGCCCTCATAGGCCTGGCGTATATCCTCAGTCCACCAGCGTTTCTCGCCCACAATCACCAGCTTGATATCTGTTGCCGACTGCTTTTTAAACAAATCATAGGCGCGAAAAAGCCGGGCCAGGTTTTTGCGCGGATGAAGAGAACCCACAAACATGAAATACGGTTTTCCTTCCGTGTAACGCATGCGGATTTGCCGCTGCTCCTCGGCTGAAAGCGGAACGAAAATCTCGTTGGCGCCATTGTATACCACGTCAATCTTTTCAGGATCAATACCATAGCATTCGCAAATATCATTTTTGGAAAAATCGGACACGGTGATGATGCGCCGCGCCTTATGGGCAAACTTGGGGAAATACTTGCGGTAATGCCACAGCACCAGCGAAGGCATATCCTTGGGGAAATGCTCGAAACTCAAATCATGAAAATGCGCCACCGAGGGCACCTCCGTGCGCAAACTCAAATAGCCGTCGGGAGAATAGAACAAATCGGGCTTTAATTGGCGCAAAAAACGTGTGACCGACAACTCGAAATACCATATATATAAAAAAGGGTGCCGGGCCGGCGGCATCAGCACAACCGGGGTCACATTGGACGCAAATATATACTTCGGGTCTGGTTTATGATCAAAAATAAAATAAAACTCCACCTCCGGATGCGACAACACCATACGGCGCAGAGTCTCATACATCACCCACCCTATGCCTTCCAACTTGTCAGGAAGCAACAACCGTGTGTTAACCGCTATCTTCAATTTGATTTTTTTTTGCAAAAGTACAATTTTTTCTGGAATCTTCACGTTTTTTTTCGTGGAGACGTTAAGACGTGGAGACGCTCACTTCGTTCGCTCGTTAAGACGATAATTACTATAACGCCTAACCGAATGCACGAAATGCATGTCTTCACGTCTCCACGTCTTAACGAAAACAATTAGCACATTAACTAATTTGCTCATTTGCTAATTATTTTTGTATCTTTGCATTTTTAAATATCAACTGAACACAATGCTTGAAAAACAACATAAAGAACATTTCCTGGCCAAGACCTTTGCGGGATTGGAAGAAGTGTTGCTACAAGAGTTAGAGGCTCTGGGGGCGCATAACTGCCAGCAGCACAGCCGTTCCGTCTCTTTCGAAGGCGACCTTCCCCTACTCTACAAGGCCAACTACTTCTGCCGCACCGCCCTGAGGATACTCTGGGAGATGGACAGTTTCACTTTCCGTGACAACAACCAGTTTTACGATGCCATCTACAAATTCCCGGCGGAGAAATTCCTGTCGAAAGACGGCACTCTGGCAGTAAGCGCCTCGCTGACAGAGAGTGACTTCAAAACCCCGCTTTTCCCCTCGGTGCTGGCCAAAGACGCCATCTGCGACCGCTTCAGAAGCATCTACGACGAACGCCCCTCGGTGGACAAAGAGGAGCCCGACGTACAATTTCACCTGCACATTTACCGCAACACCTGCACTTTGTATCTGGACAGCTCGGGCGAGTCGCTGCACAAGCGCGGCTACAAGGTATCGGGACATCCCGCCCAAATCAACGAAGTACTGGCGGCGGCCATGATTATACTCAGTGGCTGGCACGGCGAGTGCGACTTCATCGACAACATGTGCGGTGGCGGCACCCTTCTCATCGAGGCCGCCATGCAAGCACTCAACATCCCCGCCGGCTACTACCGCCATCACTGGGGCTTCTTCAACTGGAAAAACTTCGACCGCCGGCTGTGGAACAAAATCACCGACAGTGCCGACATCAAAGAGGATGTCAACATCAACTTATACGGTTACGACATCTCCGGACGATATTTAGGCATGGCCAAAACCAATGTGCATGAGGCTGAATTGCAAGACTTTATCTTTCTGGAGAAATCCGACATGGCCGACACACGTCCCGAACGCACTCCTGCCCTGATTATGATCAATCCACCCTACGGCGAGCGTTTGGAGGTGGAAGACCTCAAAGTTCTGTACAAGAAAATAGGCGACACATGGAAGCAATATTTCAGCGGCTGCACCGCCTTCATCATCAGCTCGGACATGGATGCGCTCAAGAGCATCGGCCTGCGTCCCTCCCGCCGCTTCAAACTCTTCAACGGTCCTCTCGAATGCCTAATGCTGAAGTTTGACCTATACGCAGGGAAGAAACACGGGAACAGTTGACAGTTAACAGTTAACAATTAACAATTATTAGAATTCAGAGTTCAAAATTCAAAATTCAAATGTCAAATAATTAATGTTTAGTGTTTAATGTTTAGAAGATTAATTATCAATCGTCAGCTACTAAAACCTTAAACCTAACCACTAACCACTATCCACTAATCCCTAATCACTAACCCCTAAAACATGATCTGCAAAATCGTCAACAAATCCACCAACGCCACACCGGCATACGCCACCGCACAGAGTGCCGGCATGGACCTGAGAGCCAATCTTGAGGCCCCTATTACCCTGAACCCCATGGAACGCGCCATGATCCCCACCGGTTTGTTCATTGAGCTGCCTGTCGGCTACGAGGCACAGGTGCGTCCCAGAAGCGGACTGGCCGCCAAACACGGCATCACCGTCCTCAACACCCCCGGCACCATCGATGCCGACTACCGCGGTGAAATCAAGGTCATCCTTATCAATCTGTCTACAGAACCCTTTGAAATACAGCATGGTGAGCGCATCGCCCAGATGGTCATCGCCAAGCACGAGACCGTGCAGTGGGAAGAGGTGGAAGTGCTGTCCGACACCGAAAGAGGCGCCGGAGGATTTGGCAGCAGCGGAGTGAAATAACAGAATTCAAAGTTCAAAGTTCAAAATTCAATAAATAAGATGTATCTTAAAAATTTCTTCCCATTACTATTGTTAGCACTTTTGCTGATGGCAATGCCTGACGCATCGGCGCAGAAAAGCAAAAGCAAGGACAAAGCGAAAGGCAAGACCACCGTCATCTCTGACGAAACCCGCCAGCAGTCCGCTCTTTTTGCCGATGCTCTGAGGGAATTCTATGCGGGAAACTATGAGAGCGCGGAGAGCGGTTTCCGCAAGGTGTTGGCCAAAGATACCAAAAACGACGCCGTCTATTTCATGCTGGCGCGCATCCGCAAGGAAGGCAAAAACTACAGCGGAGCTTCTTACTATTTGAACGAGGCTATCAAATTGGATAAGAGTAATGTATGGTACAAAGTGGAACTGGCAGAGATTTACGACCTGATGGAGGACTATAAGAGTGCCACCAAACTATGGGAGGAAATATGCAAACTCAAGCCCGAAAACGAATACTATCTTTTTACCTTGTCCGAGGATTATATCAACTTGGAAGAATACACCAAAGTTATCGATGTCTATAACAAGCTGGAAGTGCTGGAAGGATACAACGATGAAATCACCAATGCAAAAGTCTCTATCTGGCTGTATCTCAACGATATCAAAAATGCCGTCGGGGAATACGACAAACTGATCAAAGAATTCCCCTACGAGCCTCTCTACTATGTGCAGGCGGGCAACATTTGCCAGTCCAACAACTTGAGTGAAAAAGCACTAAGCTATTACCAAGAAGCCCTGAAACTGGATCCCAACAACACGATGGCCAACATGGCTATGGCCAACCATTACCTCAGTACCAACGACCGGCAAGCTGCTTACCAGTCGCTTTTAAAAGCCTTTGCCGACTCCCAAATCTCCATCGACGACAAACTCCCATTCCTGAAGAGTTACTTTAGCAAAGCTATGAAAAATCCAAGTAATGAAACTATTAGTCAATGCAAACAATTGGCACAAATCATATGCGAAGCGCACCCCGACCGTGTGGAAGGATGGGCCACCATGGCCAGTCTGTACATGACGGAGAAAAAATACGACCAGGCCCGCAAATATTTCGACAGCGCAATCAGCATTGACAAATCCTCTTATGCCCTTTGGGAGGACTATTTCTACTGTCTGTCGCAGCAACAGGACTATGCCAGCATGGTCAGCCAGGGAAAGGAAGTGCTCGAGCTGTTCCCCACCAACGCCGTCATGCTGTACAATATCGCACATGCCTATTATTTTGTCAAAGACTATAACAAAGCCATCGACCTGTTGCAACAGGCAGCGGTTTATTCATACGACAACAATCTTTTGGCCAACATTTTCAATGTTTTAGGCGACTGTCACAAAGAATTGGGACACAAAGAGGAAGCTGTCAAAAACTGGAAAACGGCACAGCAAAAAGGCCTGAACACCCAGGACAAAATCAAGCAACTTGGGGATTAATCAACCTGTCTTTTAATTGTTTTTGTTTTTATAAAAAATATTGTATATTTGTACGTTTGTACGAAAACATACATTAAAAAAGAAAAAAAAAGACAATTAATTGATATATTATGACTTACAACAAAATAAATGCCGCCTTCCCCATTCTGTTTTTCTTCCTTTTGTTTCTTTTTTCTCCCAATTTCAGTTTGAATGCTCAAGCGGAAGAGGAGAAATTGGACATCGGTGGATACATTATGGACCACATCACCGATGAATATGGCTGGCATATCACCACCTATAACGAGCATCACATTTCTATTCCGCTGCCGATAATGCTTTTCGATGGCGGTAAGTTTGTGGTATTCTCCTCCAGCAAGTTCCATCATGGTCATCAGGCCTACAAAGGATATGCCCTGGGATTTACGGAAGAAACTGACGGTTCAATTGTCAAGTTAGGCGGCAATTACGCCGATTACACAGGGGAATTGGACTATAAAGAGGCATGTCCCCCTATCGACCATGTATGCAAATATGACGTTTCCATCACCAAGAACGTATGCGCCCTGCTGATTTCCATCATTTTACTCTGCTGGATGTTCCTGTCGGTGGCGAAAAAATACAAAGAAGGACCGCTGAAAGCCCCCAAAGGCTTGCAATCTTACTTAGAACCCATTATCCTGTTTGTCCGTGATGAAGTGGCCATCCCCTCTATTGGCGAGGACAAATACCAAAAATACTTCCCCTACCTGCTGACCTTGTTCTTTTTCATCCTGGTCAACAACCTGATGGGTCTGGTTCCGTTTTTCCCGGGTGGTGCCAACTTTACCGGCAATATCACTGTGACCGCCATCTTGGCCATCATCACCTTCTTCATCACAAACATTTCAGGCAACAAGCATTACTGGAAAGACATCTTCAACTCCCCCGGTGTGCCCTGGTGGCTGAAATTCCCCGTTCCCCTTATGCCTTTGGTTGAATTTATCGGTGTGTTCACCAAACCGTTCGTGCTGATGATCCGACTTTTCGCCAACATCACTGCGGGACATATTATTGTATTGGGCTTCCTGAGTTTGATTTTCATCTTCGGTGCCATGGTGCCCGCCATTGGCTATGCGGTGTCACCGGTATCCATTTTCTTCTATATTTTCATGGGTATGCTTGAATTGCTGGTAGCCTTCATCCAAGCCTATGTATTCACCCTGCTGTCCGCCATCTATATCGGCATGGCGATAGAAGAGCCGCACCATGAGGAAGAGTTAGCGACAGAAGAACTGAGAACTGAAAACTGAAAACTATCTATTCCCCTTCTATGAAAAGGGGTGGCCGTAGGCCGGGGTAGTGACGTAAATATAATTCAAAATTCAAAATTCAAAATTCAGAATTCAAAATTCAGAATTCAACAACTCAACAAATAAAACAAACCCCTTAAAACAAATTTATTATGAGTGGATTAACTTTATTACAAGCAGCAATGGATCTGGCAGCTATCGGCAAAATCGGCATTGGTATCGGTGCAGGTTTGGCAGCTATCGGAGCTGGCATTGGTATCGGCAACATCGGTAAAGGTGCTGTTGAATCCGTAGCAAGACAGCCTGAAGCTAGTGGTGACATCAGAACCAACATGATTCTGACCGCCGCCTTCGTGGAAGGTGTTGCCTTGTTCGCCGTCGTTGTTTGCTTCTTGTGCTTATTTATCTAATATAAGCGCAAAAAAACAAAAGGGAACCGGCTGCGGTTGGCAGCCCTTCCCTTTTTCAACTGAAAATTGAAAACTGAAAGTTGAAAACTTTTGATAAATCAACATTCTTAGTTCTTAATTTTTAGTTCTTAAATTTATAACACGAAATAATCGTAACGAAAAATAGGAAAAAATGACATTATTAGCTTCACTTCTCACCCCCTCTTTCGGCTTATTGGTATGGATGCTCATCGGTTTTGGCATTCTGGTGTTCATTCTGGCGAAATTCGCCTGGCCCGTCATCACAAAGAGCATCGCCCAAAGGGAAGAATACATTGAGACACAGCTGGCAGAGGCGGAAAAAATCAAGAGCGAACTGGCCAATTTGTCAAAAAAACATGACGAAATGATGGCTCAAACCAAAGCCGAACGCGACAAAATTTTAGGCGACGCCCGCAAAATCAGCGAGAAAATGTATGAAGAGGCCAAAATCAAAGCCAACAATGAGGCAACAGCGCTGATTGAAGATGCCAAGAAAGCCATCAATTTCGAAAAGATGAAGGCCATCACCGACGTGAAAAACGAAATCGCTAACCTGTCTATTGACATTGCGGAGAAACTGATACGCAAGGAATTGTCAGACAAGGACAAACAGAATCAGTTGGTGGAAGACTGGATGAAAGGTATCAATCAGAATCAGAATCAAAATTAACAATATTTTATATGACATTAGAGACGATAGAAGGCATTCTGTTTCATAACCAAGAACTAAACCTGACAACAGAAGAACAGAATACCATTCAGAAGAGTTATGATTTTTTAAATGACTTTGCCCACGACAAAGTCATTTACGGTATTAATACAGGTTTCGGTCCCATGGCACAATACCGGGTTAGCGATGAAGAGTTGAACGCCTTACAGTATAACATCATTCGCAGTCACTCGACAGGTGCTGGAGAACCTTTTGAGCCCATCTATGTAAGAGCTGCCATGATGGCCCGCTTCTCCACTTTTGTACGGGGAAAATCAGGCATCCATCCTGATGTGATGGAAATGTTGCGCACCTTTATTAACAAAGAAATATACCCCGTTATCCCCCAGCACGGCAGTGTCGGGGCCAGTGGCGACCTGGTGCAGCTGGCACACATGTCGCTGGCGCTGATTGGTGAAGGCGAAGTCTTTTACAAAGGCCAACGCCGTCCCACTGCTGAAGTACTCAAAGAATTGGGTATCAAACCATTGAAACTTCATTTGCGCGACGGTCTTGCCTTGGTCAACGGTACCGCCATGATGACGGGTGTAGGCTTAGTGAATCTGCATTACGCCAAACGACTGCTGGTGTTCGCTACCCTCGCCTCGGTGTTCATCAACGAAATCGCCGCCTCTTACGACGACTTCATGGCCCCCGAGCTGAACCAGCTGAAATACCACAAAGGACAGGATGTCATCGCACAAAAAATGAGAGAATACGCAAGCGGCGGACAATGCATGCTCAAGCGTGAAGTGGAAATGTACCACCGCCATCAGGAGACCGTGTTCACCCACAAAGTGCAGCCCTACTACTCGCTGCGCTGTGTTCCACAAATTTTAGGTCCTGTTCTCGACACTTTGAACTTTACAGAAGACACCTTAGTGGATGAGTTCCATGCGGTGGACGACAATCCCATTGTGGATATCGACACCCAGACCGTTTACCATGGCGGCAATTTCCATGGCGATTACATTTCATTCGAAATGGACAAGCTGAAACTGGCAATTGTGAAACTGACTGTCCTGATGGAGCGTCAGCTGAACTATCTGTGCCACGACCGTATCAACGGCATTCTGCCACCCTTCTGCAACCTGGGTGTGCTGGGTCTCAATTACGGCATCCAGGCCATGCAGTTCACCGCCACCTCCACCACCGCCGAATCACAGTCACTGGCCAACTCCATGTATGTGCACAGCATCCCCAACAACAACGACAACCAGGATGTGGTGAGCATGGGTACCAACTCGGCGATTCTGGCTCGAAGAGTCATTGACAATGCCTACCAAGTGATGGCAGTTTATATGATTGGACTGGCACAAGCCGTTGACTGTTTGAAGATTGAGGACAAGTTGGCTCCGAAAACCAAAGCCCTTTATCAAGACATCAGACAGATTGTTCCGGTATTCGTTGAGGATACTCCTAAATACATTGACATTGCCAACGTTATCAATTATTTGAAAACCAAGAAAATAGAACCTATCTTATGAATTACGCCTTAGTATCCGGTGGTTCAAGAGGCATCGGACGAGCCATCTGTGTCAAATTAGCGCAGCAGGGCTTTCATGTGATTATCAACTACAACAATAACCGTGAAGCGGCCATGGAAACCCAGCAACTGGTGGAAGAAGTGGGCGGCAGTGCCGAATTGCTTCCTTTTGATGTTGCTGACGAAGAGCAGGTTAACGCTGCTTTGGACCGTTGGGGTGCCCAACATCCTGACGAATACATTTCCGTACTGGTCAACAATGCCGGTATCCGAAGAGACACGCTGATGGTATTCATGAGCAACGATGACTGGAACGACGTTCTGAACACCAACCTCAACGGATTTTTCTTCCTGACCCGCCGCCTGGTGAAAGAAATGATGACGCACCGTCACGGACGCATTATCAACATTGCCTCCCTGTCGGGTATCAAAGGACAGAACGGACAGCTCAACTATTCCGCTGCCAAGGCAGCCTTAATCGGAGCCACCAAAGCTTTGGCCCAGGAAGTGGGTTCCCGCAAAATCACGGTCAACGCTGTCGCTCCAGGCTTTATCGCCACCGACATGACCAAGGAATTGGATGAGGCCTCTCTCAAGAAGCTGATTCCCGCAGGCCGTTTCGGCACGCCCGAAGAAGTAGCCGCTGTGGCTGCTTTCCTGGCCAGCGACGACGCCGCCTATATCAATGGAGAGGTGATTTCGGTGAACGGGGGACTTTATACTTAGTTGACAGTTGACAGTTGAATAATTCAAATTTCAAAATTCAGAACTCCCCTCGAATGCATAGCATGAGACTCCCCTTGAGAGCGTAGCCCGAAACTCCCCTCGAGCAAAGCAAGACTCCCCTAAACACTAAACATTAAACATTAACCTTCTAACCTCCTAACCTTCTAACCCCAAAATCAATTAGCACATTATAAACATGAAAAGAGTTGTAATCACTGGAATGGGAATATACTCCTGTCTGGGAAAAAACCTGGAGGAAGTGCGTCAATCTCTGTATGAGGGCAAGTCAGGCATTGGCATCGACCCGATGCGTACGGAGTATGGATATCGCTCGCCTCTTACTGGCATTGTGGAACGCCCGGCCCTGAAAAGTCTGTTGGACCGTCGCTCGCGCATCTGTTTAGCCGAAGAGGGAGAATTCGCCTACATGGCCACCGCCGAGGCGCTGCGGAATGCGGGCATCGACATGGACTATCTGGCACAGAACGAAGTGGGCGTCTTTTATGGCAACGACTCCTCTGCCAAAGCCGTCATCGACGCACATGAGGCCACCCTGCGCACCAAAGACACCACTTTGGTCGGTTCTGGGGCCATTTTCCAGTCAATGAACTCCACGGTCACCATGAACCTCTCCACCATCTTCAAGCTCCGAGGCGTCAACATGACCATCAGTGCGGCCTGTGCCAGCGGTTCCCATGCCATCGGGCTGGGACTGATGTTCATCCGCCAGGGCTTGCAGGACATGGTCATCTGCGGTGGCTGTCAGGAGACCAACTATCTCTCCATGGGCAGTTTCGATGGCATCAGTGCTTTCTCCACCCGCATCAGCGAACCCACCAAAGCCTCCCGTCCCTTCGACCGCGACCGAGACGGTTTGGTACCCAGCGGGGGCGCCGCCACTGTCATCCTGGAAGAATACGAGCACGCCGTGAAACGCGGCGCCAACATAATTGCCGAAGTGATCGGTTACGGTTTCTCCTCCAACGGAGCTAACATCTCGCAACCCAGCGACCAAGGTTCCGCCATCGCCATGGAACGCGCCATGAAAGATGCCGGTGTTGCCCCAAAAGACATTGACTACATCAACGCCCATGCCACCTCTACCGTGCAGGGTGACGCTTTCGAGGCCATGGCTCTGGACCAGCTATTCACCCCATACCACACACCGATCAGCTCCACCAAAGGCATGACCGGCCACGAGTGCTGGATGGCGGGAGCAAGCGAAATCATTTACTCCAACCTGATGATGCTCAACTCCTTCATCGCCCCCAACCTCAACTTCGAGAATCCCGACGAATATTCCAAAAATCTGAATATTATCAATCAAACCTGTGCCAAAGAAATCAACATCTACCTTTCCAACTCCTTCGGTTTCGGCGGCACCAACAGCGCATTAGTCATCAAAAAAATCAAATAGAATCATGACCAGAGAAGAAATTATCAAAACCATCAACACCTTTTTGATCGAAGAACTTGAAATCGACGAGGAATTACTTCAGGAAGATGCCCTCTTAAAAGAAAAACTGGGCATCGACAGCCTTGATTTCGTGGATATTGTTGTCATTGTGGAGCGCAACTTCGGCTTCAAGATCAAACCCGAAGAGATGAAACCCATCAAGACATTAGGTCAGTTCTACGACTATATCGAGCAGAAACTCCAACAACAGGCATAATGGCAGAAGAACGCCAGTGGCAAGGCAAGACCGGCGGTGGAAATTTCGGACAAAAGGCCCTGTTTTTCATCCTGAAGCACATTCGTGTCTTCTGGCTCTATCCTACCCTTTACTTTGCAATCCCCTTCTATCTCATTTTTTCGCGACAAGGCACACAGGCCCTGAAATATTATTACAGGAACATCCTGAAATACAATCCGATAAAAAGTTTCTTCAGTTATTTCAAGAATGAAATAACCTTCGGAAAAATTGTTTTGGACAAATTCGCCGTTTTGGCGGGCAAAGCCGACCAGTTTAAAATACATATAGACGAGAATGATTTACAGCATTTCAAGACCCTGCTCAAATCAGACAAAGGCATCATACTGGCCGGATCTCATGTGGGTAATTTCGAACTGTTAGGCCAAAGTATCGACCAGGACTATAAACCCATCAGCTGTATCATTTTTGGTGGAGAAAGCAGTGGGTATCAACGACAAAGGGATATTTCCTTCGGCAAGAGAAATGTCAAGCTGATTCCCATCCAAAACGACATGTCCCATCTTTTCGCCATCAAAGATGCCCTTGACAATGGCGAAATTATTGCCATTCTGAGCGACCGCCACTTGGGAGGCCGTAAAATCAGGAAAGTGCAATTCATGGGAGAGGAAGCCTCTTTCCCCACAGGCATTTTCACCATCGCCGCCCAGATGGAGATTCCCGTTGTGTCCACATTCATCATGAAAGAGAAAGGCAATCATTACAAAGGCTATATGAAACACCTGCAGCTACACGAAGAAGCCGGTTCTGTCAGCGGCACGGTGGATCTTCTGCTCCAGCAATATGCCACCTCCATCGAGAATATACTGCGGCAGTATCCGCATCAGTGGTTCAACTATTTTCCATTTTGGGAAAAGGCAAAAAAGAAATAGACAAAAATCAAACATATTATACAATGGAATTAGAATCCCCGCAAAAAGAAATTTACGGCAAAGAGCAGCTCAGCGCGCTCAAAGCCCAACGACTGGCACAGGAAATCGCCTTTGGTCCAGTAGTTTTCCAAGTATCAAGACTGATGATCAAATTCGGCATTTTACAAATGCTTGATGATCATAAAGAAGGCTATACCATGGATGAGATAGCAGAGAAGGCTGGCCTTTCTCTCTATGGAGCCAAGGTATTGCTTGAGTCCTCACTGACCATTGGCACCGTCACGTTGAAAGAAGGTCGCTTTGTGCTGGCCAAAGCGGGATGGTTTTTGCTGAACGACAAAATGGCACGGGTGAACCTGGACTTCAACCATGACGTCAATTACCAGGGACTGTTTTATATGGAAGAAGCCATTCGCAACGGCAAGCCGGAAGGTTTGAAGACATTGGGCAACTGGCCCACCATTTATGAAGGCTTGTCCACCCTGCCCGAACCTGCCAAAACCAGTTGGTTCGCCTTCGACCATTTTTACTC
>Ga0310786_10007888_pt1 | contig 13779 bp, 12 predicted proteins | sample AusTroGonzalo_MG_FD_203881 | JGI IMG/M metagenome (GOLD analysis project Ga0310786, IMG submission 203881) | Bovine rumen microbial communities from tropical cattle in Woodstock, Queensland, Australia - Gonzalo_03 (v2) (version 2) | ecosystem: Host-associated > Mammals > Digestive system >... | reverse complement strand
CGGAAACAACGGCACTGTCAAACGGACTGAGCTTTCTGCTGACAATCGTCTGGATGGCGGAAATAATCGCGCCCAATGCGGGAATCGGATCAATCCCCGCTTCCGGATGTGCCGCGTGACATCCTTTGCCCCTGACAGTTACGGAAAAGTGATCCGCCGAGGCCATAACCGGTCCCGGCCGGATGCCCAATGTCCCGGCCGGATACGCCGGATCCGTGTGGCCGGTGAAAAAAAGCTGTACGTCATCCACCAGGCCGGTATTCACGATCCCGGCCGCGCCAACATTGATTTCCTCGGCAGGCTGGAAGATCACCTTGACCGTACCGGGCAGCGCCGCTTCCCGATTCTTCAGCAGCAGCGCCGCACCCAGCATACAGGTCGCATGGAAATCGTGGCCGCAGGCATGCATAGTCCCCGGTATCTCCGAAGCATAGGGCAGGCTGGTCTGCTCCTGAATCGGCAGCGCGTCTATATCGGCCCTGAGTGCGATGACAGGCTCCTTGCCTGTTCCGATAACGGCGATCAGGCCTGTTCCAAGACCGGTGTCGGACAGCTTCACTCCGTTTTCCTGCAGCACTTTTCGCAAATATTCCGTCGTTTTATATTCGTTCATCCCAAGCTCAGGATGACGGTGCAGCCATTGAAATACCTCAATAAGTTGCTTCTCCATCTTTTCACTCCTCAAAGCTGATCGTTGTCCGGTGCTGCGCTGTCCGGGACCGTGACCGTCACCACGGTTCCGCCCCCGTCATTGGGGGTAATCGTCATCTGGCCGCCGCACATAATTTCAAGCCTTTGCTGAATGTTTTTCAGCGCAATGTGCGGCTCATTGTCATCGACCGGAACATAACCCCGGCCGTTGTCCGCCACGACAATCTCACTGCCGGAATCCGTCTTCTGTGTCCGGATGGAAATATGAAGCGGACCGTCATCCGGATCCCTGCCGTGCTTGACGGCATTCTCCACGATAGGCTGCAGGGTCAGCGGCGGCACGCGGAAGAAGGTATGCGGTGTATCGTAGTTGACAAACAGGCTGTCCTCATACTGGGCCTGCTCCACGGCAAGATAGGCACGCGCGTGTTCGAGTTCCGAAGAAAAAGGGATCGGCGCAGAGCTTGCAACGGCGGTAAAGTTCTTGCGCAGGTAGGTCGTAAAATCCATGATCACCTGCCGAGCCGTCTTGGGGTCCTGATTGCAAAGACAATAGATGCTTGTCATGGTATTGCAGATAAAGTGCGGCCGCATCTGGAGAACCATGATACTGGCATTCTGATTGGCTATCTCCTGCTGCTGCAGGGCAATTTCCCGCTGATGGCGAAGATCCTGCTCAATCTGATCGGACAGGATGAGACCGTACATGGACAGGGCGGAGACGACAACGCAGATATCGATAAGCGGAAAGACATCGACAAACTCATGCAGAAGCACTGCAGCCGTCATCGGCAGGATCGCGATGAGGCAGCTCTGGAAGGTTTTGCGGGAAAGCTGCTTCCGGTGCCGGATAACACCCGCGAGGTTTAGAAGTAAGATGAAAAGGATCGGCAGCGGAATCAGCGGATACAAGGGCCCGCGGAAATACTGCCTGTCCGCCGTGATAATGAAGAAATCATCCATGATATTGGCGCAAACAATCAGGACCAGGTAGGCAGTCCACAGGCCCAGCACGGTATGAAAAATCCTGCTTGAGCGGTAATTTTTTCCGCAGCAATGCAACAGATAAACCGTCAGCATGGGCATTGGCAGCGAGATGAACAGAGATTCCAGCGTGAAGACGACAAAAATAACCGCTGTCGGGACAGGATAAAAGTGAAGAATCATTTCGGCGAGACCGGAAAGGCTGTTTGCCATCAGGACGATAAAATAGCTCCGGAAAAAGCGCCTGTTCCACAGGTCGCTCCCGGGCATGATCCTGGTAAACCACAGCCCCATCACGCTCAGCAAAAATGCCGCGCCAATCAGGAAAAAATAGAAATATTCGACCCAGTTAATCATTCGTCCGCGCCTCCCATCGAAAACGGATAGCGCAGTTTTTTCAGTTGCTCCCTGATGCCCTCCGGAGTCAGGGGTTTAAGCATAAACCCCACGGCTTCGGTTTTCCACGCATCAAGGGAATAGTCGGCATAGGCCGTCAGAAACACGATATTTGTCCGTGGATTGATTTCGAGCAGCGTGCGGCAAAGATCAAACCCGCTGGTTGCTCCCAGTTCAACATCCAGAACAGCCAGTGCGACCCGGTTTGTTTTTGCGTATTCGATCGCTTCCCGTGGCCGGATAAAGCCCGTGATCGTGGCGTTCGGCAAGACCTCTCCCAGAACATTCAACGCGTCGGAGAGAATGGCCTTGCTGTCGTCCACCAGGATCACATTTGGGTTTTCATCACTCTGTTCCTCAAGATTGAGAAGCGTATTGGCGTCTACCCCGAGGCAAACGGACAGCCGGGAGATCATCGCGGCATCCGGCAGGCGGGTTCCGTTTTCCCATCGCGCGACGGTGGAATGGTTGACAAACAGCAGATTTCCAAGCTCCCTCTGTGAAAGTCCTCTTTCGTTTCTCAGTTTCCGCAGGGTTTCCGCAAAAAGAGTATTCAAGCAGCACACCCCCGTTTCAGGTTCATCATTATGATAATCCAGCACAGCGGCAAAAGCAAAGAAAATAAAAAAATATCGTTTGACAATCCGAAACATCCTTTTGTATTGCTCTGATGGATAATAATAGAATATAATATAAGTTGCAAAACCCGGATGATCCGAAAAATAACGCCGGGGAAAAACTCCCGAATGGAAAAGAAGAGAATATGAAAAAAATATTTACGATTGATGATTTTGCGGTTGCGTTTGTCGCGGCACTGGGTTATGGCTACGGTGAAACGATTTCGAGGCTTCTGGGCTGGCCGCCGTTTGCATGCGGGCTGGCAAGTTTTGTGCTCGGCATTGTGCTCGAATTAATCATCAACAAAATAGCCTTCAGCGAAAAGGTCCAGAAAAGTCCAAAAAACCGGATTTTGACTTACCTTTTGTTCTGTTTGGTTTTTCTGATTGGCCATACCGTCTCATTCCTGTCGGCAGGTGTATCCATGGTTAATTATCTGACGGATTATTTCGCGTACATTATCATTCTTCCCATTCTCGGCTTTGTGGTCAATCTGCTCATCCGCGCATATCAGATCAGAAAAATACGCAGCCTTTACGGGGATGGAAGCGAAGGTTTTGTCTTTGATGTAAATAAGGAGGATATCGAGGAAATCAACAGGCAGAATCAGCCTGTTCCCGGTGAATACGATGCCGATTATGCGGTCAAGACAAGAACCGGCATTTTTGTCGGAGAACAAGAAGGAAAAGTCGTTTCCTGGTTCGGAATACCTTATGCAAAACCGCCGGTAGGTGAACTCAGATGGAAGGCGCCCGAACCGCTCCCTGCTTCGGATGCCGTGTTTGAGGCAAAACATTTCGGCGCCTCAGCCATACAGGTCGAACACAAAGGCTCGATTGTAAAACTGCACAGACAAAGCGAGGACTGCCTTACCTTGAATATCTGTACCGGAGACCGGAAATCGGAAACCGGAAAACCGGTTATCGTGGTATTCCACCACGGAGATTTTACCTGCGGAGGATCTGCTGATCCCCTGCTGTACGGCGGCGAGCTGATCAGCGAGTATCCGGATATTGTGTTCGTCAGTTTTAATTATCGCCTTGGTATTTTCGGTTTTATTGATTTTTCGGAAGTTCCCGGCGGAGAGGCTTATCCTGATGCGATAAACCTCGGGCTGCTTGATCAGATCGCGGCCCTGGAATGGATCAGGGAAAACATCTCTGCCTTCGGGGGCGATCCCGGCCGGATCACGCTTCTCGGCTTTGATGCCGGGGCGACCTCCATCTGTCTGCTTACGGTCTGTGAACGGGCGAAGGGTCTGTTCCGGAAAGCCTTCGTTTTTAACGGCAGCCCGTCATCGGCTTATGATACACCGGAGAAAGCCAGAGCTTTGGCAGGGGATCTGCTGAAAGAAACACAGACCGCAACGATGGAGGAGCTTCTGCAGTTGAGTACGGAATCCCTGAAGGATGCGGCGCAAAAACTCTGGCGGGATATGTGCGCACCGACCTGCGATGGAACGTTGATCCCGGCCGATGTGTATCAGGCCTGGCGGAACGGAGAAGCTTCGGACATCGGTGTGATCATCGGCATTCCGGGACATGAAATGCAGGTATTCCGATCCTTTGTCGGCAACCGGAACTATATTGACGGAATCATCGCAACCATGACCGATATACAAAAACAAGACAGCATGGATGATTCTACTGCCAAAGCCGTACAGGCGTATATTGACGCGCAGACGGTGTCATCCTCCGAGCTTGAAGCAAAATCGAAGCTCGTTGAGCAATGGCTCGCGCTGTGCATTTATCGCAACGCGGTAAAGCTGTCCGCGGGCGGAAATCATGTGCATCTGATGTATTGGGATGAAAAACCGCTGATCGAAAACCTGGGTTCCGGTTCCGTCGATGTCGCGGCGGCATTGCTCGGAAACGGTGAGGCATTGCAGATGTACGGAAGCGTGATGAATGCAGATCTGTCCGCAACGCTTCAGAGCCTGCTGATCAAATTTGTTCACGGGGATACCCTGCAGCTGTATCCGAACGAAATCAAGGGAATCGACGCCGTTAACTGGAATGCTTATCCCCTGGCGCTCATTGTTTCGGACGGGAAACTAGTATGCGACACAATCGAAAACCGGCTGACGGAAGTCAGGGATTTATTTGACTATATCATGTCATAAAACGAAGGAGAAAATCATGACCCAAAACACGCTTCTCATATCACCGGATACCCGGGAGGACCGGCGGCAGTATACCGGGAGAGGATAAAAAACGATATTCGCGGCAGTATGAGATATGTGTTATGATAGGTATACCAAAGTCATTTGAAGGAGCTTAAGAAATGAAACGATGGATGGCCGGACTGCTGTCCGTGATGATTCTCTTTTCCGGGGGGCTGTGTCTGGCGGAAACCGCGGAACCGATGGAAAACGCTGATATTCAGGAAACCGTCGTCTCTGTGGAAGGCGAAACCCTCGGCACCCTGTCGGAGAACCTGCGTCTCCTGATAGATCTTTCGCAGAGTGAAGAGGTTCTTGCTTTGCTGGGGATTGAGGAAGTTAAAACCGTCACTTCGGAAATCATCTGGCGGGTCCTGGTCTGGCTGTTCCAGAACCGGCCCGTAACCATGAAGATCCTTGCTGAGCTCGGCGTTGGGGAATCGGACCGGCAATGCATCGAGAAGCTCTGGGACAGCGCGGAACGTATCGGCAATACGCTCGAAGAGATTTCAAAGACAGAAGACGGCAGACAGCTGCAGGCGGAAGCCGCAGCGGTAAAGAACGATCCTGATCTTCAGGAATCCTGGGAAAATTTTCAGGAATTGACCACCTCCGAGGATTTGGTCCTGGTGCTGGACTCCCTGAACAAAGCAATAAATTCAGAAATCACAGAAAAGAAGAACGCCGATGGCACGCTGACGAAGGAGGCCATGGAACGGCAGATGGATCAGTCATCCTTTACCGGCAAGCTGATCTTTGAAGCCCTCTCTATTCTGGAACAGAGCGAATGGGCCCGTGAATCTGTACCCAAGCTGCTTAAAAATGAGAATCTGTGGCGTTTCCTGACGCATATGTCAGGCGGGAATAAGGAGCTGGATCACGTCCTTCGGGATGAATTTGCCCTGATTGCCGCCGATCCGGACATGAATGTCTTTTTCAAGCAGACACTGACGGAAGCCCAGGCGCTTTCCAAAGCCCTGAAAGGTATGGAAACAGATAACAGCAAAAAGACCGGCGAGGAGGTTGCCCCATGAGCGAGCACACAAGTCAGGCGAGGCCGGAAATCCCGGCAGGGCTGGTATTCTTTGAAGCACAGGAAAAACCCCGGCAGTATGTGATCTTTGACAAAGCGCTGGTTAAAGGCTGCCAGGAAATGGAAATCTTCACCCCTACCGGTCTTCAGCTGACCTATCCTTTCCTGGATGAGGAACAGTGCGAAATCCGTTTTGAAGACGGGAAATGGATCTATAAGAATCTGAGCGAAAACGTGTTCACCTTTGTGGGCGGAAAACTCCTGCCCAACGGAGAAGAACAGGAGCTCAGCGACAACATGGTCATCCGCCTGTCCAATGACCGGATGCTCACAGCGGTCTTTCTGAAAGAGTTTGCTTCTTCCACCGACTGGCAGATGATCAACATGGATGACGGCCGTCACACCGTCGTCATTGAGAACGAAGCCTGGGAAGAGGGCAATACAGCACTCACGCTGGAATATGAGAACAGCCGCTGGCATCTGGACGACATCGGCGTTTCCAATCTCCTGCTGAACGGAAAGCATGTCAGCGAGCCGACCGTCCTGCAGTTTGATGACTGCCTGCAGATCGGCTTCACCCGTTTTATCTTCGAAGGCTCCGGTTTGCTTTATGGTGTTCATTCCCATCAGGGCGGCCTGAACATCTCCATTGACGAGCGGACCGTCCGGAACGCAATGAAAAAGTACACCCTGCTCAAGGACATCCGCCTGTCGATCGAGCCGGGCAACATGGTCATGATTCTGGGCGGTTCCGGCGCAGGCAAAAGTACGTTCGTCAATGCCGTGACCGGCTATGAAAAAGCCAAGGCCGTCATCACGGAAGGCGGCGTGGATTATTACAAGCAATATGACCAGGTCAAGCACCGAATCGGTTTCGTTCCTCAGGAAAACCTGATGCGCGAAGAAGACACCGTCGAAATGACGGTCAGCAACGCCGCGGATCTCCGCCTTCCGGCAACTATCTCCGAGGAAGAGAAAAAGCGCCGGGTCCGGATGGCGCTGGAAACCTTCGGCCTGACCGGGCGGGAAGACACCCTGGTCAGCAAGCTTTCCGGCGGTCAGAAGAAGCGCCTCTCCATCTGTACTGAATTTGTCGCCAGCCCGAATCTTTTCATTCTGGATGAACCGGATTCCGGTCTGGACGGAATCATGGCCCGTGGCCTGATGGAAAACCTGCGGCTGATCGCCTGCCAGGGAAAAATGGTCCTGGTCATCACCCACGCGCCGGACCGGGTTGCGCACCTGTTTGACAAGGTCATCGTCCTCGCCAAGGGCACGGAGAGCCACGTCGGCCAGCTGGCCTTCTACGGCGGCATTCAGGAAGCGACGGACTTCTTCGATACGGACTCCCTGGAAAACGTCGTCAAACGGATCAACGCCCTTAACGAAGGCGGCGAAGGCCGGGCGGATGAGTTCATTGAAAAATACAGGACCTACTCGGCGGAACGGGACGCCAGGGAAAAGGACACCTTCCGGGAAGCAGGCGCGGAAGAGGAAGAGGAATCCGCCACAGATGTAGATGTCAGTATTCGCTACAAAAACCGTCTGGCGCAGATCCCTATCTTCCTTGGCAAACATTTCCGGATGTTCATCACCGAAGGGAACTGGAAAGTTCTGCCCCTGTCGGCCATCATCGCCTATCTGGTGGTTTACGTGATGGGCAAGCGGATGTTCATCAACATGGAAGGCACCTCCTACGCGGCTTTCGCCATCACCTGCGTGTGCCTCTGGAACGGCGTTTTCAACTCCATCCAGGTCGTATGTAAAGAGCGCGGCATCATCAAACGGGAACACCGGGCCGGCCTGCATATCACTTCCTATCTGGCATCCCATATGATTTACCAGGCAATTATCTGTCTGATTCAGGTGCTCATGATGATTGTCATCTTCCTGATTTTCGGCGTACATATTCCCACAGGCAGCGCGGTGACCGGCAGTTTCCTGCTGGATATAGGCATCACGATGTTCCTGATCACTTATGCGTCGGACATGCTGGGGCTAATGATTTCCTGCATCGTGCACACGCCCATGACCGCCATGACCGTTATGCCTTTTGTGCTGATCGTTCAGCTGGTGTTCGCCAACTTCGTGATCCCGCTGAATGCCGTCGGCAAAAAGCTTTCCAATGTTACCATCAGCAAGTGGGGTATTCAGGCCGTCTGCAGTGTGTCAGACTATAATTCCCAGGAATCAACCGTGCTTCTGACAGCCCTGAACACCATGAAAAACAAAGATCCCGACAGCCTGGTCTCCAAGGTCCAGCGGGTGCTTTCCATCGAGGAGGTCAACCATAAGGTGGGACAGCTGACCGCTTCCCAGCTGCAAAACAGCGAATATGCCTTCACAGCCGAAAATGTCCTGAAGAACTGGGGGATTCTCGTTGCTTTCGCCTTGCTCTATGTGCTCATCGGGTTCCTTTTCCTCAAGCAGATTGATTATGACAAGAGATAGCCAGCTGATAAAAGAATGATTATATGCGGATTTAACCGTTCAGACATCCAAAACGACCGTTCGCACCTGTTCAGTTGAAATTTGCCGCATTTTGTGATATGAATAGTGTATAAAACTTTCCAACCTTGAAAGGAGATTATCAAAATGAAAAAACTGATTGCTGTTCTGCTTGCGCTCGTTCTGTGCCTGAGCCTTGGTGCCGGTTTCGCCGAGACCGCGGAATCGGAAGAATCCGCCGGCATGGAAATCTTCCTGGCCATGATGAAGCAGATCCCCGGCATGGAAGATGTCGACTGGGAAGGTTTTGCCAAGGATTTCGCCGCGAAGCAGGCCAGCGGTGCGGAGATCACCCTGGAAGACTGTCTCCCCGCGGAAGCATGGGCTGCTTTCGGCGCCCTGATGGGCAGCGCGTCCGAACAGGGCGAAGACAGCGGTATAACCTATGAAATCAAAGTCACCGGCAATGATATGGCTTCCATCTACAAAATGAAAGAGCAGGTGGACGAAGCGACTGCCAAGCAGATTGCCGAATCCGTAGCCGCTTCTTTCGAAACCCCCGAAGCCCTGCAGACCATGAAGACCTCCATCGAGCAGATGGCCGGCGCCGGCATCGACATCAGCAAGGTATCCATGACCCTGAAATTCGTCAATGCGGATGATTCCGTGATTTACGAAAAGACCATCACTTATGACGAAGTAAAGGATCTGGAAGCCAAGCCCGCCGCATAATTCTCCGTATCAGACCGGAAGGAGCTGCCGTAACGGACAGCTCCTTTTTTCATTGATATTGTGCAGGTCTGAACTGACTTCATTTTCCCGTTTTATGTTTTTCTTCCAGCAGCTTGTTCAGATTCCGTACTTCCGCTTTATACCGCAGATAGATCATCAGCCAGATAATAATATAGCCGATCACTTCCACCGCCAGCATAATCCAGAATGCTGTGCTCCAGGGCGGAAACCAGTTCAGCACAAAACACGCAAGAAAGGTCACGCCTATAACAACCAGAAAATGAGTGAACGTTGCCCGAAGAAGACTCCATTTTTCAATATCATAGATTACCGTCGACCCGCATGCGATTGCCCCGGGAATTCCGCCAAGCAATATTTGCGAAAGCGCCGCCGTAATCGTGAAATGCTCTCTCTGCAGCGCAAAGAAAAGGCCAATCATACACCCGGCAATATATCCGAGGAGTCCACGCAGCAAAGCCTTTTTATACATCGCGCTCATCCTCCTTTTTCGGCTCACGGCGCTTCAATGTCTGCTGGATCTCCTGCACATACCGGCGGGCAACCCAGGTCTCGCTGCCGTCCGTAAAAATCACCCGGATCGTACCGGTATTGCTGAAGTCAAACCCGGTCACTTTCCGGAGGTTGATGATCTCAAAGCGGCTGATGCGGACAAAATCATTTCTGTCCAGTTTCTCTTCCAGTTCCCTCAGGGCCTTGTGTGCTTCGTAACGGCCTGATTCCGCGCAGATAATCAGTTTCCTGCTTTCGGTATAAACCCGGATCAGGTCTTTTTGGGCAAGCATAACCAGCGTATCCTCTTTATATGCCGTTACCGGAGGATACTCGTTTTCCGCACAGCTCTCAATGGCGTTGATGATTTTTTCCGTAAACTTCGTCTGCCGGTTTGTCCGGATAATCACTTCCGGTTCCCGGCAGGTGTCGTCGATTTCTAGACGGATGTTTATCCTGTCTTTCACGCGCTTCCCACCCCGTTTGCCTCAACGAACAAAATGACAATTTATCTTATCGCTTTTTATGCCGTCTGGCAAACAATTTCATATGAAAATCAAACATTGTCATTGAATCATACAAGTTTCCCGGCAAAATCCATCTGCTTAATCAACATTATGCCGATTTTGCCTGATAATTTGGCATAATGTCGTCTATAAATACAGATTTTGCCGTTTTATCGTTGTTTTTTGGCATAATCTATATAGACTGATAAGTCTGGATGAAATCGCTGTTTTCCGGTATAATGGTTCCGTTTCAGACTATGAATTGAAAGGAAGATTTCCATGTCCTTTGAACGCATCGGTATCCGTCCCGCACAGATCCTGCTGCCCGCTCCCGGCGTCCGGCCGGAAACCTGGGCCTGCATTGCCTGCGATCAGTATACTTCCGAACCGGCTTACTGGGAAAAAGCTTTCGCTTCCGCGGGAGATTCACCTTCTGCCCTTCGGCTGATCCTCCCGGAATGTAATCTGAAAGACAGTGAAAAGCTGATCCCCGGTATTCACCGGACCATGGCGGAGTATCTGGAGCAGGGGCTTCTGATCCCGGCTGTGGATTCCGGTTTCATCCTTTGCGAGCGGACAATCGCTTCCGGCGCCCGTCTGGGCCTGGTCTGCGCGGTGGATCTGGAGCAGTATTCCTTTGAAAAAGGATCCCTGCCACTGGTCCGCCCCACGGAGCAGACCATCGCTTCCCGGCTGCCTCCCAGGCTGGTTATCCGCCGCGGTGCGCCGGTGGAGCTGACCCATATCATGATCCTCATCGACGATCCGGAACGCACTGTTCTGGAGCCTCTGCAGGCAAAAAAAGCTGCCCTTCGGAAGCTCTACGACTTTGACCTGATGATGCACGGCGGGCATCTCGCCGGCTGGGCGCTGGACACCCCTGAGCTCCTGGAGCAGGTCGACCGGAGCCTGAACGCCCTCATGGATACCAAGGGGGAACACCCGCTCCTGCTGGCCGTCGGCGACGGAAACCACAGCCTGGCCACCGCCAAAGCCTACTGGAACGAGATCCGGGAGAATCTGACCGCGGAAGAACGGGAGAATCATCCGGCCCGATTCGCCCTCTGTGAAATCGTGAATATCCACGACAATGCCCTGCTCTTTGAGCCGATCCATCGGATCGTAACCGGAACAAACCGCGGGACGCTCATGGCGGACTGGCGGCAGTATGCCGCGAATCATGACATGTCGTTACAAACCGCGGGGGAAGGCCACCGTTTCACCCTTGTCTCATCGGACGGAGAGGAAACCGTGGTTGTCGTTTCCCCCGAGGGCGCCATCCCCTGTGAAACGGTCCAGAAATATCTCGATGATTTCCTTGCCCGTCATCCGGAAGCGGAAATCGACTATATCCACGGGGAAGATTCCCTGCGGACGCTGGCGCAAAAGCCGGACACCGTCGGCTTCCTCCTGCCGGAGATCGACAAGCATTCTTTCTTTGCGGATGTAGAAAGGCTTGGCGTCCTGCCGAGAAAGACCTTCTCCATGGGAGAGGCGGACGAGAAACGCTTTTATATGGAAGCGAAGAGAATCTGATCAGCGCGGGAGGATAAGCTGACATGGAACTGTTTGACCTGTATACAGCGGATCGGGAGAAAACGGACCGGACCATGGTTCGCGGTGATCCCACCCCGGAAGGCTTTTACCGGCTGGTCGTTCATGTCTGTATCTTCAATCCGGAAGGGCAGATGCTGATCCAGCAGCGTCAGCCCTTTAAACGAGGCTGGTCCAATCTCTGGGATATAACCGTGGGCGGCAGCGCCGTCTCCGGAGACAGCAGCCGTTCCGCGGCTGAACGGGAAACCTTTGAAGAACTGGGCCTTCCCATCGATCTGTCTGATATCCGACCGACACTGACCATTTACTGGGAACATGGCTTTGATGATTATTATGTGCTGACCCGGTCGGTGGATCTGAACACCCTGCATTTACAATATGAAGAAGTGCAGGCCGTCCGGTGGGCTTCCAAAGAGGAAATCCTGCAAATGATCGACAGCGGGCTTTTTATCCCCTATGAGAAAAGCCTGATTGAGCTGCTGTTTTTCCGCAGGGATCACCGCAGTTCGCATACCAGGGAAGACCCGACAAACGATTAAGTTTTACAGACTCAAAGATAAAAAACAGCAGCTCGTAAATCGGGCTGCTGTATGTTCTTTCCGGCATTGTTTTCTTACAATTCAAAGGTGACTTTCACACAGCGGGAAAGGAATCCGATCTCATTGATGGGCACCGTCTCCGCTTCATACTCCCGGTCGTAGGACTGCAGCAGCACATGGCGGTCATCCAGGATCTTGATTTTGCGCAAATAGCGATGCTCGTTGTAGTTCATCAGCATCACCGCGCCGTCCACCGGGCTCTGGGCCGGAACCGTCAGGACGATATCGCCCTTATGGATCCGGAATCCCCGCATGCTGTCGTCCGGTGCCAGGTAGAAAAAGACCTTGTCCGGGTTAGCACCTTCGATGCGCCCGTTCTCCACCGGCACCAGCTGGTAACTGACGGGTTTCATCACAGCGTTCATCACCGGGACCCGTTTCAATACGCTCTGCAGCGCATCCAGCCAGACACTGCCGGCCACGCCCTCATCCTTTTCTTCAGTGGAAGCAGCCAGTTCCGCCTCCTTCTTCGGCGGTTTTTTCAGCGCCTGTACCAGCCGGGGCTGTACCTGCGCCAGATCCACCGTCGCGGCGATGTCGTCCAGCGTGAACTCCGCTTCGGTCTGCTGCTTCAGGCCCATACTCTTCAGAATCCGTCTGGCCTGATCATCCGCGATGATTCTCGTGCCGGCTTCCACCGCCAGCAGATAACTCTCGCTGACGCCGCACTTCTTCGCTACCTGCTTCGGAGTCAGTTTCTGCCGGATCCGCTCCGTGCGGATCAGATCTCCCAGTCTGCTCATTCTTCTCTCCTGACTGAAACGGCAGCCCGGCCGGGCTGCCGATTACGTTTAGTTCTTGCTCGTTTTTCCCAGGTATGCTTCCTGGATGGCCTCGCTGGCGAGGAGCTCTTCGCCAGTGCCGGACATCGTGATCCGCCCGGTCTCCATGACGTAAGCGTAGTCGCAGGCATGCAGGGCGGCGTTCGCGTTCTGCTCGATCAGCAGCACGGTCATGCCGGTGCTCTTCAGGGTCTGGATAATCATGAAGATATCCTTCACTACCAGCGGTGCCAGGCCCAGGCTGGGTTCATCCATCATGATGATCTTCGGCCGGGTCATGATCGCGCGGCCAACGGCCAGCATCTGCTGTTCCCCGCCGGACAGTGTGCCCGCCAGCTGCCAGGAGCGTTCCTTCAGCCGGGGGAAGAGGTCATACACATAATTGATATCCTCTTCGATCTCTTCCTTGTCTTTGCGCAGATAGGCACCGATCCGCAGATTTTCCAGCACCGTCAGGTTCGCGAACACCCGCCGGCCTTCCGGAACCATCGCGATGCCGGTTTCCACGATCTTCTGGGTATTGAAATCCGTGATATCCCGGCCTTCGTAATAGATTCGTCCGGACTTGGGGGTAACCAGGCCGGAAATGGTCCGCACGGTCGTACTCTTGCCCGCGCCGTTGGCGCCGATCAGGGTGACGATTTTACCCTGGTCTACCTCAAAGGAGATTCCCTTCAGGGCTTCGATTCCGCCGTAGGAAACCACCAGATCCGTCACTTTCAGCAGGCTCATTCTTCATCCACCCCCAGATAGGCCGCGATGACGACCGGGTTTTTCTGGATCTCGTCCGGTGTTCCCTCGG
>Ga0310786_10007887_pt1 | contig 13779 bp, 9 predicted proteins | sample AusTroGonzalo_MG_FD_203881 | JGI IMG/M metagenome (GOLD analysis project Ga0310786, IMG submission 203881) | Bovine rumen microbial communities from tropical cattle in Woodstock, Queensland, Australia - Gonzalo_03 (v2) (version 2) | ecosystem: Host-associated > Mammals > Digestive system >... | reverse complement strand
CCTGCCACATCCAGATTTTCAACACTGGCCTCCGCAGCTGGCGTGACCTTCCGATGCGCCTTGCCGAATTCGGTAAGTGCCACCGTTACGAACCTGCCGGTACGATGCACGGCCTTATGCGCGTGCGTGGCTTTGTGCAGGATGACGCTCACATCTTCTGTACCGAAGACCAGATCGCAAGCGAAGTGGCTGACTTCTGCGCCCTCGTCAAGGAAATCTACCATGACTTCGGATTCGACGAAATCGTCGTGAAGTTCTCTACCCGCCCGGAAAAGCGCGTGGGTTCCGACGAAATTTGGGACAAGGCTGAAGCCGCCCTCGCCGAAGCAACGAAGCTCGCTGGCCTCGACTACATTTTGAACCCGGGTGAAGGTGCCTTCTATGGTCCGAAGCTCGAATTCACGCTGAAGGACAGCCTCGGTCGTGACTGGCAGTGCGGTACCATCCAGGTGGACTTCAACTTGCCGCAGCGCCTCGGTGCTGAATATGTCGGTAAGGACAACCAGAAGCACATTCCGGTGATGTTGCACCGTGCAGCCGTCGGTTCCATCGAACGCTTCCTCGGCATTCTTATCGAAGAATTCATGGGCGATTTCCCGTTGTGGCTTGCTCCGGTTCAGGCCCGCGTGCTCCCGATTTCTGAAAAGTTCGTGGACTACGCTAAGCAGGTTGAACGTGAACTCGTGAACGCCGGCGTCCGCGTCGAAGTCGATGAAAGCAATGAGAAGCTCGGCTACAAGATCCGCCAGTGCGAACTCCAGAAGATCCCGTACAAGATTATTGTAGGCGAAAAGGAACAGGCTGAAGGTCTCATCGCTGTCAACAAGAGAAAGGAAGGCGACAAGGGTCAAATGACCGTTGCCCAGTTCCTCGACATGACCGAAGACGACCGTAAGGTTGTTCGTTAATCAATAGTCAAATAAGACTTGTAAACGTAGGCTTCCTTCGAGCCTACGTTTTTTTGTACGTAATAGAAAGGAAGGGGATTACCGTCCAAGCCGAGTGTCGCGACGGGGTGCTTGCACACCGGCATGACCGAGGCGAGCAGGAAGGACTCCGAAGGAGTCCCAAAGGGCCAAATGACCGTCGCTCAGTTCCTCGAAATGACCGCTGATGACAGAAAAGTCGTCCGCTAGTCAATAACCGAATACCATTCGCAAACGTAGGTTCCTTTGAGCCTACGTTTTTTTCATTCTGATCGTGGGTGACAACCGCCCAAGGCGAGTGCAGCGACCACGCTTGCGTGGGCATTGCCGAGCCGTAGCAGTTGGGACTCCGTAGGAGTCCAAAAGGAAGTTGCTGATGGTGTTGTTTCTGTTCGCCGCCGCAAGGAAGGGGATTACCGTCCAAGCCGAGTGTCGCGACGGGGTGCTTGCACACCGGCATGACCGAGGCGAGCAGGAAGGACTCCGAAGGAGTCCCCAAGGGTCAGATGACCGTTGCCCAGTTCCTCGACATGACCGCTGATGACAGAAAAGTCGTCCGCTAGTCAATAACCGAATACCATTCGCAAACGTAGGTTCCTTTGAGCCTACGTTTTTTTCATCCTGATCGTGGGTGACAACCGCCCAAGGCGAGAGCAGCGGACAAACTTGTTTGTCCATTGCCGAGCCGCTGCGGTTGGGACTCCGTAGGAGTCCAAAAGGAAGTTGCTGACGGCGTTGTCTCTGTGCGTAAGCGCAAGGAAGGTGATTACCGCCTAAGCCGAGTGTCGCGACGGGGTGCTTGCACACCGGCATGACCGAGGCGAGCGGGAAGGACTCCGTAGGAGTCCCCAAGGGCCAGATGACCGTCGCCCAGTTCCTCGAAATGACTGCAGACGATAGAAGAGTCGTCCGCTAATCGATTGGCAAAAACTATTCGCAAACGCAGACTCTTCTGAGCCTGCGTTTTTCTATTTGACGTTCTTCGAAAAAAAATGTAAAATCAAAAATAGACTGATATCAGGCGGGGGCCTTTTATGCAAGAAGTCAATTTAGTTGAAGTCTACATTGCGGATATGCTGGGGATTTTCTTGATTCTCGGAGCCGTTTTTAGTGGCGCTTGGAAATTGCAAAAGAAACATCACGAAGACAAAATTTTGCTTGGTGTTATCATTCTGGTTTTTACCGCATGTACTGCTGATATTGTTTCATTTTCTGTTGATGGTCGGCCGGGTCATTTTTTTAAGGTACTAAGCTACGTTTCGAGCAATATTTTATTCCTTGCTAATGCGACGATTGGTCCGCTTTGGGTCATGCTTATATCTCTGCATATTTATGGCACGATTTCAAAGTTCCAGCGCATATTCATGATTTCTATTTGCGGTGTCATTTTGGTGATGATGGTTGTGAATTTCTTTGTTCCCATCATTTTTGCAATAGATGAAAATAACGTCTATACTCGCGGCCCGTGGTTTATGGTAAAGAATTTGCTTGAGGTCGTTCTTATGGCTGATGGTGTGATAATCTATTTGATTAGTCTATTTCGAAGCGGGGGAATCAAGTTTTATCCAGTTTTGCAATTTGTTTGGCCGATTTTTATTTGTGTATGTTTGCAAATGTATTTTTATGGAATATCAACGATTTGGGTGGGCATTGCTGTGGGTTACACAAGCTTGATGCTTGCCTTGCAAAATGAAAACATTTTTATTGATAAATTAACGGGCCTTTATAACCGCTATTATTTGGATAAGATTTCGGGAGAATTAAAACGTAAGCGGAAAATCGCGATGATGATGCTTGATATGAACGGCTTCAAAAGCATCAACGATAATTTTGGTCATTCACAAGGCGATGAAGCTCTTGTTTCGCTGGCCGATATTCTTGAAAAAACGGTGGGCGAAGAAGGAACTGTGATTCGTTTTGCCGGTGATGAGTTTGTGATTTTGTTGAATACGGAAAAAGAAAATGTTGCAGAAAAATGTAAAACGCAAATTAAAGGGAATCTAGATGAATTCAACAAGAGCTGCCAAAAGAATTACAAACTTTCGGCATCGATTGGCTATGGCGTTTTTGACTTGTCCAAAAATAGTGTTGACCAAATTCTCAAAGAGATTGACAAGCGAATGTACGAAGATAAAAAGGCTTACTATGCCATGGATTATAACGATTGTCGCTGCAGATGCTAAACTATTTTCCCCAATCGATTTTTAAAGTTTGAATCACGGAATCCAGGCGCGCTGTCAATTGTTCTGCCCCCTTCACAGCAAGGTGGTCGTAGTTCATTGCCATTTCGTCTGTGTAATCGTGATTGCCCATTTGGTTTTCATCCATCAGCTTGAAATTGGAGTATTTCTTTTCGTATTTCTGAATCTTTTCAATCATTTCTTTTGCTACCGATCTTCTCAGCCCATAGAGCCCGAAGGCACCAGTCTTTTTGTAATCTGGTGATAGCGGGAAGATGATTCCGATGAGGTAGATGTTGTGTTTTTGGGCTTCTTCGATTAAATCTTCAATTTGTTCAAGCAACATGTCTGCTGGATTTTTATTGAAGGAATCCATGTAGGTGGTGTCTGCTAAAACAGGATTTCCTTGCCAGCCGCCACTGGGGTATTGGACGAATCCAAGCATGTCTTGTTGCTCTGGTTTCTTTTCGCTGTTGATGCTGTAGGCATCGCAAGTGAGTTCGTACAAGCCGTTGGGATACCCTTTGCTCCAAAAATCATGAGACTCGTCGTAAGCAAATCCAGGCGTGTGTCTGTAAACAAGGTCCCAGTAACTGGGCTCAATGCTGTGACGCTGGAATAAAATATCTAAGTCGAACGAAACTATTGCGAGTTTAAATTTAGGTAAGAGGTTTATTCCGTATCCAAAGAAAATTCTTTTGGCAACGGATAAATCTACGGCTGAGTTGCCCGTGTTGATTGCAAAAATTCCTTTTTGATTGTTGTTCAAAATTATAGGGTTTATTCCTGTCCATGGTCTAGAAGAACCGGAAATTAAAACATTGATGGAATCGCGATGCTTGTAAAGCAATTCCAGGTCATAGCGAGTCATTGTTGTGACTCTGTGGTCAGTGAATGGCGTGTTGAGCTCGTATTGGCCTGCACTGTCTAAATCAAGTGTTGTTTCAAAATTTTGTGGCTTACCCGTCCAGAAATCTGGATGCCATAATTCAGAGCCGTTTGCGATTTCGGTGATGCTAGAATCTTTTGTGTTGACTAGAACGATTTTAGAATGATTTCCAACAATGTCGGTGAGTGTTGCAACTGCGAGATTTTCTTTATTGCGAACCCATTCTGTATGGTCGAATGAGTAACCTTTGGGGGCCGGAATCATTTTTATGAGTTTGCCGGTGCTGTCTGCAATTAAAAGTTGCTCATGTGTGGTATATTTTTTGCCGGAAAATTCTTTTCCCGTTGTTCCGCCAAAGTCTAGGAATAGGGTCTGTTTTGTGATTTCCGAGAACGATGCGTTACATGCTTGTTCCTTGTTGTACCAAGTTTCGTTTTTGCCGTTGACGTTTGCGCGGAGGAGCCTTGCACCGGAAATGGCGAGCTTTTCGTTGGTGCTGACGCCTCCGTTAAAAGTCCCGTCAAATAATTTTTTGGGTTTGCCGAATTTAGCACTTGCAAAAGGTACGCTCCAGGTGGAGCCTTTTTTCCATGTTGCTTCGTCGGAATTGCTTTCTGTGCTTGAAACGTAAACGATTTCTGTATCGGCTCCGACAACGCGCCAGCGCGGAATTGCGGCGCTTTCTACATCGAGCTTTATTTTATCGGCTTCAATAGAATTTATTCGACGAACATAGAGTTCCGATTTTCCCGAGATGCCTTCGTACTTTGTTGAAAATGCAACGAAGTTTCCGTCGGGTGAAAGTGTGGGGTGGTATGCATTGATTGTATCGTGAATTTCCTTGACCGAGGGAGTCGCGTTTGCGAAGTTGATGAATGCGATGTTGCCTGTTTCTGCAATACGGAATACAAGTTTGTTTTGGTATGTTTGGGTCGTTTTCTTTAATTGGGCCGATGTTGTGAGTATGTTGATAGGGCTAGAGGTTGTGCTTCCCTGTGCATCCATCCAAACCGCATCAGGAATTTTTCCGAAAGCAAGCCTGAAACCGACATAATCTGCTTTTGTTGAAGAGGTAACGGTGTAAACGTCGCCGCGATTTTCGATTAGTGTCGCCGCAGCCTCGTTGCGGTAACTTCCGCCTTTTAAAACGCGTTCACCGATGTTTCCTCCGTCGGGGGCGCCTGCGTAGTTTGTTATGGTTGTATCAAGAAGGGTTCCCTTCCAGTCGTTTACCCATTCCATGGCATTTCCAGCGAGGTCGCAAAAGTCTTCGTCTGAAATTGCTGTGCAGGGCTTGTGTAATTTGTAATTGGAATTGCTGGCGTTCCAGCCTTTTTGCGGATTCCAGTTCTTTGTGGCGACGAAAGTCCATTCGGCTTCGGTCGGGAGCCTGTAGGCATCACGGTCCGCATGAAACGCGTAACCTATCAAGTCCGTGCAATGTCCATCAGAATCAAATGTTGCGCTTGTGTAGCTGTAGGCTGTATCGAGTTTTTCATCTTTGCTTTTTTGGTTTGCAAAAAGTACGGCGTCAAAAAAGGTGACGTTGGTTATAGGCAATTCGGGATCGTCGCAATTCGTTTTTTTGATGTGCTTCGCGTAGTCTTTGCAAGTGACTTCGTGTTTGTCGATTGAAAAATCGTATGAAAAATGGACCGTCAGTTTAGATCCCATTTGAGTCGATGCACCAGTTGCTGTTACGTGCATCATACCAGAATGATTTTTATCTTCATTCACGAAAAAACTGTTAGAATCGTTCGAGGATGTACCGCTATCGGAGCAGCAGACTAGCAAACTTGCAAAAAAAGCTATTGCAGACGGTTTCATCATAAAAAACTAGATCCTATTTTAGGGGATAAAGTAAAAATACAAAATTCGAATGAGTCAAAAAAGCCGAGGGCTTTGTGCCCTCGGCAAATTTAAGATAGAAACTCGTTGTTATTCTACTTTTGCAAATTCTTCTTTGCCAACGCCACAGATGGGGCAAACCCAATCTTCTGGTAAATCTTCAAAAGCTGTGCCGGGTGCGATTCCGTTGTCAGGGTCACCGACTGCTGGGTCGTAAATGTAACCGCAGGTTTCGCATTTGTATTTTGCCATGGTAGAATCTCCTTGCTTAATTGTGCTTTTTCTAATCTATATAAATAAAATTTGGAAAATCAGTTTTTTATATTTTTTTTGTGGTTGAGATAACTCGAGTTTACATTGCCGACATTTCTGTTTTGAAAGATGCTTCCGTTTTTGAAAGCTATTTGAAGAAAGTTCCTGAATATCGTCAAAAAAAGGCAATGTCTTTTAAGTTTGAAAAAGGGAAAATGCAATCATTAGGCGTTGGCCTTTTGCTTCAACTAGCCTGCAAAGGAATGGGGCTTGAAGGGGCTGATGAACATGTTGCGTATGGCGAAAATGGAAAGCCGTATTTGGTTGATTTTCCTAATGTGCATTTTAATTTGTCTCATTCTGGTGAACGTGTAATGGGCGTGATTTCGCCATTCGAAGTGGGTTGCGATGTTGAAATCATCAAGGGCGATCGCGGTAAACTTGCAGAACGTTTTTTTAAGCCCGAAGAATCTGCGTGGATAAAACATTTTGAAACGCTTGAATCGCAGTCCGAAGCGTTTTACAGATTGTGGACGCTCAAGGAATGTTATATGAAAGTGACGGGGCGCGGGCTGTCGCTCATGCCTGATGCGTTTGAGTTGCGTTTAGGCGATGATGGAAAATTTTTGCTAGAGCATGATGGTGAACGCCCAGAATATACTTTCCACGAAATCGACTTGCATGACGGATATCGTTATGCGTTTTGCCTGAAAAATGACGGAAAAAACGCGCCTCAAGAAGTGAACGTAATCGCTTTGAGTGATGAACTGTGAGCGGTGAGAACGCTCGCCTTGCTCGTTTTGAGCCCCTTCGACATCCCCTATCGTTACGCTTCAGGGTTCGCTCAGGGTGACACTTTAACCAACAACCACTAACTACTGCGGTTCTACCTCATGGCTCGAAGGGGCGAAAGCCCCGACCTCATACCTCAATGCTCAAAAACTCTAATGTAATCGACGAGCATTTCGTTCGGGAACTGCGTGTCGTCTACTTCAAAACCTGGCCAGTTGCCGGCGACAGCGACGTTCAGCAAAAAGAAAAATGGCTTGTGGAATTCTTCGGTGTCGCCTTTATTATCTTCAATTAAAATCTCGTGGTACATGAAATCGTCAACAAACATGCGAATGTATTTTTTATCCCACGTGAATTTGTATGTATGGAATTGCGTGATGTCGAGTTCGAATTTTTGGTCGCGATAATTGCCGGTGTTGTTGCCGTATGTGGCGTATTCGGTGCCATTCGCCCAGTGGTTTGTGCCATAGACGATGTTCTCTTTGTTGACGGCTTCTATGATGTCGATTTCACCGCAGGCGGGCCAACCGACCGTGTCAAAGTTCTCGCCGAGCATCCAGAATGCAGGCCAAATTCCTTTGCCGATGGGGAGGGCGATGCGCGCTTCTACCGTGCCATACTTGAACGCAAATTTGCCTTTGGTGAGCATGCGGGCGGAGGTGTATTGGGCGCCTTTAAAATTTTCCTTTTGCGCGCGGATGTGCAAAATTCCATCTTTGACGTAGGCGTTCTCTTTGCGGTCGGTGTAGTATTCTTTTTCGTTGTTGCCCCAGCCGCTTGCGCCTGTGCCGATATCGTAAGTCCATTTTGTGTTATCTATGGCATCTCCATTGAATTCATCGTTCCAGAAGGGCTTAGGCGAGAGTTCCGCGGAACTGCTCGATGGATTCTCGGCTGCGGTCGAGGATGACGATATTTCGGTGGAACCGCTTGATTCTGCTGAACTGCTTGACTGATCTTCGACTATGGTCGAGGATGATAAAGAAGTAATTGCCGAGGAAGAGGACGCTTCGATAAGCCCAGGGGCCAAAGAGCTAGATGAAGACTCTTCGGAAGAACTGCTGGATGCTGCCGCCTTGGAGTCGCTAGACGATAGAGACCATGAAGAACTACTCGCAACATCGGACGAAGACGAATCTGGAATGGGGGGCTCGCAGATTTTGTCCCCGGAACACGCCGCTAAAGCGATGATGCTAGCCGTGACGAATCCTGCTGCAATAGTTGTTCGATTTTTTTTTAACTCACAAACCATAAACCAAACCTTCCTTTGTTTTTAATTATTTTGCATCCGGATCTTCGGGTGGAACTCGTGCAATTACACCGACTGTGGCGCGTGTTGCTTTTACCAAGTCTGCTGGTGCAACTTTTAGCTGTAGTCCGCGTTCGCCAGCGCTCACGTAAATGTACGGGAATTGCATGGCCGTCTCATGAATAAAAATAGGGAAGTTCTTCTTGAGTCCGAGAGGGCTGCAACCACCGCGAATGTAACCTGTCAGCGGCGTCAAATCCTTGAGCGGGACCGTATCGATTTTTTTGTTTCCGCTCACTTTTGCGGCGCCTTTTAAATCGACTTCTAGATTGCCCGGCACTACGCAGACGAGGTAACCGATTTTGTCGCCGTGCACGAGAATGGTCTTGAAAACCTGGTTGATATCTTCGCCCAAACTATCGGCTACATGCTGTGCTCCGAGGTCGTTTTCGTCAACCTTGTAGGGGATCAATTCGTATGAAATTTTTTGCCTATCCAAAATGCGAGCTGCATTAGTTTTCTTGATGTCCATAAAATCCTCAATGGGGTTTTTCACCCTCGAATATTCCATTTTCAAATATAAATCTTTGGAGCTTTAGGTTGCAATAGTCTGTAGTGAATGCTAAATTAAAAAAGTCTTGTTGTTGGGTAATCTGAGAGGAGAAGGAGCATTTTATGGATTTGATGAAAATAGATTATGATCTTTTTAGGAAAATCTTGAAAGAGATTCCGTCGAATATTTTCTTCAAGGACACGGAATGCCGTTACGTTTTTTCTACACATTATTGGCGTCATCTTCGAGGGGCTGAGGATCCTGCATGGGATATTGCTGGCAAGACGGATTTGGAAATCCGCAAAGACAAAGAAAATGCGAAACTTGCCATGGAACAAGATCGTGAAATTCTCCGTACAGGAAAAGGAACTCAATACATCATTGAAATCCAGCAAGATGGTGTAACTGAATATCTGGAATTGATAAAAAATCCGGTGCGAGATGATGATGGAAATATCATTGGCATTGTTGGTTTGATCAATGATGTAACCGAAAAAGTTTTGCTTGAAAGGAAACTTGAAAAGTACGCACACACTGATATGTTGACGGGACTTTATAACAGGCATTATTTGGATGAATGGCATGCCAATTCAATGAAACCTGAAATGTATCCGTTGTGTGTGATTTCGGCGGATTGCGATGGCCTGAAAAATATCAATGATTCCTATGGACATGTGATTGGCGATGAACTGATCAGGCTTACCGCTTCGCTTTTCCGTGTGGGACTCCCCGAAAGAGCTGTAATGATCCGCATGGGCGGTGACGAATTTTTTATTATTCTTCCGAATACGACGCTGGAAGAATGCAAAAAATACATTGATAACATGAATGAAATATCGCGCACGTTGCTCCTCAAAGACAAACCGATTCGCGTTTCGTTTGGTTGTTGTGAAGTGCCTTCGCCGTCGCTAGCTATTGAAACTGCTATGGAAATTTCGGATAAGCGAATGTATATGGAAAAGAATATGAAATACGCGGACCCAATTGTGTAATTGATTTGGGGGTGGAAGATTTATTATGAATAAAAGTTATAGAGCTGTGCTGTTCGGTAATGGAACCATGGGTGAACGCCATCGGATTTTTTTTGAAAATTCAGGCGTGCGTTTTTTGAAATTTTTTGATTTGGAAAGTTTGGATGCTGACGGAAATTTTCCGGTTTCTTTGCTTGATGAACTTCTTGTAACTGAAAAAATTGACTTTGCGGTAATCGCATCTCCAGCGCAGACACATTATCAATATGTAAAAATTTGCCTTGAACGGAAAATATCCGTGTTCGTGGAAAAACCTCTTGCTGTTACGGGCGATTGTGCGCAAGAACTAGTTGATTTGGCCGTCCGCAATAATGTGACGCTTTTTGTAGCGCAATCGGAGTGCTTTAATCCGGTATTCTTGAATTTCCGCAAGCATTTTATGGCGGAACTTAAACTGATGAAAGCTGGTGCTGTTGCGTCGAATCTAGCAGGAACGCCTATGTGTCTGGAATTCCGTCGTGAACATAAGTATTCGTCTCGTTGTCGCGATGTGAATGTTGCTTTGGATTTGCTGGTTCATGACTTGAGCCTTTGCCTTTCGATGTTCCGCTATGATGATTTGAACGTGTCGAAATTTGTAGTCTCGCAAAACGAAGATCGTGCTCAAATGCAAATAAATGTTGTAAAAGGCGATTTTGCGGGTGCTGAACTAAGCTTTATCGTAGATAGAAATAGCGATATCGATGTTAGGACAATTTCTGTAGAATTGCCTCGTCTCCCGGGGCGCCCGGCGTACGATTATTCGGTGAGTCTTGCGCCACATGATGAAAACGGAGATGTTGTTCACGTCTCCGATTCACTTGAAAATGAGCATAAGTTTTTCTTGAAGTTAATCGCCGGCGCGTGCTCCGAATGGGGCCATCGTGCGGCGCAAGCGGCCGCGGATTCCGTGAAACTCGCGACAATGTCTCAAGTTTAATGGAATCCAAGGTTCCCCAGGCTACTTTTTTTTGCCGAATAATTGCATAATGAACTCGATGATGGCTTGAATAAAGGACTTCTTGCCCGTTGAGCTATTTGCTTGACTCGTCGTTGGAGCGGGTTTTGTGGCTGGTTTGGGTTCGACCTTGGTTTCTTGTTGCTGTGTGGGCTGTGGTTGGGATTGCGGTTTTGGAGGTGTTTCCGGCTTTACTTCGGGTAGGGGCTCTTCGTTTTTTATTTCCGTCTTGGTGGCATCGGGCTTGCTTTCGACCTTGTTCGGCAGTTCATTGGAGCAGGCCGCAATGACAGCTTTCAGAGCAGGACCATACGGCCAGTCGTACTTGTCGCTTCTTACATTGGTGTGGTAAAAAATACCTTTGAAGGAAGTGGCTTCTTTGGCACTTGCGAAAGCTCTGTCGCTTTCCATGAAGTTCATTGGAATGTTATGCTTTCTGCTGAGGTACTTGATTAATGCGGCGACCGCTTCGGTTTGAATATCCGTCATGGAGGCATAGTAGTCGTATCCCTTGTAACTGTGCTTGTAATAGAATTCCGTTTCCGATGCTTCGCAGTAGGTATCGCGGTCTTTTAGTTCGGCTTTTGCGGGATAGATTGTTTTCAGCTGATTGCCATATAACGTTAGAGGCCCGTAGTTGCTAATTTCGATGCCAATGGATTGTTTCGACATGTCTTCGTTTTTGCCGATAGCATCTTTCCCGAGATGGAAGCTCCAGTCAGTATCAGGGAATAGTTCGTAAATTCTTCCAGATCGATCGACTACGTAGGAAACCGAAACGTGATTGTCTTCTTGGGTAAGTGTAGAGATGTCGGACTTGATATATCCTACTGTAAAGTGCAGACAAATGCTTTTCTTTTTCGTTTGGGTGGCATGATAGTAGGAACTGTAGCTAGGACGGATAGAGTATATCTTTATATTGTTCCCGATGTCTGTTGTTTGTTTTAGGGTGAACTTCTTTTTATTTGTGGTTAGTGTCGAAAAGAATTCGTCTTCGTGTTTCTTGATTTCATCGGGTTTCATGTTTTCTCCTACTTTTTTTATATAACATATACTTTTCTTTGATTTAAACTTTTTTGAAAAAACTTTTTTTCAAAACAAAAAAATCCCGCGATTTCTCGCGGGATTGTAGATATTCAGTTCGTCATTCTGAGCGGTGATAACCGCGAAGAATCCAGTGATTATTAGAAATGCTCTGGATCCTTCGTCCTTACGTCCTCAGGATGACTCTGTTCGCTAACAGTTCGTAACTGACTGCTCATAGCTCAGAGCGAGCGGGGCGAGCGACCTCACCCCTCGCAATCTACTACAACTTAATGCTGCACGGCTTGGCATTCCAGATTTCTTCGGCGTACTGCTTGATGGTACGGTCAGAGCTGAACTTGCCCATGCGAGCGACGTTGAGGATGGCCATTTCTGCCCAGTGCTTCTTGTCCTGGTATGCTTCGGCAACCGTCTTCTGCATGTCGACGTAGCTGCGGAAGTCTGCGCAGAGCATGTACGGGTCGTTCGAGAGGAGCTTTTCGGCAATGTGCTTGAAGAGTTCCGGACGGTCGGGGCTGAAGAAGCCGGAAGCGATCAGGTCGATCACGCGGCGGAGATCGTCGTCCTTCTCGTAGAAGTCGCGCGGACGGTAGCCCTTGGCGAGCAAGTCGGTCACTTCTTCAACGGTGAGACCGAAGATGAAGATGTTTTCGTCACCGACTTCTTCCTTCATTTCAACGTTGGCGCCGTCGAGTGTACCGATGGTGAGTGCGCCGTTCAAGGCGAACTTCATGTTACCGGTACCAGAGGCTTCGGTGCCTGCGGTAGAAATCTGTTCGGAGAGGTCTGCAGCCGGAATGATCTTTTCGGCGAAAGACACGCGGTAGTTTTCGAGGAACACCATCTTGAGCTTGCCCTTGCAAACCGGGTCGGCATCGATGATGGCGGCAACGGCGTTGGCAAGACGGATGATCTGCTTGGCCATCCAGTAACCCGGAGCGGACTTACCACCGATCATGATGGTACGCGGCATGATTTCCTTGCCGTCCTTCAGCTGGATGTACAGGTGAATGGCATGCAGGATGTTCAGGAGCTGGCGCTTGTATTCGTGGATACGCTTGACCTGCACGTCGAAGAACGTGTTGGTGTCCACATCCACGCCCTGAGTTTCCTTCAGGTACTTGGCGAGGCGTTCCTTGTTCTGCTTCTTGACAGCCATGAATTCCTTCTGGAACTTGGCGTCCTTTGCAAACTTTTCGAGCTTCTTGAGTTCATCGAGATCCTTGACCCAGCCTTCGCCGATCTTGGAAGTGATGAGTTCAGACATAGCCGGGTTAGCCTTGCGGACCCAGCGACGCGGCGTCACGCCGTTCGTCTTGTTGTTGAACTTTTCAGGCCACAGTTCGTAGAAGTCCTTGAAGAGCGTGGTCTTCAAGAGGTCGGAGTGGAGTGCTGCCACACCGTTCACGGCGAACGAACCCACGATGGAGAGGTAAGCCATGCGAACCATCTTGCAGCCGCCTTCTTCGATGAGGCTCATGCGGGCGAGGCGAGCGTTGTCGCCGGGCCACTTGAGGGACACTTGACGCAAGAAGCGGGCGTTGATTTCGTAAATGATCTGGAGGTGACGCGGCAAGAGCTTTTCGAAGAGGCTGACCGGCCACTTTTCAAGAGCTTCGGGCATCAAGGTGTGGTTCGTGTATGCAAAGGTGTGCGTCACGATTTCCCATGCTTCGTCCCATTCCAGGTTTTCTTCGTCGAGCAAGATGCGCATCATTTCGGCGATAGAGATAGCCGGGTGCGTGTCGTTCAACTGGATGGCGACCTTTTCGGGGAACACCTTCCATTCGCCTTCGTGGAGCTTCTTGAAGCGGCGGATGATGTCCTGCAGAGATGCAGAGCAGAGGAAGTACTGCTGCTTGAGGCGCAGTTCCTTACCGTTCATGGAAGCGTCGTTCGGGTAGAGCACCTTGGAAATTGTTTCGGAAAGTTCCATGTCCTGCACAGCGGCGATGTAGTCACCGTTGTTGAAGTAGCTAAGGCCGAAGTCGTCGGTGGACTTGGCGCTCCAGAGGCGCAGGTTGTTCACGGTGTTGTTCTTGTAACCCGGAATCGGAGTGTCGTAGGGGAGAGCGAGC
>Ga0310786_10007886_pt1 | contig 13780 bp, 7 predicted proteins | sample AusTroGonzalo_MG_FD_203881 | JGI IMG/M metagenome (GOLD analysis project Ga0310786, IMG submission 203881) | Bovine rumen microbial communities from tropical cattle in Woodstock, Queensland, Australia - Gonzalo_03 (v2) (version 2) | ecosystem: Host-associated > Mammals > Digestive system >... | reverse complement strand
CGCGTGCAGCTTCCACGGCACGCAGGCATAGACGACATCGACGCCATCCCACTGGCACAAATCCTTGTACGCCTCCGGCCCGAGGAACTCGCGGGCGGGACGGAACTTCTTCTCCGCCAGGTAGTCGCGGCTGCGCTTCATGGCCTCTTCCTTGATGTCGCAGAAGGCCGCGATCTCGACGCCCGGCATGAACGCGAGCCGTTTCAAGGCATACGTGCCGCGCGATCCCACGCCCACCACGCCGACTCTAATGCGCTTGAGCTTGGGTGCGACATAGCCGCTCATGGTGCCGCCGCCCGAGATTTTCAGGGCGTTCGCACAGCCGCCTGTCGCCAGGGCCAGGGCCGCAAGCCCCGCTCCCGACAAAAATTCCCTCCGACCTGTTCCTGTCTGTTCGTTTTTCATGGCGCGTAGATTTTACCAAACCCGGCCCCCCGATGGCAAGCCGATAGTGGTATCCGAAGGTGGTGCCTCTAGCGCGGAGCGAACGGTTGGGGCGAAGTCACGCGCACGTTCGAGAGGAGCGCTCAATACGATACGGCAAGAAAGCGCAAACCGACACATACTCCGACGTCTGACCGACTACGAAATCCACACGGTCCCGTCAGGCAAAGAGCCGGTGAAGAAGCGTGCCAATCGCCGCACAGGCGAAGATGAGTCCGGCGGGCGCGACACGCGTTCCAAGAAACACAACCGCAGCCAGCGCGGAAAGAACGCCGCCAAGGACGCTTACGGAGAATCCCTCCGGCGACTGCCGCCAGACGCTCATGCCCGCAAACGCATACGTCGCCGCCAGCAGCAACCCCACCGTCGCCGGACGCACCCCGCGCAGAAGTCCGCGCACGACGCGGTTCGTCTTCCACTTCTCCAGCGAATTGAGCGCCCACACGAGCAGAATCCACGACGGCAACAGCAGACACGCCGTCGCCAGCATGGATCCGCCCACGCCGCCCAGCCGATAGCCGAAGAACGTCGCCGCGTTGATGCTGATCGGTCCCGGCGTCATCTGCGTGAGCGCAATCACGCTTGAGAACTCCTCCGGCGGAATCTGCAAGAGCGGCGCCGTCGGTCCCACAAACTCCTCCATGTACATGGGGAGCAGCACATATCCGCCGCCAAACGACAGGAGTCCGTATTTGAGGAAGATGAGCGGAATCGCGCTCACCGAACAGAATGTCCGCCTCCGCAGCTCCAAGCCCAGGCCGAACAACATGGCCACCAGCAGCACGAGCGCCGTGTTGATGCCAAAGACGAGAATCGCCACCGTCGCGGCAACGGCGGCAAACGGCCCATAGAGGCCCGTCACGTTCTTGCGCCAGGCTTTCCAGACCGTGCCAACGAGAATACCCGTCAACGCGCAACGCGCCCCCGTAAGCGCCCCTTCCAGCCACGGATTTCCCATCGGCAGATACGCCAGGCCGCAAGTCACGGCAAGAAAGATCGCAAACGACGGCAACGCCACCGCCACGAGCGCCACCGCCGCACCCAGCCGTCCGGACATCTTGTGTCCCACATAGATTGCCGTATTGCCCGCGATCAGTCCCGGAATCATCTGCAGGACCGGCAGCTTTTCGATCAGCTCGCCTTCTTCCGTCCACTTGAGCTTCCCGGAGAAGACGCGATCCGCCACCGCGAGAATGGCATAGCCGCCCCCTACGACAAAAAGGGATATCTTGAAGAATTCAAAGAACAGCCGTGCCAGCACGGCAGGACGTGTACGGGAAGAATCCACTCAGCGATCCTTTCCACTTGATGCGCGACCATGCTGGACACGTACATCGCGCACGGCGCCGCGATAGAGCATCCCGGGGCGCCCCCCGAACCAGCAGTTGCAATTGCACCGTCCGGGCTGGACAAGCCGCTTGCGTCCCGACCCCTTGCCGTTGAGGAACAGCTCGATCGTATCGACATCCACTACAATTTCAACCTTGTTCCACTCACCCTTCCGTACAGGCTCGGACGAATAGAAGTGGGCGTCGCCATATTCATGGAGGCCGAGTCCCACGCCATGCAGCCTGCCGCCCTTCTCCAGGCGCAGAAAGCCAATAACGCCCCACATCTGCGGCGTGCCGCAGGCGAATATCTCCTGATCGCGTTCGGGGTCGTCCGGCTTGAACGCAAACGAAAAGCGATAGGCGCAGGTGGTGGGGATGGTGCCGCCAGGCATGACGAAATACGTGCCTGTACCGTCGAAATGCATCTCGGCCAGTCGTCCCGAACCCTTGACCACTGGCGCGCGCGACGGCAGGTTGCGGCGCTCTTCCGTGCAGCAGTGCTGGCGCGAATCGCCGCCGCGGTTGCGGCGTGTCGCCGCCGCCGTGCTGCCGCCCAGAATGCCGTTGAACGCCCAACCGTAGCCGCTGGTCGCCACGGTGCCGGTTTTCTCGCCTGAAACGTCATACGCCAGGTCCGGCACGCGCGCGGCATCCACTTCCACGTCCACGGCCTCCTGCCGCATCTCGCTCCAGACACGAATGGTTGTCTTCCTTCCCGTACGTCCCAGAACAAGCGGCGCGGAGCGAAAGATCTTGCCATCCGCCGTGATAGCATGGCCGCCGATCACGGACACCGGAAGGTCCGGGACGATATCCGCCACACCCTCGGCCACGCGTGCGTTCACGGACGCGAAGAACGCCGCCTGGCGATTGAAGCGATGCACGGCAAAGCAAAGTCCGTTCGTGTCCGCGACGGAATAGACGCCCGCCGCTAGCACCTTCGCCAGCGGTATCGCGTAGTGGCCGTTTCCGGGCCAATCCAGGCGCAATGTGGCCTTCGCCGCCTCATCCTTGCGCAACTTCACGTAGGTGTCGGTCGTGAATTCGGCCTGCGGGAAAAGCTTGCGCGAGAGTCCGCGCGTGCGCGTCGTGCCAAGCATCCATTCCGCGTCCTTCGCGCCCTCCACGGACATCGTCGCGCCCTGCTGCGTGTAGATGGAGCAGAAGTTCATCGAACGGAAGACATAATGGTCCGCATCTTCTCGGAAATCGGTCTTCGCGTCGCCGCCCACGGAATAGACGAGATCGCCGCCTTCGGTCACGTCCAGACGATCCAGCGTGCGCGGCGCGGTGGCCTTGACGCGAATGCGCGTCGTGCCGTCGCGCAATCCCGCCGGCGAAACCTCGCAGGTCGCACCATGCAGGAGATCCCTGAGCGGAATCAACGCCCACTTGCGGTCCCAGTTGGCCGTGGCGCGAATCTCGGCGAACGGCAGTCCGGCGTAGCGGTAGCGCACGCCATTGGCGGCCACGTGCAAGTCGAGCTGCACCGCGCAGGCATCGCCCGCGCACGCGCTGTCCCACTTGAACCGATGTTCGTCCATCCGTTCCAGGTCGATCGTTTCCGGCGCAAACGCCATCAGCGGCGTACCGTTTTCGTCGCGCAGCGTCAGCGATACCTCGGCCTTCCCCTTCGCCGCCGCGTCGGGCACGGAAAGCACTTCTACGCGGAAGCAGTCGCCCAACGCCAGCGTCTTGCGGAAGGACACGATCAAGTTGGGAATCCGCACGTCGTCGCCCGCGAGCGGCGGCTCCGGGGAACGCCCCTCGGCGGCGGCCCGCATCGTACGGACCACGCGCCGCGCCGCAAAGGAGTTCCAGAACGTCGGCCGCACGCCCGTATTCTCGTTCCATTCGTCCCACTCGAAGAACGTGAGGAAGTCAGGATCGAGCTCCAGGGCGCACGCGATGGAATCGCGCAGGGTCTTCGTGCCGTTGGACGAATCGCGCTGGCCGCCGACGTAGGTATTGTCGTGGCCCATGCCCACGCATACGCCCAGCAACTTGTCCTTGAACTCGGGCTCGGCATAGACCTCGCGAATGATCCGCGCCACGCAGGCGCGGAAGAAATCCGTGTCAAAGGACCGTTCGCCATCGAAGATGTCCGTCGCCGCATTGTAGCCATCGTAGCGCACGCCGTCGGCTTTGCGCAGCATGGTACGCAATTTCTCGCGCGCCTGCTCGAAATCCTCCTCCCGCAACATACCGCGCCGAATCTTGCCCTTCCATTGCGACGGCGACAGCAGCGCCACGTTCGGCACGTACCAGAAATCGCCATGCTTCTTGCGCAGATAGGCCAGGCGTTCGGCCTCCTCTTCCTTGGATGCGCGTCCAGTCCAGTACGATGTGACGAGCGGCTTGCCGCCGAAGAAGTAGCCGTTCGTGTTGTAGAACGCGGGGGCGAACCACGGCTCGTCTTCCTTGGGACGCTTCATGCCATCCGTCCGCTTCTGCGGCGGATAGTCGGGCACCGTCAGCGCAGGTAGCTTCTCGCCACGTTCCAACGCGGCGACGATTAGCTGGTCGAGGTTGCGCCCAGCCACGTTGAACGTGGTGCCATCCAGCCCGCCGGCGGCGATTTCCTCCAGCGTACGCCGGAAGTCCGGCCACGTCACGCGATACTGGTAGCCCTCGACATATTTCAGCGATCGGTCCACCATCAGCGGCCAGTCGATCCAGCGTCCTGTCCAGCCCATCCAAGAGTTGCCGTTCGAGTAGGTGGTGACGAGCGGGATTTCCGTCAGATAGACCGTGCGCGGGAAGCGGCGGCGATGCGCCGGTCCGGGCGCGAAGCGCGCGAGGCCGATGTAGTCGATACGGCACGTGCCGGTGACGGGCCGCCCACTCGCCGCGAAGTCGATGCGCAGCTGCTTGATCTTCCCCTTCCAATTCAGCGGTACGCGATAGACGGTATCGGCCTCGTCCTTCGGCGTCACATCGAAGCAGCGCGTCTGGGCCTGGGCCCATTCCGGCGCCGCGGCCGTCGTGAACGCCACGCGCATCCGCGTGGAATCGGTATGGTTCTGAAGGCGGATCATCAGCGTGTCCGCTTGTTCCGAAGAAACGTCCAGATTGTCCGGCGAGAGGATATGCGCCGAAGCGGCGTTCTTGATGGCCAGCACGTAATAGTCGCCGCAGACGAGTTGGACGGGATCGGCGAAGGTGCGGTTCAGGCGAATGGCCGACGGGAATTCCTCGCGTGCCGTGCCAAGGTCGCCCGGCATCCAGCCTTCCGTGTCAAGATTGCGGGCAAAGGTCCAGGCGCGCGCCATCGTCAGGCCGGGCGGCAGAATATGCACGGCCGTGCGCCCCGTACGCCAATGTTCGCCATCATCCGCCTTGAGCAGCAGCCGGTAGTCGCCAGGGCCGGGACAGGTCACGGTGGTCCGCGCGGCGTTCGGCGTTTTGAACGCGACCGTTCCCGGGCCCTCCAGCTGCTCCCACGCCAGCGCCATCGCGCTCGGCTTGCCATCGTCGGAGACGGTGGCGGACAGCGTCACGCACGGATTGTCGCTCCAGATTTCCGCGCCCATATCGACCGTCGGCGGATTATTGTAGGGGAAGGCGCGATCCAGCGCCTCGGCGGAATCAAACGCGCGATTCCCGGAAAGTTTCCAGTCCCGCCACGTGCGCGTGGCCTTGTTCGTATAGAACATAACGCCCGGCGCAAGCACATAGCCGTTGTCCTCGATTCGCCCGTTCGAACAGACGATCTCCGGATCGGACGAGCCGCCCCAGACGAAAATTTCGGACGGTCCAAGCTTGTGCGCGTAGTTGTCGCGGTCGAACCGGCAGCGCGAGATCAACGTGTTGCGCGCCTGCGGCGAGCGGAGGCCCAGCACCTCGATCGCCGCGCCGGCGTTGTTGCGGAAGGTGCAGCGGTCGATCTGGCAGTTCTCGCCCTTGAACTCGAAATCAATGCCACCCTCGTCGCCCGAGCCAGAATGAGGCTGGTTGAGGAAATGGCAGTTGCGGATCACCAGTCCGTCATTGTCGCCGAGCATGACGCCCATGGTGCCGGCGGACGCCTTCCAGCCCGAGGCGTCAAACACCGAATCCAGCAGCCACGCGCGAACGGTCGAAGTGAAGAACGGATGGGGCGACGTGTTGTGGCTGTAGTTGTCATGGCAGAAGAGCCGCTGCAGCACGACGTCGCGTCCCGTCGCGCGAAAACCGCTGGAGCACTGGTACATTTCGCAGTCGCGCAGCACGACGTCGCGTCCGCCCACGATGCCGATGCCGCCCATGTTGCCGCTGCCGGGCGCGCCCGGACAATCGCGCCATTCGGGGATGCCGTGGGCGTTGGGACGGTACAGGCCCTCGATGTGGTGCGCCAGGCAGCGTTCCACGAGAATCCCGCGGCAATCGGCCCCGCCGCAGGAGATGTCGAGTCCCTTGCCCGCGTTGCAGAACACGATATCGCGCACGGCAAGATAGGAGGGTTGGCGCACATACGCGCACCGGTCGCCGATGAAGCGATTGCGGCGAATGGTCGGACGCGGTCCCGCGCCGTAGGCGCCAATTTCGGCCCAGTTGTCCGGCCGTCCCCGCGCCGTCACCTGCAGTTCCTCGTTGAACACGGAGCCGCGCTTCAGGAGCAGCCGCTCGCCGGGTCCCAGCGTGCGGCCAGAAATGTTCGCAAAGCTCCGCCAGGCCGTCGCGGGCGTGAGGCCGTCACGCGTATCGTCGCCGTCCACCGCGTCGATGTGGAAGGTGCGCGTCGCGCGAATCGGCGGCTGCCAGGTTCGGGACAGATGCGCGGGCACGCGTTCCGGCATGAACGGCACGGTCTTGACCGTTCGCGCCAGACGATACCCGTCCGCCAGCACCGTCAGCGTAATCGACACCACCTCGTTCGTGCTGGCGCCGATTTGCCACGCGAGCGGCGTTTCCGCGCCGCCCGCCACGAAGGCGACCGTCTGCGTCGCCGGCGACAGGACGACATTCCCCGACGCCGAAGCCGTCACCACGCAATTCGAGATCGCCAGATTGCCGTAGTTTCTCAGCAATCCGCACAGTCGCACCCCCGCGCCCTCGCGGGGCTGGAATTCCTCGGTGTGCAGGTCCGCCAGCCGTACCGACTGGGATTTCACGACCCGTATGGACACCTCCTCAAGCCGTCCCTTAAACGGTGGAAAGACCAACGGTCGATTGCCGGGATGTGACAGGCCGCAACGCACGATGCTGTTGTCCGCGTGGCCATCGACCTGGAGATGGGAACGCATCCCGTCCCATTCGGCCAGCACGTTGTAGGGGCGGCCCAACTCGATTGGCGCGCGACAGGCGGCATGCGGCTCCCATTTGCCGTCCAGCATCACATAGAAATTGAACCGACCAATCCCCTTCACCACGTCGTAGCGCAACAGGTATTCGCCGGGGCGCTGCACCAATGCCGTCTCGCCTTTCGGTTCGGCGTCGAACACGACACGGCACCCGATCTGCAGGCCCGGTTCCACGTGAACGTCGCTCGTCGTAGCGGCAGGTTGCTGTCCCCCGACGACCCCGACATCGCGCAACAACCCATTGAACGAACCGATCGAAAAAGGCGCCGACAAATGGACGCGGCGCACGGGACGCGCCGTACGCGTCGTCTCGCCGTTGACCGTCAGCCAGATGTGGGTGCCATCCCAACCGGCCGCCAGATCGTACCATTCGCCCGGACGTATCGGCACGCGCGACGACACGCGCGGCTCCACGTCGCCATCGTTGACAAAGAAGCTGAAGCGCAACCTTTCGGGTTGGGGATCCACGCGCAAGAAATACGCGCCCGCCTGATTCGGTAAACCCTTGCCGAAGATTGGACCGCGCAGGTCGATGATCGTGCGATCCGTGAACTTGACGCGCGCGCGGATGGCCAATCCCGGCATAAGATCGAACACGGCCTCGCCATTTGCCGTGAGCGTGTCGCCCTTCAGGCAAAGTGCCGTATGGCCGTCTTCCTGGACAAAAGAGGGCGCGACCTCGCGGTCCGGCGCGAACGGACAGCCGCCGTTCGCCTCTGCGAATGTTCCGTCCAGCGTCCAGGACCGACTATTCGACCCCGCCGCCATCGCCAGCCCGACGCCACCGATGGCAATGGCCATTACAACGCTCTTCATGGTCACCCCCTTAACTTTTCAACCCTCAACTTTTCAACTTCTCAACTTTTCAATCCGTCTTCACGGCGGCCTGCAAATAGATAGGAAGAGGTTCAGGGCGCAGCAGGTTGGGATGGCCGACGGCCACTTCCGCGAGGCGGGCGGCCAGCGGCGTAAGCGCCCCCGCGTAGCGCGGACCGTAGTGATCGCGCAGCAGCGAATCGATGCGATGGCCGTCTGGCGTCACGACGACGAAACCATCCGGCACGGCGCCGCCCAGCTCCTCCTTTCGGACGAGAAAGAAATCCTTCACCGTGTGTACGCCGTCGTACAGCGTCACCCAGTAGCGGTCGCGGCGGGCGTCACCCACCACGGCCACCTTGGTGTTGTCGCGCGTCAGCGCCAACGTCGAAGGGAGACCGGCCACCTCGGCGTGCGAGCCAAGGGCGAGGCCTTGCGCAAAGGCAAGGGCGGCGCGAATGCCGGCGAAGCTGCCCGGCCCCTGCCCCACCACGATTTGGTCGAGCCCACCCGGCACCACGCCACGCGACGCAAGGAAGTCGCGCACCTTCAGCGGCCAGTCGCCGCTACGCGCATCCTCGCCCGCAAAGACGCGGGGAAATATCTGCCCGTCCTTTACCAGAGCCACGCTCTGCGTGTCCGTGGATCTATCGATTACCAGTATGGTATTCTTGTCTTTTGCAGGTCCCATGCAATTGCCTTTCGCCGCCCATTATATCATGAAACCATGCTGGACATCAAGAACCTGGCTGGCGCTGAGCTACTTTGACAGAAGCGCACGCAGGGCGGCAAGCTGGGCGGGCTCGCCGATGGCCATCACCTCGTCGGCGTCGGCAAAGGCCCAGGTTGGACCGGGATTGCGCACCTTCTCACCCTGCCGCGTGACCGATACGATCAGCGCACCCGTCTTGGCGCGGATGTCAAGTTCGCGAATGGTATGCCCGACGACGGCCGGCGCGGTGACCGGAATGCGGTTGTAGAAGTCACCCGGCACGGACAATGTCGTCGTCACGCTGGCGGACGAACGGTGTTTCTCGGCGGCGAGCGCCTCGTTGAAGCGCCGTCCGGCCCGGCGGCCAGCCTGCGCAAAGCGTTTCCAGCCCAGGATGGTCACGGCGACGAGCACGAGGGCAACCCCCCAGCGCATCAGCGGTTCGTCCGGCAACAGGTTGACGTTGATCATCAGAATCTGTGCCGTGGCAAGTCCCAGCACGGCCGCCAGGACAAACCAGGTCACCAGTCCCACAACCGAGGCCCGCCAGCGGCGCGGCTGGCGCGTGCCAATGAGCACCGTACCCACGTCATGTCCGAGCGATCGTCCCATCCCCGCGATCGGCGCAAGCATTGACACGCAGAAGAGGTTCGCCAGCAGACAGTAGAATACGCGCTTATGGGCTTCGAAGAACGAGGAAAAGCGCGAATAGTCCAACTCCTCCATCCGCGCGGCGGCAAACGAGACGGCCACGTTCAACACGGCAATCACGGCCAGCCAGGCCAGGCGACTGCGGATGTGGCGCTGCAGTGTAGAAGGTACCCGCGCCGCACGGAAGCGCGTCAGCCAGTCCGAATACGCAGAAAGCCAGCCGCGCACGCGGGCGGGCAGATGGTTTTCCAGCCAATCGCCGGCAGGATCGGAGAGGCGCAGCAACACCGGATTGAGACACGTGGTAATCAACGAAACGCCCACTACGATCTGGTAGATGGGACACGTCGCATCGCCAGTGCTGGAAATGTAGAGCAACGCGACCATATAGGCGAACTCACCGATCTGCGCCAGGCCCAGGCCCGTCTGAACGGCATCCTTGACGCGTTGTCCGGCCATGATGGACAGCGTAAAGCAGTTGAACGCCTTGCCGACGACGACCAGCGCGGTCAGGCCGAGAATGGCCGGCAGATGGTGCCAGCAGACGACTGGATTCACTAGAAAGCCGATGGCCACGAAAAAGACGGCGGCGAACATGTTGCGCAAAGGAGCGACCAGGCGAAGGATGCGCTCGCGCACGTCCGTGCCGGTGCCGAGCACACCCACGAGAAATGCGCCGAGCGCCAGCGAGAAGTTCAACTTCAAGGCGATGAAGGAAACGAGGAAGCAGCAACCCAGCAAGGCCAGCAGCAGTGACTCGTCATCACGCATCCGGCCGATGCGATTCAGGAAGCGCGGCACCAGTACCAGGCCAAAGACCACTACGCCAATGAGAAAAACCATGAGTCCGCCAAGGCTGAGGCCCACGGCATTGAGCGACATGCCCTTCCCGTTGGCCACGCCCGTAACGAGCGCGATCACGCCAATGCAGAGGATGTCCTCAAAAATGGTCGTGCCAAAAATATAGCGCACGAACGGCCGCCTGGACCACTTCATCTCGTCGATGGTCTTGGCCAGCAGCGTGGTGGCCGAATCGCAAATCGCCGCGCCCAGAAACAGGCTGGAGACCGAGCCCCAGCCAAGCAAACGCCGTCCGACGGTGTAGCCCAGCCAAATCATCATCGTGGTGTCGAAGAGCGCCGTCGGCACGGTGACATGCCGTATCTTCTTCATGTCGCCCGCGCTGAACTCGAGGCCTAGCGTCAGCATGAGAAACACCATACCTAGCTGGCCAATGGTGGTGACGGTAGATTCGTCGGCCAACAGGGATCCGCCCCACGTATGTTTGCTCATGAGGATGCCGACGGCAATATAGCCAATCACCTTCGGCCAGCCCAGACGCGTGAAGATGGCGGCCATGACACCCGCCGCCACCATCAGTACGGCCAAGTCCTGAAAGAAGAACGCCTCGCTCATGGTACGGGCGTACCCTCGAAATCGTATCCCTTGACGGCGTCGATCCGCACCCGAACGAGGGAGCCGACGGCGGGTACCTTCTTTCGGCCCGGTGGCGGCGCGAGATAAGTGACGCCATCGACGTCCGGCGCCTGGGATTCAAGCCGCGCGACGCCTGGCGCCACGACGAGCGCCGGCAGCGTCTGGCCGACAAACGCCTTCGCCTGGGCACGCCAGATTCCACGCTGCATGCGCATGACTTCCTGGCGGCGGCGTTCGGCGACGCCCGCCGGCACCGGACGGTCCAGCTCGGCGGCGACCGTTCCCTCCTCGGGCGAAAAGGCGAACGCACCGAGATGGTCGAACTTCATCTGGCGGAGGTCGGCCAGCATCCGGCGGAAATCGCTCTCCGTCTCGCCGGGGAAACCCGTCATCACCGTCGTGCGCAGGGTGACGCCCGGCACGGCGGCACGAATGCGCGCCGCTGCCGTCCGCGTCGCCTCGATGGCGCTCCCCCGCGCCATGGCCTTGAGCACGGACGGCACGGTATGCTGGATCGGAACGTCCACGTAGCGCAACGCACGCGGCGAGGTGGCCATCCATGCGAGGAAGGCGTCCGAAATCTCGCTCGGATAAGAATACAGCACGCGCACGCGGAAATCGCCGTCCAGGCCGTCCAGCGCCTTGAGCAAATCGACGAGCCCAACGCGCACGCCGCGCACGGGCTTCAGATCGACGCCATAGAGCATGGGATCCTGCGCGATGACGTTCAGTTCGCGTACGCCGGTAGATACGAGCGCCTGAGCTTCCGCGAGGATGTCGGCCAGACGTCGCGAACGGAACGCGCCGCGAATGGCGGGAATGGCGCAGTAGCTGCAGCGGTGCGCACAACCCTCGGCGATCTTCAGGTAGGCGAAGGCGGCACCCGTGAGGCGCAAGGCCGGCTCGGGCGGCGAAAAGACGCGATGCGGGCTGCCGTTCGGTACGCGCACCGCGCGCCGGGCGCGGGCGACGCCCAAACCGCGCACCACATCCGCGATGCGATCAAGCGCGTCTATGCCCAGAAAGGCATCGACATCCGGAAAGACCTTCGCGAGCGAATCCCGATAGCGCTGCACGAGGCAGCCGGCGACAATCACGGCCTGGCAGCGCCCGGACTTCTTCAGCTCGCAGGCGCGAAGGATTTCGGCGGCAGCCTCTTCCCGCGCCGGTTCGATGAAGGCACACGTGTTGACGAGCACGACATCCGCCAGGTCGGGATGCGACGCCAGCTCGAAGCCCGCCTTGCGCAGATGTCCGGCCATGACCTGCAGGTCGACGGCGTTCTTGGCGCATCCAAGCGAGACAAGTCCTATGGTCTTCAGTGGTGGCATGGCCCTATTATACCAAAATTCTATCGCCAGCGGCGATGTGCCCAGAGATACTGTTCAGGATACTGGCGAATCGCCTCGCCCAGCCGCGCGTTGAGCTGCGCCGTGGCGGCGGCAAGATCGGCATCGGGCGCGAACCGAAGCGGCTCGCCACCCACCAGCCGGTAGCGAAACGGCGCCACGCGCACAAACGAGCCCACCACGATCGGATAACCGTAGCGAATCGCCAGTCGCGCCGCCGTCGTGAACGTCCAGGCCGGACGTCCCATGAAGTCGCACTTCACCGCATGGCGCGGATTGGCGTGCTGGTCCATCAGAATCGTCATGGCCGCACACTCGCGGCGCCATTGGCGGATGACCTCCGAGGTAAAGCCGCGATTCTTGTCAACGATAGTGACGGGACCACGGAAATGATGGCGGCTCATCCATTTCGCCACGTAGGGATTGTTCATCGTGCGGGCGATGGCGATCATGGGCCGCGCGAAGGAGAGCAGGTTCGTGGCCGCCTCCCACACGCCATGGTGCGCGCTGACGAGCAGGATGGGCTGCTCGCGCGCCTCCAGCAAGAGCCGCACGGCCTCGGGCGCGCCGCCCGATTCGTCCAGATGCTCGCGCCAGTTGTCGCGCGTAATGACGCCCGGCACCTTGAGCGCCTCGCAGATGTGCCCCGCCAGATGTCCCCAGCTCAGGCGGGCGATGCGATCCGCCTCGTGGGGATCGGCGGTGATTCCCGCCTTGAGAATGTTGTCGATGGCTATCCGCCGGCGGCGACGAAAGAGCGGATAGATGGTCCGCGCCAGCGCGGCCCCAAAGCCGTATGCCTTGTTTCGAGGCACCAGGCCATAGAGCGCGTTGATCGTCCACAGCGCGCCGTAGGCGGCTATTCCCACGATGGAACGAAGAACGTTCATTGGCGCATATTCTACCATACGGCCGCCCTCCGCACAAGCGCAAATCAGAATCGGTCTTTTTCTGTCAGATTTTCGTCGTTCGATTGCCTATCCACAAAACACCTAAGACTGAAAGGAGACCCTGCCATGAAGACCACAACGAAAATGCTGACACTCGCCCTGATTTGTACCTGCCTGTTTGCACGGGCCGACAAGAAAACCGTTTGGCGCGATTCGCAGGGACGCGTACTTGGAACGGCCACGACAGATAATTATGGCAAGACCACCTACCGCGACTCCATGGGACGCACGCAAGGTACCTCTTCGACCGACAGCTACGGCAAGACGACCTACCGCGACGCCATGGGCCGTACGCAGGGCACCTCTTCGACCGACAATTACGGCAAGACAACCTACCGCGACTCGATGGGGCGCACGCAAGGCACCTCTTCGACCGACAGCTACGGCAAGACAACCTACCGCGACGCCATGGGCCGCACGCAGGGCACGTCTTCCACCGACCGCTACGGCAAGACAACCTACCGCGACGCCATGGGGCGTACGCAGGGTACCAGCAGCAAATAGATGCAACAAGGCGCGAAGCCATGAAAGCTTCGCGCCTCTTCGTTTTTTCGGCAATCGCGCCGAACCGCTACGCGAGAAGGCCCGCGCCTACTTGTCGGCGAGCGCCGCGACGCCGGGGAGCACCTTGCCCTCGAGGAATTCGAGAGACGCGCCGCCGCCCGTGGAGATATGCGTCATCTCCGCCGCCTTGCCGCTCTTCTTCACCGCACTGACGCTGTCGCCACCGCCGATGATCGAAACGCCGCCGTTGGCCTTGACGCACGCGACCGCATCGCACACGCCAAACGTGCCCTTGGCAAGCGGC
>Ga0310786_10007884_pt1 | contig 13782 bp, 22 predicted proteins | sample AusTroGonzalo_MG_FD_203881 | JGI IMG/M metagenome (GOLD analysis project Ga0310786, IMG submission 203881) | Bovine rumen microbial communities from tropical cattle in Woodstock, Queensland, Australia - Gonzalo_03 (v2) (version 2) | ecosystem: Host-associated > Mammals > Digestive system >... | reverse complement strand
AAGGCTATCTATACTTAAGGAGGTAGAGGATGATAATTAACTATAATGTAAGACCTTATATAATCCTTAACGGAGTAGAGTCTAGGTCTATCAAAGGCTTATTAATCTCGGAGTTACCTCCTATAAGTAAGCCGGCTATAAGAGTACAACAAGAGGAGATAGACGGTAGAGACGGAGACCTTATTACTCCTCTTGGTTACTCCGCTTACGATAAGGTAGTTAAGATAGGTCTTACTTATGAGTATGATATAGACGATATTATCGAGTTTTTTAATAGCTCCGGTAAAATAGTCTTTTCTAATGAGCCGGATAAATTTTACTTTTACTCCATCTATGAGCAAATAGACTTTGAAAAGCTTATTAGATTTAAGACCGCCGAGGTTACTTTTCACGTACAACCTTTTAAGTATTCGGATACCGAGAACGAGCAAACTTTTAATATTAGCGGCGGATCTAATGAGATAGCTATTAGAAATAACGGAAATATCTATTCAAGACCGACTATAACCTTAACAGGCTCCGGAGATATTAACCTTTATATTAACGGAGCTCAATTACTAGCTATTAATCTTACGGCTACAAGTCAAACTATAATTATAGACTCGGAGGCTATGAACGCTTATAACGAGGATAAATCTTTATTCTTAAATAGGCTAGTAAGCGGAGACTATGATAATATTAGACTAAAGGTAGGTAATAATACTATTAGCTTTACCGGTAACGTAAGTAGAGTAGTAATAGATAATTACTCAAGATGGATCTAAGGAGGTAAGCTATGTTAATAGATAGTGGTTACTTTTACAATCCTATTAAGCGAGATATTGCTTTGGTACAAGGTGATACTTGCTCTTTTGGGTTTCAATTACAAGGACTCGGAGGTCAAAGACCTAGCTCTATATATCTCTCATGTAAGGAAAAAGTAGAGGACGAGGAGGAGCTTTTTAGAGTATCCCTTAATAATAATATTGACGAGAGGTCTTACGACTCCGATAGAGATATCTTAACCTATGGAGTAAGGATACCTCCGCAAGCTACACGTAATCTACCTCTTGGACGTTACTTTTACGACTTACAAGCGGCGGTAAATAACGACGTTATAACTCTTATGAAAGGTAGGCTATCTCTTGATTATCAAGTAACGAGAGACTACGCTCCGGAGCCTCCTCCTATTGAGGATGGAGACTTTATAATTTACCCTACTACTATTACGGATCCTACTCTCCAAAAGAGATATACGGAGGATTATGTAAACAATATAGCTCAAGGTATTAATACCGTATCCGGAGCTAACGGATCTTTTACTATATCTCAAATGGCTAACGCTATTGAGTCTTTAATTTGGGAGGGTACCCAAGAGGAGTACGACGCTCTTACTAATATTAATCCGACTACTCTTTATATCATCATAGAGGAGGATTAATCCTATGATAACAGATATGAAAAGAGGCTCTAAAAATATAGTAAAAGCTTATAAAAATAATGAGGTTATCTTTGAGCGCGGCGAGTATTATATTAGGCTCCCTTATAGTAGTGAAAGCGGTTACGAGTACGGCTTTATACATATCTACGATAAGGAGCTCTTATATAATTATAAGTTTGTAGTAGATTGGACTACCTCTAATCTACCGGCTAACGGACCTAATACCCTTATCGGAGGTAGCTACTCTAAAAACTCCTCAAATAACAGATATTACGGTATTTTTATCGGTACCGAGTATTACTCTAGTGCGGTTGGTAGAAATGGAGAGAGCTTAAGGTTTGACTCTTGGCTAAGGTCGGCGGCTCCTATATGTTATGAGGGCTCAAGTCTAAGGCATATTACTACTTTTGCTTATGATGGAGAGGCTCAAGATCCTAGTACAAGGACTAGCGGAGGTTTCGGCTTATTTGCGGCTAAAGACTTTGAAACGGATAGTTTTATAAATATAAACGAGAGATCTAAGCCTTTTGTAAGTTTTAGCGAGAGCGAGAATAAGGTCTATAAGATTAGTATATACGATAGCTTGGATAATCTACTTATGAATTTTATCCCCAGGGTTAAAAACGGTCATAAAGGAGTATTAGATACCGTAAGCGGTACCTTTTATCCTTGCTCGGATGATAGTAAATTTGAAATAGAGAGGGAGGCATAAAATGAAAGATATTGTCTTTAAAACAATCATGTTAAAAGGCGAGAGCGGTACTACTATAGCTAGGATAGAAAAGACCTCTACTAGTGGCTTAGTAGATACTTACTCTATCTACTTTGACGACGATAGAGAGCCTCAAACTTTTACAGTAACTAACGGCTCAAGTATTCAAAGTATAGAAAAGACCGCGACTAGTGGCTTAACGGATACTTATACTATTACTCTTACTAATGGCTCTACTACTACTTTTGAGGTCACTAACGGCGAGGACGCGGCTTACTATGAGATACCTCAAAATAGTATTTTAGCTTATGACGGTACTACTATACCGGAGGGCTACGAGGAGAGCGGCTCTATGTATGATGATACTTTAGATCCTAGCTCTAATAATGCGGTAGAGGCTCAAGCTATAGCGGCGGCTATAAGCTCGGAGGCGGACGCTAGAATTAATGGCGATAAGTGGGAGGTAGGAGACGCTATAAGAGATACCGCTAATTTGGGTAACTCTTTTATGTGTTTTGGCTACGTTTCGGATACTAGTACAACATTACATATCTTTATACCTACTCATAAAAAAGGAGTTTTAGGAGATAATATTAAGCCTAGTATCTCGTCTATTAGCTCCTCTTGGCTTATCGCTCCTAACGGTAAGATAGAGGATATAAGTCTTGGTATCGGCTCGGATAATTGTAGAGTAGTAAATGCTTATAATGATATTAACGGTATATCTATTATTCTTGAGAAGTATTATACAAGTACGACTTGGTATTATGATGGTACTCCTCCTACTACTAGTGTAGCGGATAATACTACCTTTGTAGGTAGTATCTCTCTAGACGGCTCTATTATTTCAAGTAACTAAGGAGGTTAGATTATGCAATATATTAAAAAAGTATCGACTACTCCGGTAAGAGGTAACGGCTATATTATTGATAGTTTCAATACTACGGATCCTAAAGCCGTAAACGCTCCGAGCCTTAAAGCGGTTATGGAGCGCTACGATAATAATATCCTTATCAATAGTGATTTTAGATACGTCACTATAGGTAATGACGGTAGCGGTAATCCTAAAATCTTAGGATGGCGCTTTAGTAAGTATGACCATGTTATCGTAGATAATACTAACGGAGTAACTTTTAAGGATGATATTACTACTACGGCTAGACCTAGCCTTTACTCTTTTTATTGGATCCCTCCCTTAGATATCATAAAGGACTACTATACTATTAGCTTAGGTCTATCTTTTGATGGCGGAGCTATTGAGACTAAGACTTTTACTCTTACTAAAGCTCAAGTTATGGATAGCGATTTTAGCGTTATTCTTAAGGAGTGGGAGGACGACGGTACTACTTATCAAGCTTTACTTTATCCTAACTATACCGGTACCGGATCCTTAAGGATTACTTTTAATATCACTCCTAATAAGACCTTATCTATCCTTTGGCTTAAGCTCGAGGAGGGCTCTACCGCTACTCCGCTTAATGTAGATTATAAGGATAATCTAATAGGGCAAGGTCTTTATGATATGCTTTACCAAAGATTTATTCATAACTTAATGAATATTACTTTATATCCGGTAGGATCTTATTATATTGGAGCGGCTAATCCGGCTCCTAATAATACTCAAACTTTTAACTCCGCCGGTATGAGCTCTACTACTTGGGAGAATAAAGGAACGGTAGGAGAGGCTACTCTTTGGAAAAGATTAACGTAAACGGTATCGGAGGCAATATATGAACGAGGTGACCTTTACTCCATCCGAGCTTATAGCTCTTACTCTTGGACTTTGTACCTCGATAGTAACTATATCGGCGGCTATTGGAGTAATAATTAAAGCTATAGATAAGGCTAAGGCTCCGGAAAAAGAGCAAGATAACCGCTTAGATAATATTGAAAAGCGGCTCGAGGATATAGATAAGACTATCGCTACTTTTAGAGAGTATTTTACTAACGACGATAACCGCTTTAAGGCTATCGAGAAAAGTAATAAGATTACTCAAACGGCATTATTAGCTTTACTTAAACATAGTCTAAACGGTAAAGATATAGATAGCTTAAAAGAGGCGGAGAAAAGCCTAGAGGAGTATCTTATTGATAAGTAAGGAGGGTTAAGAAAATGCTTAAAGTATTTTCTCCTATTGATACTACTTTCACGAGTAACGGCGACGCGGTTATAATACCTACGCTCGCCGTTATTCATAAAGTAGATAACGGAGACTATTACCTCGATTTAGAGTGTAGTCTCGATTACATAGACTATATTAAACCTAGAAATATTATAGTAGCTCCTACTCCTCAAGGAGACCAAGCTTTTAGAGTAAGTACGGTAGAGAGCTCGAGGACTAAGATAGTAGCTAAGTGTTGGCATATTTTTTACGACTCCGAAAATTACCTTATAGCGGACTCCTATGTAGTAGATAAAAATTGTAACGACGCTTTAGACCATCTTAATAGTGCTACGGATAATCCTAGTCCTTTTACTACTTTATCGGACGTACAAACGGTTAAATCTTTTAGGTGTATTAGAAATTCACTTTACGAGGCTATTTATACGGTCCTCGAGAGGTGGGGAGGTCACTTAGTAAGAGATAACTTTAACATTCAAATAAGAAATACTATAGGTCAAGATAACGGAGTTACCATCCAATATAAGAAAAACCTTAAAGAGATTACCGTATCCTATGATTGGTCTCAAGTTTGTACTAAGTGCTTACCGGTAGGTCAAGACGGATATCTATTAGACGAGCTTTACTTATACTCGGATACTCAATACGCTATACCTTTTACTAAGACGGTATCTTTTGACCAAAGCTCAATAGTAAAAGACGACTATCCGGACGAGGACTCTTATAAAGCCGCTCTAAGAGAGGATCTTATTAGCCAATGTAATGCTTATCTTGAGGTAAGCCAATATCCGGCTATTAATTATACTCTATCGGCTAATATGGAAAAGATAACCGACGTAGGAGACTTAGTAGAGGTATTCGACGAGAGACTAGGAGTAGCTATTACCGCTAGTGTATTAAGCTTTGATTATGATTGTATACTTGGAGCTTATACCTCTATTGAGTTTGGTACCGCCGGTCCTAGTCTTGGCGATTTAATGAGCGGAGTAACTCAAGAGATTAATACCGCTATCGCCGAAAATACGGCTAACCTTACGGTTAATCTACAAGCGGCTATAGAGGTAGCGGAGGAGCGTATATGGAACGCTTTAGGCTCCTCATATTGTATTTATAGTGGAGACCAAATACTTATAGTAGATACATTACCGGCGGAAAATGCAACTAATTGCATAAGGATTAATTCCGGAGGTATCGCTTTTAGTCAAAATGGTATTAACGGTACCTTTACTACGGCTTGGACTATAGACGGTACTTTTAACGCTCAAGCTATTAATGTTATTAACTTTACCGCCGATTTAATAAAGGGCGGTACCTTAAAGCTAGGATCTAATCTTAATAGCTTTGGTTGTCTTGAGGTCTATAATGAGTCTAATAACCTTATAGCTCAATTAGATAAAAACGGTCTTTTGATGTATGGTAAAGACGGATCCTATCTAGTAATGAATACCTCGGTAGGTTTCGCCGGCTATGATAGACTTGGTAATAAAATCTTTTGGGCGGATAAAGACGTTTTTAACATGAAAAAAAGCGTAGTAGAGCAAGAGATAACTCTATGTAATAAGCTCCGCTTTATACCTATTGAGGTTAGCGAAAATAATACTTTAATTAATGACGGTATCGGTCTAGTATCGGTAATAGATAACAGTTAAGGAGGCGGTTAATTTTGGCTACTAGTGGCTCATTTAATACTAACGGCTATGAGGGTAGATATCTTACCTTTACTTGGAGCTTAGCAAGTCAAAGCGCGGAGACTAATAGCTCCGTTATCTCATGGAGTCTAAAAGGAGCCGGTAATGCCTCTAGCTCTTGGTATAATGCCGGTAACTTTAAGGTAATAATTAACGGTACTACCGTATACTCAAGCTCTACGAGGATTAAGCTCTATAATGGTACCGTAGTAGCTAGCGGATCTTTTACTATTAATCATAATAACGACGGTACAAAGAGCTTTAGCGCCTCCGCTCAAGCCGGTATCTATTACGTAGCGGTAAATTGTACCGGCTCCGGCTCTTGGAGCTTACCTACTATAAATAGATATGCTTTAATTACCGCCGCGTCTAATTTTGATGATACCGGAGCTCCTAGCGTATCTTTTACTAATCCTAATAACGCGGCTATTAAGTTTGACTTAGTGGCTAATGGTAGCGTAATAGCTACTAGGACCGTTAATAATCCTAGCTCTCCTTATAGATATGAGCTTACTAATAGTGAGAGGACTAGCTTAAGAAATGCTACCCCTAACTCTAATACCTTAACCGTAACTTATAGAGTAAATACCTTAAGCGGCGGCTCGGTAATTCATACAAGCTCTCAAAATGCTACTATGACTATTGTAGCGGCTAATCCTACTATATCCGGTATATCATATAGAGATACTAACGCTACTACTACGGCTATAACAGGAAATGACCAAAATATTATACAAGCTAACTCTACGGTATCTTTTACTATTGGATCCATCCAAGCTTTAAAAGGAGCTAGCTTATCTAATGTCAAGATAACAGTAAATGCGGTAACGGTAACCTCGAGCTTATCCGGAGCTAGTGTAAGTAATAAGACGGTCTCTTTTGGAACAATTAACTCCTCAAGCTCTCTAAATGCTACTATCTTAGTTACGGACTCAAGAGGTAATACTACTACCTCCTCCGTAAATATTAATATGTTAGCTTGGAGCTTGCCTACGGCTATTATTACTTGTATGAGGAGAAATAACTATTATACCGAGACGGACTTAACCGTAGACGCGGATTATAGCTCTCTCGGAGGTAATAATACTATTACTATCCAATATCAAACTAAGGAGAGCTCCTCGAGCTCTTGGAGCTCATTAGTTACCATCCAAGACGACGTAACTACTACTATTAACTTAGATAATACTAAGTCTTGGGATATCAAAGTCATAGTAACGGACCGCTTAGGATCTACGACTTATAACTTATCAATAGATAGAGGTATACCGATAGTCTATTTTGATAGGCTTAATAGGAGCGTAGGCTTTAATTGTTTTCCTAAAAATAGTAACTCCGTCGAGTCCGAGGGCTTGGTATTGGATGATATTATCTATGTAGGCTCTCAAGTCTTATTAGATAGCGGCTATCTTGATACTATAGGCTATCAAGGAGTATTAGGAGCTTACGGCTATAAGTTGATAGATGGTATTTTCGGAGGAGTAAGTATACCTCAAGGCTATACTAGAGCTTATAGAGTTTCCGCTCAAGTCTCTACTAATAACAGTAACTACGCTAAGGTTAAGCTTAATAATATTGAGTCTAACGGAGCTTGCTCTTGGAGCGGTCAAACTATGAGAGCTCTAATATCAACTAATATATTTAAGGAGTCCGAGATAGTCTTAGAGCCTACTTACGCTTATACGGCTAAGGATGGTACTAACCTCTATATCGGTAATACCGCGAGTGGTCAAGCTTACTTTTATAACGTTACTCTCCACGCTTACTTAGTTAAGACTACTACTACTATACCGCAAGCTAGAGAGGCGGATATTAACCTCCATGATATGTAAGTTTGACAATTTTAAAACTCATGGTAAAATTTAAGTGTGGTTATATGGCTATCCTATAACTATGATGGATCTCTTTAAGCCTCCTACGAGTCGAGTAAGTAGGAGGCTTTTTATGTCATAAAAAGACGAGCTCTTTTTATTGCGCAATATATTGCTCATTAAATACAATATAATTAAGAAATGAGATAAATCTCATATATACAATTTCTCCACAAGATCTTATTTCTAGTCCAACTAATTTACTTTTTAGCATAGAGTAAATATCCCTCAAATGCTTATCGAGTAATACCTTAACAACTAAATATTTCATTAAACTCCTCTTTTAATGAGCTCGAGCGCTTAACGGTTACGCTTGGGCTCGTTATGCTATTGTTCGTGATGTATAAATAAAAGGACTTGTCAAGATACCATTTATAGCGGTATTGACAAGTCTTATTTTTTTACTTTCCGAATAATAAACCAATCTATTTTAGTTTTTTTACGTATTTACTTTTTCTTGTATGGGTATATACTGAATATAACAAACAAAGAGAGAGAGGGCTTGCAATATGACTACTTACAATATCACTTTTAAACCTCATCGTAGAACGAGCCTTTGGCTTGATAATATCCCTAACAATATAGTTTTCGCAAATAATAAATTATCCGCTAAAGAGCTTGGTCAAGCTATTGTTAGAGACCATTACGAGGCTAAAGGATATACGGATCTTGAGTATATGGTAAAGCAATACTCATACATAATTGAAAGAGAGGAGGCGTAAGGCTATGTTATTTACTGATAAGCAAGCTCGTAAGATTTTTAACTCTATCAAGTGTTACGAGTGCAAGGAGTCGATAGAGAGCTATCCGGAGGATGAGCGCGACGGTATGACGGATATAGATATCATCCGACAAGAGGTAGAATACTTTATTTACTTGTTTGAGGAGGTAGACGGAGCTCTTAGCGGAGACCTAGAGGAGTCTAGGGAGATCCTCCGAGAGACTCATAACGGTAAGACTATCCCTATAGTAGGAGGCTTAGCTAGACCTCGCCTCAAATATACCGAGTGGGATATTAAAAGAGCTAAAAATACGGTCTCGGAGTATAGACAACTCAAGAGCCTACTTAAGAAATTATAGAGAGGAGGCTTAAGATGGACTTAGATAAAATGATACATAAGCTCTCAAGGATAGTAAGTAATACTAAGCCGGATAAATGCGAGGGTTGTCCTTATATATATCCGGATCCTTTACTCCCTACTTGTAGAATTTATGACGGAGACGGATACGAGAGCGCGGTAGCTTATGAGCTAGCTAATGGAGAGATTAAAGACTATTGTCCTCTAATAGATAAAGACTCCAAAGAATATAAGGAGATATCGGAGCTTTTAGCTATTTATATAGAGCTCAAGGAGGCAAGAGGTAAACTTAAGGCTATCGAGGATATAGCTAGAGATATCCTTAATAGACCTAATACAGAAAATACCCGAGTAAACTTAAAGAGAGCTCTTACGGATATACTCGATATCTCCAAGAGCGGAGAGGAGGTCCTAGAGGATGAGTAAGAGAAAAGATATAGAGTATATCCATAAAGTAACCGGCTTATCCTATGGAGAGTCTCGGAGGCTATACAAGGCAAGCGGAGAGGATATTAATAAAGCTCTAGGATTAGATAAAGCTATTGAGGCTATTGGATTATTAATAACGGATCTATGCCAAGCTTTTGATAACGTTAGTAAAGTTATCTTGGAGGTTATTAATAATATAGATTGGTCTAAGCTATCGGAGGCGATATTAGAGGCTAGTAAGAATATAAAGGAGGTAGACCATGAGTAAATATTTTCTAGTATTTAGACTTGAAAACTCTAAAAAGTTTAAATTAACCGCTCAAATGTTTTTAGATAACGAGGACCAAGTAAAGGAGAAAATAGAAAAGTATAAAAATGACGAGAGCTCTCCTAAAGCGGTATCTTATGAACTTTACGAGCTAGTTAAAAAAGAGGATCTAAAGAAGGTAGAATTATGAAAAAAAGCGGATACTTTAAAATCGGTTATGACTTTAGTAATGATAAAGATGTAAGTTGTCTTGTTGTAATAGAAAAAAAGGGAAGAGGATACTCAATTATTAATACTCTTTATGGTAAAGCGGCGGAAGATTTATATAAGACTTTGATAGGAGAAAAAGAAAATCTAAAGGAGAAAAACAATGAAAACTAAACTAGAAAACGGAGCTAGGACTCCGGAGGTTATAGCGGAGGAGCTTAAAAAGGTTGGTAAGCTTGAGGAGGTCATTAAAGGAGACGGAGGGCTTATCTATCATTACTACACTACTAGCGGCTTAGCGGATGGATTACCGGTTATAGAGGTTACTTATCTTAATGATAAGGCTATCGCTATAAGGAGGATACCTTTAGAGGCTTATAAATTTCTTTATCCTCGTAATAAAAAGATAGACGATAATTTTACTTTCGGAGGCTTTTAAGATGGTAAAACAATCTCAAGCTCAATTAAAAGCTAAGGAGAAATACAATAAGACTAAGACCGTTACTTATTGTCTCCGGCTTAATAAGAATACCGATAAGGATATAATAGAGGTCCTTAACTCCGTAGGATCTAAGACCGGATATATCAAAGAGCTAATAAGACTTGATATTCAAAGAGATAACTCAATAGACTAATGAAAAGAGCTAGGTAAGGGGATTTACCTAGCTCCTTTATGTAAGGAGGATCCGTCTTGTGAGGGCTAGATCCTTTGGTGGAGGATAAAGGACTCGAACCTTTACCGCCGGAGTCAAAGTCCGGAGCTCTCCCTTTGAGCTAATCCTCTTAGTTAAACATTAGTTAAACTTAATTAAATATTAACTTAAATTAGTTAAAAATAACTTAATTGAGTATTTTATTAAGATAAATAATTACCAAGGAGAGATAACATTATCTTTATTATACTTGATACCTTTTCTTACTAGCTTTTTAATACTAGCTTGTTTATTACCTCCTATCTCTCTATCTATGGCTTGGATGATATCCTTATCTTTAGTCTTAGAGAGGTTAAGAGATACTCTTACCATCTTTTCTTTATTGTAAGCTTTATAATACTCATTTCTACTATTACTCATATCTTAGCTCCTACAATCTATTGACTTTAATTAACAATAAATTGAATTTTTTAAATAAAACTATTGACGTATCATAACCTAAACTTATTATTGTGCGGAGCCGAGCGAGGAGCGAAGTATTGTCAATTGCATACAATTGCCCTAGCGAGTAGAGCAAAAGGTAAAACAGTATTATTGCGCTTTCGCGTCGCGTCGTCGCTTTCATACTCTCGACTCGTATTAATCCTTAAAAGAGCGACTATCCACAAGCCCACGCTCTCGACTTTTAGTCTTTGGATTAATCCCTAAATTGGATCCCTCCCGTACCCGTTTTTTATAGTTAGTCGTTCCGGTCCCTAACTTGACTTACGGACGTATGAGTCGAGTCTACGTCTCGCCGAGCGCATTTTTCACCGTCACAAGCTACGCTAAACTCTCGATTTATTTGTTAAGGCGGCTTTTAGTCGGTAATCAAGCCTCCTAGCTCTAAGTAAGAGCTAAATATTAAATTGTCTATTACCATCTAATAACGGATAAGTCCGCTCTTATATGATAACAGTATAAATATTATCATATAAAGCGCTAACTTATCAACTATATTTTTAAATAAATTTTTAGATTAAAAGGAGCGTACCTAGTCGAGTCCGTCCTAAAGTATTCTATACGCTCTATAAAGCTCTTAAGGACCTTATTTCTATCCTCTATAGATAAGTCGTAATATTTCTCTAAGCATTTCTCCAAGATAGGTACGGTAGAGGCTATAGTCTCTCTCTTATCGTCGGATATAGTCTCTAGGCTCTCTAAATTAGCTTGTAAGGAGCTTATCTCGCCATTAAGGGTATTTACCCTATTAAAGTATTGCTCTTTGGTGTAGATACCATCCTCTAAAAATTCACAACAATTATTAATAGCTTTTTCTTTTTTCTTAATAGCTTGCTTAATAACGTTAATCTCATTTTGGCGGCTTAAGGCTTTTCTCCTATCCTCCTCCGCTTGGTTATCGAGATAATACTTAAAGCCTTTAAGCTCCTCTTTAAGCTCCTCTATTACTTGAGCCTCTATCTTATCAAGCTTAGAGGCGGCGGTAGAGCACCTAAAAGCTCTACACTTTAAATAGTGACCGTTTGAGCTATGTTGTAATATCATAGCATAGCCGCAAACTCCGCATTTTACCAAACTAGATAAAGGGTTTTTTAAAGAGTGGTCTCTTATTATTTTTATCTCTCCGGACTTTAATCTCTCTTGAGCTTGATTAAATATCTTAGGATCTATAAGAGGCTCATGCTTACCAAGAGTCCAATCCTCCGCTATCTTTTTATTTTGTATTTTAAGATAGCCTATATAGGTCTTATTTTCTAAAATTTGTCTAATCCTATTAGTACAAAAGGCTTTAGCTATTCTAGGCTTAATACCGTTATCGGCAAGATAAGCGGCTATAGCGGCTATACCGGAGCCGCTAGTATACATATCAAAGATTAACCTTACTATTTTAGCCTCGTCCTCGTTTGGGATAAGGACGTAGCCTTTACCTCTTTTCTCTTTAAAAAAGCCGTAAGGTAAAGAGGATCCGGTATAGTATCCCTCAAGTAGAGCGGCGGTACGTCCTCGAGATAGCCTCCTACATATTACTTTATACTCTCTACGGCTCATAAATAGACCAAACTCGAAAAACTCCTCATCAATCTCATTATCGGTACTAAAATCATAAGTTTTATTAAGCGTATATATCTTGGTACCGGTCTTTTTAAAGACCTCTAGTATCTCGGCTTGGTCTATTTGGTTACCTCTTGAGAGTCTCTCAAGCTCTATACAAACTACTCCGTCATATTTACCGGAGGTAATATCTACTAATAGCCGTTGCATTTCAAGCCTAGCGGCTATACTCTCTCCGGATACTACCTCCTTATATATTTTCTTTATGTAAAGATTATTTCTCTCGCAATATTCTATTAATAGCTTTTCATGCCTAGCGAGAGTTACGTCTCTAGTCTCGTTATCCTCGTCTCTTGATTTTCTTAAGTAGATGGCGACCGTGTTACTCATTATCGCGGCTCCTCTTAAGATACTCCGAAAAATCTTTAATAGCTCTTAGCTCCGAGTCCGAGTAGTTATTAGAGGTAAAGCTAAGGTTTTTAATATCTCCGTTTACAAGATCCTCTATAGTAATATCAAAGCAATTGCTTAATTTTATCAAGTTTTTAAGGGTTATCCCTTTATAGTCTTTAGTATACCAAGCGTTAATAGTGCTAGGAGCGATTTTAATAGTCCTAGCAAGCTCCGCTCGACTCATTTTATTTATAGTAAGTAAATAGTCTAAATTATTTAAAAAATTCATTATATCCCTCCTACTAATAATAATAGTAGATATAGCAATAAATTGTAAATGAAAAATAGTAAATTGTTATAAATTTATAGTAAATTGCAAAATGTTGTTGTTTTTCTTAATAAAGAGAGGTACTATTCATAGTAAGAGCGGTCAATATATTGCTCGATAAATTCAATATATTTAAAAAGGAGGTGAGAGGATGGCGAGAGAGATTATTTTTTATAATTTGGAGGCGGAGCTTTTAAGGGCTAAGCTTACTAAGGCGGATCTCGCGGCTATGGTAGGTATATCTTACGGCTCTATGAGCTCTAAGTTTACCGGTAAGACGGAGTTTAATCTTGGAGAAATGCTTATTATCAAGGAAAAGCTAGAGGCTTTATCCTCTAAGGTATTTACACTTGATTATTTATTTATGAGGGGAGAGTAACTAAATGGTCATAAGAGCCGAAAAAGGGGTAAGGAGTGAGGTCTTAGAGTCTATCTATAAGACTCTAGGTCAAGTTATAAAAGAGGAGTCTTGTTTTTATACTAAGACCGAGCTTAAGGAGTTAAAAGATAAGGATTATATTTTATTAGGAGGATTAAGTAATAATGGATAAAGAATTAA
>Ga0310786_10007883_pt1 | contig 13782 bp, 12 predicted proteins | sample AusTroGonzalo_MG_FD_203881 | JGI IMG/M metagenome (GOLD analysis project Ga0310786, IMG submission 203881) | Bovine rumen microbial communities from tropical cattle in Woodstock, Queensland, Australia - Gonzalo_03 (v2) (version 2) | ecosystem: Host-associated > Mammals > Digestive system >... | reverse complement strand
TTCAGGGTACAATCCAGAACGATATCCTCAAGGAGTTCATGGTACGTAACACCTACATCTATCCTCCTAAGTTCTCAATGAAGATCATCGCCGACATATTCGAATATACATCACAGAATATGCCTAAGTTCAACTCAATATCAATCTCCGGTTACCACATGCAGGAGGCAGGTGCTACCGCCGATATCGAGCTGGCTTACACATTGGCCGATGGTATGGAATATCTGCGTGCAGGTATCAACGCCGGCATGAACATCGATACATTCGCACCGCGTCTGTCATTCTTCTGGGCTATCGGTACCAACCACCTTATGGAGATTGCCAAGATGCGTGCAGCCCGTCTGCTCTGGGCCAAGATTACCAAGAGCTTCGGCGCCAAGAACCCCAAGTCAATGGCTCTGCGTACACACTGCCAGACCTCCGGTTGGTCACTCACCGAGCAGGATCCGTTCAACAACGTAGGCCGTACCTGCATCGAGGCTATGGCAGCAGCTCTGGGTCACACCCAGTCACTGCACACCAACGCCCTTGACGAGGCTATCGCACTGCCTACCGATTTCTCGGCACGTATTGCCCGTAACACCCAGATTTACATCCAGGAGGAGACCAACGTATGCCGTGAGGTTGACCCGTGGGCAGGCTCATATTACATTGAGTCTCTGACCAACGAGATTGCCCACAAGGCTTGGGAGCATATCCAGGAGATTGAGAAGCTGGGCGGTATGGCCAAGGCTATCGAGACCGGTCTGCCCAAGATGCGTATCGAGGAGGCTGCTGCCCGCACTCAGGCACGTATCGACTCAGGTGTTCAGACAATCGTTGGTACCAACAAGTATCGTCTGGACCACGAGGATCCCATCGATATCCTCGAGGTTGACAACACCGCTGTACGCAACCAGCAGATTGAGCGCTTGAAGCAACTCCGCGCTAACCGCAACGAGGCCGATGTACAGAAGGCTCTTGATGCCATCACCAAGTGCGTCGAGACCGGTAAGGGCAACCTGCTTGCACTTGCCGTCGAGGCCGCAAAGGTGCGTGCATCACTGGGTGAGATTTCCTACGCCTGCGAGAAGGTGGTAGGCCGATACAAAGCAGTAATCAGAACAATATCAGGCGTGTATTCATCAGAAAGCAAGAAAGACGCAGACTTTGAGAAAGCCTGCCAGCTTACAGCAGAGTTCGCAAAGAAGGAAGGCCGTCAGCCTCGTATCATGATTGCCAAGATGGGTCAGGACGGTCATGACCGCGGCGCAAAGGTTGTAGCAACCGGTTATGCCGACTGCGGTTTTGACGTTGATATGGGTCCGCTCTTCCAGACTCCTGCCGAGTCTGCCCGCGAGGCCGTTGAGAACGATGTCCACATTCTGGGCGTATCTTCTCTGGCTGCAGGTCACAAGACTCTGGTTCCACAGGTAATCGAGGAGCTCAAAAAGCTGGGCCGCGAGGATATCATGGTTATCGTGGGCGGTGTTATTCCCGCACAGGATTATGACTTCCTCTACAAGGCTGGCGCAGCTGCTATCTTCGGCCCCGGCACCAGCGTAGCCAAGGCCGCCTGCCAAATCATGGAACTGCTCCTTGCTGAGTAAAAAGCATCTCTTTTAACAGGGACGGTTTTGATTGTGTAGCATTACACAAGCAGAACCGTCCCTTATTTGTTTTATTTATAAGCACCGCCGGATGTTCAGTTTTGGGAGACAACGTTCCGGGCTACTGCGTGCTCCCTCCAAGGCCTAAACATCGATCGCCTCCCTTTTAATTCCCTTCGGGACTTAACGGTCGTTGTACGCAACGATGTTCTTAACGGCCTTTCCAGGGCACTCCGCTCACGCCCTACACTGATGCTCCCAAAACTGAACATCCGGCTACTGCAACTGGAAACCTTTCCGGTTTCCTAGACCACCTCTTCAAGTTTTTGCTCGCTTAGCCGACCTTTGCTCATTTTTTAGGGAAACGCAAATTGCAACGTTTTTGCAACGCTTTTTTCTTGCTGTACATATAACGATGGCGTATGTTTGCCTTCGGATTTTATTTAAATGAAATAGAAGATGAAAAGAACACTATTGTTTACTGCCGTAATTACAGCATCATTGTCTTTTCTTAATGTAAAGGCTCAGGATTTTCTGGAACCCGATGATCGGTTTATGGGCAATGACAATCATGATGAGTATGCTGATGAGCTTAAACAATACTTGTTTCCTCAGGAATGGTCTATAGGTTTTTTGTCTGTTCCTTCTTTCTCAGGTGAGTATGGCCTATTCCTTTTGTATGACAGCAATGGACCCATGCTGGTGTACAACAGGTTCAAGAGTAATTACTATTACTATAGGAGTAGCAGGAATAAGAATGAAACACCTATAACGATATCCAGTGATACCATGCGTATAAGCACTGAAGAAGCTGATCGCTTGACCGCAATCACTACCGATGCCATAAACAAGGCGGTCAAGCCTGATGGCTTGGGCAGATTAGGCTTTGACGGAACAAATTACTATTTCATGCTGCCCAATAAAATGGCAAAAATCTGGTCTCCCGAAAAGAATTCAGAGTGCGCGAAACTGGTAAAGGAGTTTGAAAATCTTCGGAAGCAGTTTCCAAACGAGCAAAAACTTATTCATAAAATGCTCATGAATCATCGCAATTACTGCATTTTCAGGATAGGTGCAGGATATACGACCCAAAACACAGGAAGTCCTCTATCATCCGGTATAGGTCAATTATCATATTACAACTATATAGGTGATTTTATGTACAGAAGGTTGTACGCTGGAATTAATGTTTCAGTAATTCAATGTGAATTAAAGACTGGCGACTTTTATTACGACACTAAAGAAAACTATCAATGGAAATGTGGTGAGAATGTATTTTTAACGAGCCCTACTATTAGGGCTGGATACAGTCTTATAGAAAGAGGTAGATTCAGAATAACACCTTTTGCGGGATTTGGGCCTTCGTCTCTTATACAATGGACAGGAATGAAAGATGATAATAACAAAGAAATAGAAAGCGAGATTAAGGGCAATAGGATTGAAGCGGGTCTGTTTGTTGATTTTAGAGTATGGGATTTCTATTTTACGTTGAACGGAATTGAATTAAGCGCAGGTGTTTACGCTACCAGAGACAAACTTGGGCCTTTTGAACCAACATATTCCCTAAACACTTGCATATCGCTCCACTTGGCATTTGAACCGGACTAATGAAAACATTCACCAAACGTTAACGTTAAAACAATAGCGTTATGAATTGTTCCACATTGATTTTTTATGCGAATCTTTGCGATATCTGATACCAATAGAGTTGTATTCCTTCTCGAACATTGGTGTCAGAAGGGATTTTTTATTCCAATAATTTGAACTTGTTCACGAATTAGTTATCTTTGCTCCATATGAAAAATGAAAAGAATCTGACTCCGATTGAGGACCTCATTGCAGAGGATTTTGGAGCAATCGGCACCCCGGAACGTGAACAGTTCGATATGGAGTGCGACGCCTTCATTATAGGTGAGCAACTTAAGGATGAACGTCTCAGGGCTGGACTGACCCAAGAGCAACTTGCAGACAAGATAGGAACTAAGAAGAGTTTCATCTCAAGAGTTGAGAGAGGCCACACAGACATTCAACTTTCCACGCTAGTAAAACTATTCCAGGGACTTGGCCGAAAAGTAAGCGTTAGGGTTATTTAATCGCATTCTTCATTTATGTTGCAAGTTGGTCCTTTTGAGATGACAGACACGGAAGAATCCTTCTGGGAGATTGTCAAATATTTCGATTATCTGTTAAGTGAATTCCATTATGAAGGAGGTAGTTCTGATATCGAACGAAATGAATACGTGTCAGTATCGTTCTTTAACAGATGTACAGGAAAGTGTTACCGGAGGTTTTTGGTGGTACAGATGGTATAAATTAGAATTTGTCGAAAAATAGTTAATTTTGTCGGGAAAGAGTTGATGCAATGCAAATACGAATAAAAGACAATAATCACACTAACAGACTTATTCAGTTACTAATAATCGCAGGAGATTTTGTGGTACTGTGGATACTGCTTTACTACTTGGTACGCATAATTCCCAGGTCGGAAAGCTGGCACGAAGAAGAGGGACGAACTTTCTGGATGGTATGCACCTTTGCCTTCATTGTTGCCCAGTATTTTTTCCCCTCTGTCATTCATGAACGTGTGGTGGGTGCCAACGACATACTGCGCCGCAACACAATGCTTGTCATGATGCATACCTTGCTGTCATATCTGTTGCTGCGCGTCATTCACTTCCCGTACCGACTAGGCTGGCAAGTGTTTGCCATAGGTCTTATCATGCTTGTCTGCGTAATTCTGTTGCGCTTCATAGAGCGATGGCTGGTCAAGAAACTCAGGCAGTCCGGCTACAACACACGTAATGTCACTCTTGTCGGATCGGACAAAGAACTGCTGCAATTATATAAGAAACTCACTAGTAATTCCACATTTGGCTATAAAGTTTGCCATATATACGGTGACATCGAAGGGTTGAGTCATGACGGTAGCGTCAGTGATTTTGCAACACTGCTGTCCCGACCGGAGAGCCTGATGCTGGGCGACGAGGTTTACCTGTGTGTACCTAGCAATGAACGTGAATTGATTGGGCAGACCGCCCGTCTTTGCGACCACCGCATGGTTAAGTTCTATTATCTGCCTACTTCCGAAGAGAAACTGAACCTGCAACCACTCTTCATAGATGACATCGGGGTCATGACCACATACACCAGTCCGCTGGAAGAACCGCTGAACAGATTGCTTAAACGGTCATTAGATATCATCTTCTCCATTCTGTGCCTCATACCCACAGTACTACTGTTCCCATTCATCGCCACCATAATAAAACTGCAAAGCCCTGGCCCTATTTTCTTCCGCCAATTACGTACGGGGCTCAACGGTCATAATTTCTATTGTTATAAATTCCGCTCCATGCACGTAAATGCCGATGCCGACAGCTTGCAAGCCGCCAAGGATGACCCGCGCAAATTCCCCTTCGGCAATTTCATGCGAAAGACTAGCATTGATGAATTACCTCAATTCTGGAACGTACTTATAGGCAACATGAGCATAGTGGGGCCACGACCACACATGTTGGCTCATACAGAGCAGTATGAGAAACTGATAGACAAGTATATGGTGCGCCACTTCGTTAAACCCGGCATCACCGGCTGGGCTCAGGTAACGGGCTTTCGCGGCGAGACACGTGAACTTTGGCAGATGGAAGGGCGCGTGGAACATGACATCTGGTATATCCAACATTGGAGTCTGTGGCTTGACATTCGCATTGTCTGGATGACGGTGGAATCCATTTTCAAGAGAGACGAAAAAGCGTATTGAGTGACACAAAGGGACCATTCCTTTTGTGTCATTTTTATTGTATTTTTGTAGAAACAGAATCTGACCTATGATAGTATGTATAGCTGAGAAGCCCAGCGTGGCAAAGGATATTGCCGATGTGCTGGGCGCCAAGACAAAACACGACGGGTACATTGAAGGTAACGGTTATCAGGTAACCTGGACCTTCGGTCACCTTTGTACCTTGAAGGAACCCCATGACTACACTCCCAATTGGAAGAACTGGAGCCTGGGCAGCCTGCCCATGATACCGCCCCGGTTCGGAATCAAACTGATTGAGGATAAGGGTATTGAAAAGCAGTTCAAAATAATCGAGTCACTGATGCAGAAGGCCGATGGCATTATCAACTGCGGTGATGCCGGCCAGGAGGGTGAACTTATACAGCGCTGGGTGATGCAGAAAGCCGGTGCCAAGTGTCCCGTAAAGCGATTGTGGATATCATCTCTGACCGAGGAGTCCATACGTGAGGGATTCAGCCGCCTGCAGGACCAGGATGCGTTCAAGTCTCTTTATGAGGCGGGATTGTGCCGCGCAATTGGTGACTGGCTTTTAGGCATGAATGCCACAAGACTCTACACAATAAAGTATCGCACCGGCAATAACCGTCAGGTACTCTCCATCGGACGTGTTCAGACTCCTACACTGGCATTGGTCGTAAACCGCCAGAAAGAGATTGATAACTTTAAGCCGGAACAGTATTGGGAACTCAAGACCGTTTATCGGGATACCACCTTTTCTTATACAAAGGGAAAGTTCTCAAAGATTGAGGACGGTCAGGCTCTGCTTGAAGAGATCAGCCCACTGAACTTTGTCATTACCGATGTAACCCGCAAGGAGGGAAAGGATTACGCCCCGCGCCTGTTTGACCTTACCTCATTGCAGGTGGAGTGCAACCGCAAATACGGCTATTCGGCCGATGATACACTCAAGACCATCCAGTCACTCTATGAGAAGAAGATAACAACCTATCCACGTGTGGATACCACATTCCTGAGTGACGACATATATCCCAAATGTCCTGGAATACTTAAGGGGCTTAAGGACTACGCCCAGTTCACTGCCCCGCTTGAGGGTGTAAAACTACCCAAGTCAAAGAAAGTGTTTGACAACAGCAAGGTAACAGATCACCACGCAATAATACCCACCGGAGTATATCCCAACAACCTGACCCAGCAGGAACGTGCCGTGTTTGACCTGATTGCCCGCCGTTTCATTGCAATCTTCTACCCCGACTGCCTCTACGCCCAGACTACCGTATTAGGCAAGGCAGGCCGCGCCGAGTTCAAGACCACCGGCCGTGAGATACTCAAACCGGGCTGGCGCGTACTTTTCGAGAAGGAGAAATCGGATGAAAAAGCCGATGATGAAGAACGCATTCTACCGCAGTTCACCATAGATGAGAGCGGTCCGCACGCCCCCGAACTTCAGGAGAAATGGACCACACCTCCCAAGCCATACACAGAGGCTACCCTGCTCCGTGCAATGGAAACAGCAGGTAAGCTGGTAAATGATGAGGAACTGCGTGACGCCATGAAGGAGAATGGCATTGGACGTCCTTCAACACGTGCCGCCATAATAGAGACCTTATATAAACGCGGGTACATGCGCAAGGAGAAGAAAAATCTGTACCCCACACCAACGGGCACAGGACTTATCGAACTCATCCATGAGGAACTCCTTAAGAGCGCTGAGCTTACAGGTATCTGGGAGAAGCACCTGCGTGAGATAGAGCGTGGCCAGTACCAGCCCGCACAGTTCATGGATGATCTCAAACAGATGGTCACAGCCCTTGTCCACGACGTCCTATCCGACAACTCCTCCCGCCTGTAACAAAGATGTCAAAGGGAAGGGGACGGTGCCAAAGGGGACGGTTCTATTTGGCTCTATTTTAGCTAAGATTGGCTATTATTACTGACTTTTCCAAAAATAGAGCCAAATAGAACCGTCCCCTTTGGCACCGTCCCCTTTGGCACTGCAATAACAGATACTTTTTCACGTTATTACAATACATGAAGAGAACGGCTGCATACGTAATAGTAGCGGCCCTGTTGCTGTTTTGCGGCTGCGGGGCCGAGATGAGTCTGCGAAAAGGTGACCAGAGTTTTGCCCTGGGCGAATATACAGATGCAGCCGCCAGGTACAAGAAAGCATACTCTGGCACGCCAGCCAAAGAGAAAGAACTTAGAGGCGTCATCGCTTTCAAACTGGGTGAGAGTTACCGCCGCATCAGCTATGTACCCCGCGCCCTTGCCGCCTACCAGAACGCAGTCCGTTACAAATACCCCGACAGCATAGTGTATCGCCACCTGGCCGACATGCAGCGCGTAAGCGGCAAAATCAAAGACGCAGAAAACAACTACAAGATTGCATTGGAGTATGACCCCGATGACTTTTTGGCCCTGAACGGACTGGAATCATGCAGCCTGATACAGGAGCTGAAAGACAACCCCACCCGATACAGCGTAAAGAAAGACAACCTGATGAACGGCCGTTACGCCGACTGGTCACCTGTATATGCCAGCGATGAGTATGACCAGATAATATTCACATCCACCCGCAAAGAGAGTACCGGCGATGACATCAACGGCATAACCGGAATGAAGAGCTGCGACTTCTTTGTGATACGCAAGGATGAGAAAGGCAAGTGGCAAAAGCCGGAATCGATAGAGGGAGGCCCCAACACCGCGTTCGAGGACGGAACCTGTTCATTCAGCCCTGACTTCAAGACCATGTACTACACCTACTGTTCATCAGACCCCCAACTGCCGCGCCCGGCAACCATATATGAATCAGCCCGTAGTGATGCCGCATGGGCGGAAGGCAAGCCATACAGCTCGGCATCGGACTCAGTCTATAACTACGCTCACCCGGCGGCATCGCCCGACGGAGAGTGGCTCTACTTTGTATCCGATATGGACGGCGGCTACGGCGGTATGGACCTGTGGCGCGTACCGATAGGAGGCCGCCTGATAGGAGCCGAGAATCTGGGGCCTGACATAAATACTCCCGGCAATGAGATGTTTCCCACTTTCCGCCGCAACGGGGAGCTATATTTCTCATCCGACGGCCATCCGGGAATGGGTGGACTGGACATATTCCGCGCAATAAGCACCAGTGACAGCACATGGACAGTCACAAACATGGGCATACCAGTCAACTCCGCTGCCGATGACTTTGGCATGACGTTTGAGGGCGACTATACCCGTGGATTCTTCAGCAGCAACCGTAATGACGGACGCGGACGCGACCATATCTGGTCATTTGAGCTGCCGGAAACTGTCCACAACATAATAGGATGGGTATATGAGAAAGACGGCTATGAACTGCCCGATGCGCTGGTATATCTGGTAGGTAATGACGGTACCAACATGAAACTGAACGTAAGGGATGACGGATCGTTCACCCAACGCATCAATCCCGGGGTCAGTTACGTGTTGCTGGGAACATCCAAGGGATTCATGAACTACAAGCAGGAGTTGACTGCCGACAGCACCGATCAGGACCGCGAGTATGTACTGCAGTTTCCCCTCTCATCCATCTCCAAGCCTGTGCTGATAGACAACATATTCTTTGACTTTGACCGTGCCACATTGCGTCCCGAATCGGCAGAGTCACTCGATGAGCTTGTGCAATTACTCAAGGACAATGCAGGCGTAACCATAGAGATAGGTGCCCACTGTGACTACAAGGGTGATGATAACTATAACAAGCGTCTGTCTCAGCAACGCGCCGAGAGCGTGGTAGGTTATCTTATTGAGCACGGGATTGACCAAAAGCGCCTGACTGCACGCGGATACGGCGAGACCACCCCCAAGACAATAACCAAAAAGGTTGCAGAAAAATATGATTTCGTTAAAGACGGTGATATCCTGACCGAGGAGTTCATTAAAGGCTTGACCGATGAACAGCAGGAGATATGCAACCAGCTGAACCGCCGCACCGAGTTCCGCGTAATACGTACCACCTACGGCCTGTTCGGAGGCAGATGATCAGCTAACAGATATTCTTATTCTCCACTCCTGGGGATACATATTGTTGGCACGGTTTCCCAGATTCTTGGCAAACCCCAGTGGAATGCTCATGTACGTAAGTAAAACTATCCCACGCGGTGCATTATCCAAATGGATGGCATCGCAATGCAGATAGTTCAGAGCCTGCTGGCGACTGACCTCAACCTGACAGAACGCATCCCTGTTAAGAGCGTTTGACATAGCCAAAGCGTGAGCCGGCACCCAGTCGCGTCCTTTAAGCGTAGCAACCTCTATGCCTGGAACAAGGGCATAAAGTTCCTGCGCCACCTGACGCATATCAGGAGCTAAGGTTGAAGGCAAGGCATAAATGGAATCTGCCTTAACATAGAACTCGTAGCCACCCGATGGGGCAAGCCATTCGCGGCACACGGCAGACACAGCTGAATCTGTCCTGAACGGCCGCAGACCAACTTCACGGAAAGAACCTTTAGGCTTGCGCAACAGGCAAAGAAAGAAGCCCTCGCCACGTGTAAGATGCTGCATAAAATGATACACCGGCAGGTTATCTCCTGTAAGTGAGCCTTTTATATTCCATTCCTGTCTGGTTTCTATAGGTATGGCCTCTGCTCCGAACTGTTCCATTATCCAGCGCACGTTATCCTCATCCTCATAGCGGTTGAAAGTGCAGGTACTGTATATCATGTATCCGCCCGGCTTTAGGGCTGGCCAGACATCCTCTATTATCTGACGCTGACGCATGGCGCACATCTGCACATTCTGCAGGCTCCAGTCTGCAACTGCCACATCATCCTTACGGAACATGCCCTCGCCGGAGCATGGGGCATCTACTGCAATAAGGTCAAACATAAGGTTGGATTCACCAATCTGTTTAGGCGTATTGCATGTTACCACAACACCCGGCCTGCCCCACTTGGTCATGTTTTCGGCAAGGATCTGAGCACGACTGCGTTGTATCTCATTGCTTACAAGCAGACTGCCTTCGGGCAACAATGATGCAAGCAAAGTGGATTTGCCACCGGGAGCGGCGCACAGGTCAAGCGCACGAACAGGCCCGGTCACACATCTGCGTACAGCCTGCTCCATGAACATGGATGATGCCTCCTGAACATAGTAGCAACCCTGATGAAGCAACGGATCCAATGTAAACTGGGGCCTGTGGTCAAGATAAACCGCATTCTCAGCCCATGGGACCCTACCGTCAGACTTGCAGTCCAGTGATTCCAACGCCAAGTCCTCTGCACCGGAAACAACCGGATTGAACCTCACGCTTATCTGCGGTTCGCACTCCAGCGCATCCAGCAGACGGCTCCGTTCCTCAAAAGGGAGAATCTCATCCAATATGTTGATAAATTCCTGACTGAACGCCATAACCTTACGTCAATTCTACTGCGAAGGTAAGCCAAAAAATCAGTATATTCGCAGACAAGAAAAAGAATAACAGATGAAACAGTACCTGGACCTGCTTGAAAGGATACTCCGTGAAGGAGTGCAGAAGGGAGACCGTACCGGAACCGGCACAATCAGTGTGTTCGGACATCAGATGCGGTTCAACCTTGAGGATGGATTCCCCCTGCTTACCACCAAGAAACTGCACCTTAAGTCTATAATATATGAACTGCTATGGTTCCTTGACGGCAACACAAACGCAAAATGGCTGCAGGAGCGTGGCGTTCGCATATGGAATGAGTGGGCCGACCCTGACGGTGACCTGGGTCATATCTATGGTTATCAGTGGCGCTCATGGCCCGATTATGAGGGAGGTTTCATAGACCAGATATCCGAGGCTGTAGAGACTATAAAGAACAACCCCGATTCACGCCGCATAATCGTGAGTGCCTGGAACGTGGCAGACCTCAAGAACATGAACCTGCCGCCCTGCCACGCATTTTTCCAGTTCTACGTGGCCGACGGCAAACTGAGTCTGCAACTCTATCAGCGCAGTGCCGATACATTCCTGGGGGTGCCGTTCAACATTGCATCTTACGCCCTGCTCACCATGATGATGGCGCAGGTTACAGGACTCAAACCGGGTGATTTCATCCATACCACCGGCGATACCCACCTCTATCTGAACCACCTGGACCAGGCACGTCTGCAGCTGACACGTGAACCGCGTCCTCTGCCCCGCATGATAATAAACCCCGATGTAAAGAGCATATTCGACTTCAAGTATGAGGATTTCCAGCTTGAGGGATACGATCCGCATCCGCACATCAAAGCCGACGTATCCGTATGATATCCATTATTGTCGCCATAGCCCGTAACGGAGCCATAGGATACAATGGAGACCTGGTATATCACCTCCCGGCCGACATGAAACGGTTCAAGGCACTCACCACGGGCCACACAGTTCTTATGGGGCGTAAGACATTCCAGTCACTGCCCAAGGGAGCGCTCCCCAACCGCCGCAACATAGTGCTGACAAGACAGGACGATGCATCGTTTCCGGGAGCAGAGACATATCCCTCAATAGAGGAGGCTCTTGCGCACTGTACCCCTCAAGAAAAGGTTTATGTAATAGGCGGTGCACAGATATACCGTCAAGCCTTGCCACTGGCCGATGAGCTTGAGATAACCCTGGTTCATGACACCCCACAGAAAGCTGACACATTCTTTCCCGATTACGGAAACGATTACCATTGGCATCTTGTAAGCTGTGAGGACCATGAGCCCGATGAACGTAATCCATATCCCTACTCATTCCTGACATACCGAAAGCAGGCATAATAAAAAAGTAAGGACCCCTTTTTGAGGAGTCCTTACTTTTTTATAGGACAATGACTGACGTCATTTCATTTGCGATTTATCAATTCCGGCGGAATAGACTATGTTCAGGGCACGTGCCTTACGAAGCTCCAGCTTAACGTCATTTACAATACCCATCTGAACATCCTTGTCAATCTTAAGAGACATCTTCATAAGAGGTTTGTCCTTCTCGGCCATGCTCTCGCGCTCAGCCGATACGAACTCACGGATAGCCTCAACCTCAGCAAAATTCTCATTAAGCTGGATACGTGGTGCAGGACCCAAGACAGCACGATAGGTCTTGGATGGAGGACCAATGTATATGTGAGATACCAGTGACTTCCTCTCAAGTTTCTCAATCTCTGTTGTTCCGTTAGGAGTCTTGACCTGAACCTTTACCTCAACTTCACGCATTGATGTTACCATCATGAAGAAGAACAATACGGTAAAGATAAGGTCCGGAAGTGACGAAGTATTCAACTCCGGCATTTCTCTCTTTCCATTACTTCTAAACTTACTCATTGTGCAGTACCATATTGTTTGGGTTCAGCCTCCGAAATCTTGGAAGCATAGACAGCTCTTACTACAGGCTGCTGGGTCTTCTCATCACACTCCGAAAGTTTCTTTCCGAAAGTCTTCAAAGCCCAAGCATCTCTCAACTCTGTATAAGCCTTTGACAACTCATGCTGGACCTTAAAATAAATCTCGTAATTGGTAGTACGGTCGCACTGAAGTGATATCACGTGTCTCACTGTGGTGACAACCACACCATAATCCTGGATGTCATACTCCTCCTTGATGGGAAGTCTTACGTCATCGTCAGGATTGTCAATGAATTCCTTAGCAAGATCCTTCAGCTCAGAAATATCAATTACACGATTTATTACACCATTCTTGACAAAGATCTCATTGTTCTTGTTGACCTGGACCGTCATTACGTTACGCTCCTTGATCTTCATCTCCTCCTCTATGGCATCCGGATCATATTCAGGAAGACGACGGGACAGACCCGAGTCTATATCCATTGATGTGGTCACAAGGAAGAATATCAACAGGATAAAAGAGATATCTGCTGTCGAAGACTGGTTAAGTCCGGGAACTTTTCTTTTTCCTTTTCCCATAACTTCTCTCTCCAGGTTTACAGATTACTTTCTAGCCTTAAAAACACCCAGCATTGACAGAAGAGCACAAAGAAGCGCAACAACTACCAAAGCGTAAATCGAGTAAAGACATACATCTGCCAGTGTAAGATCCAGGGCGTCTGTGTACCAGGTCTTACCGTCACCAAGCAACAGTTTGGAAGTATCGGCAAGGAAATATGATGCAGCAATTGCTGCGAACGTGAACAGGAACACCCATCCGGCGAAACCTGTCCTTTGCTGCCCCTTGGTCTTGGTCTTGAGATTCCTGATAGCTGCAGCCAAACCGAACAACAGCACGCACAGGATGCAAATGCCTACAAGAGCATAAAGCCATATAAGCAGAAGTCCTGTATAATGAGGAGCTGTCAGGTTCTTGCCACCGCTATAGTATGTCTCACCATAACCTACGCCGAAGAACAATACAAGAACTACGGCAGAAAGTATGAAGAGAATACCAAGAGCCCAAGAAGAAGCCTTTATTTGTTTGTTATCAGTTTTCATAATGGGTTTGAATTACTTTTTGAACTTCAGGTTGTAC
>Ga0310786_10007881_pt1 | contig 13785 bp, 14 predicted proteins | sample AusTroGonzalo_MG_FD_203881 | JGI IMG/M metagenome (GOLD analysis project Ga0310786, IMG submission 203881) | Bovine rumen microbial communities from tropical cattle in Woodstock, Queensland, Australia - Gonzalo_03 (v2) (version 2) | ecosystem: Host-associated > Mammals > Digestive system >... | reverse complement strand
GCCTCCATATCTTTATTGCCTGGGAAAGGAATAAATGTATCTGGTTTATGATAAAATTGTTTAAGTTGCGTATGATATAATTTATGATTGTTTAAAATCATATCCCACGATTCTTCTGCCGTCAGTGCTTGGGTGGTTATTTTCATTTGTTTGGTTGAAATACCATTATTTTCATTACATGCTGATACGAATAACGCACAGATTAAGACAATAAATTTTTTCATGTATTTCTCCTTTATGTGTTCTCATTATAAAACCATAAATAAAAAAATCAAAATCTGTACAAATTAATTTTCACCATCGGTGAAAATTAACCATTTATCTTCAAACTCTTTTACCTGTTGCATTAAATCAGAAAATTCTTGTTTGTTTTCTGCTCGATTAGTGCAAGCGGATTCCCACCACGAAAAATTGTTAGCCCGCACAACCAAGTGCGGGTTTAAAATTTTTCAGTGCCACGCCGTAGCCAGCACATTCATCAAAAATAATTAATCCCTCGCTACATTGTTATCCATCGAAATTAAACACTAGCGAAGGCGGGCCTGAACCACCATTGCGGTTGGTTGTTTACTAATTATTCCGGACAACTATAAGAATACGCCTCTGGCATTCTGTATAAATTATTTGTCACTGCATCAACAAACACCGGAACAATACCCAATAATATCCCAGGAATTATATCTAAAAATACAGCACCAGAATTAATTTCGCGGGTCACATTTACCTGGGGACATTTAGAATTCTTGGTCTGAATAGAAATATTTTCTTTGGAATAAATACGCATATTTTGATCTGGTTTAATTTTATATACACCACTATCAGCCGTGACATTTATAACATTATCAGAATTATTATACACCATTGTTTCATGATTGCTGCCTATACCAATTGCACCACAAGATGCAATTAACAAAACCGAACATAAAATAAATATATTTTTCATTTTTTACCCTTTTTACATATTGTGATTATATCCATATGTATAAAATTTTTCAACAATTCAATCTGGCAATTCATCATATATTGCGTTAAAAAGCGTCGTTAATAATTCAGGATTTTCAATATCACACACCATCAACATTGGCCGCCCCTTTGGATATGGTATTTCTGTTTTCGCGTTTGGCATAACCCGTGACGCAGCAGGTGTATTTTTTACCAATAATCGATTATCATAAATGCCACCAATTATTTTACCACGATAATAAATTATAAATTCACCCATCATCGCCCGATACGTTATGTCTGGCAAATTAGATAATTGTTCCAACACAAATTCTAAAAAATCTTTACTGGACGACATACCTGTATTATAGTTGAGACATACACAAAAGTAAAAAGGATTTTTCAATGTCAAAAATATGCCAAAGTTGCGGTATGCCAATGGATAGTGACGCCATATACGGCACAAATAGCGATGGTTCAAAAAATTCAGACTATTGCATTTATTGCTACAAAGATGGTAAATTTGTGCAAAATTTCACGATGGACAAAATGATTGAACATTGTGCAAAATTTGTAAATAAAGTTAACCAAGGATTACCGCATCCAATCACCAAAGAAGAATACATTGGTCAAATGAAAATGTATTTTCCGCATTTGAAGCGATGGCATAATGAATTAAAAATCACAGACACACAACCTGAAAATCCTGCATTAATCGGTGTCAAAGATTTAATAGCAAAAATGGCAGACACATTACCTATTACATTTATATCATCTGTTGATGAAAACGGCTTTCCGTGTACCAAGGCTATGTTGTCGCCCCGCGTCCGTGAAGGTATCAAAGTATTTTATTTTACCACCAATACTTTTTCTTTGCGTGTCGCACATTACAAGGCAAATCCAAAAGCTAGCATTTATTTCTGTGATTCAGCAGGATTCCAAGCTATACTGTTGCGCGGCACAATAGAAGTGTTAACAGATGCGAAAACCAAAGAAATGATTTGGCGCGACGGTGATACACAATACTATCCCAGTGGCGTCAGCGATCCAAATTATTGCGTGTTAAAATTCACTGCCACGGATGGACGCTTTTATAGTGATTTTTATCCACGCAGTTTCATAATTGAATAGCAAAAATCCGCCAAACGGCGGATTTTTATTAGGCCTTTTATTTCATCGGCGGGAAACAGTTATCGCCCCCATTTGGACAACAAACCATCCAACCGTCCCCTGCATCGGTATAAATTTCGCCAGCACAGCAACCATTTTTATCAGGACGCGCGCCATCATTACACACTGCGAAAAAACCATGCCAATTCACAATTAAATAATGTGTCATATATCCAGCCGCGCCACCAATTAAAAACGCAATTGCAAGCCACATCCAGAAAACAGATTTCTTTTTATTGCTTTTTTTAATACGTTCTATTTTCATCCCAATCACCCTATTCTTCTATAATTTTTTCTAATTGAATTATAAAATCAATCGCAGGATTAGTTAACTTTTTCGCCTTTTCAATCATCTTGGCCGCTTCGGCCTGCATTTGCAAACGTTTATAAGTTTCAACCATTTCTGTTGCTTCGCGTTTGTTTTCTGAAATATTATCATCAGTCAAAGCGCGCGCAATTTCCAATTCCTGTTTTGCCAACTCTTTATATTTTTCTGAATTTTCAGGACATCCGCGTTCTGATAAATTTGCGTATATTTGGGCATTATCAACATGTGCTTGTGAATCTGGAATATCAATATTATATAAACGTTCTGATAATATCCGCTCAATTTGACCGCATGTTGTATCTGGCAAATTTTCCTTGGTTTCTACCGGTTGTGGTTTTTGTTTTGGAAATTCGCGATTCAAACAATTTTCAGAATAAACTTTGTTTAACTGGGCAATCAAATCTGGTTGATTGTTGCGCGCCGCCAACATTATGCGTTCTGCCAATTCATTACATTGATTACGTGTCATTGTTGACGTATTCACACGATCTGAACCATTAATAATAAAACCAAAAATCGCACCCATTAAAAACAGCATAACCATACCAATCACGCCGTATACACGATCTTTTCTATCATTTGTATTTAATGTTTTTTTCATTTTTTTCTCCCTCTGTTTTTCTTTATCTTTATTTTACTATACCATCTTTGATAGTAATAATTCTATCGGCTTTTTTTGCCAAATTCATATCATGCGTCACGAACAACATAGACATATTATTTTTGCGCACTAAATCCAACAGCAAATCAAAAACAACCATCGCGTGTTGCGGATCCAAACTGCCCGTTGGTTCGTCTGCCAATAAAATTTGCGGATTATTTGCTAACGCACGCGCCAACGCAACACGTTGTTGTTCTCCACCCGACATTTCAGATGGATAATGCGTCGCACGGTGTGCAACGTTCGCCGCGCGCAACAATTTCACCGCACGAACACACGCGTGTTCTTCGTCTACACCATTTGCCATCATCGGCAATTCAACATTTTCCAGCGCCGTAAAATCAGACAACAAATTATGACGCTGATAAACAAACCCCATTTTTTGACGACGCAAAATTGTTCGGGTATCTTCGCTCATTTTGTCCACAGGCATACCGTTTATAAAAATGTCCCCTGCTGTTGGTTTATCAAGCAACCCAACACATTGCAACAATGTAGATTTGCCCGAACCACTTTGTCCAACCAACGCGATAATTTCACCACGATATAAATCAAAACCACCACCACGCAAAATGTTTAACGGTTGACCACCTTCGACAAAAGTTTTCTTGATATCACGAACAGACAACACAATATCGCGTTTTGAAATTTTTGATAAAGAATTCAATATACTTGCCATAATAAATGTCCCCTATTCGTTTTTCAATGTTTCAACCGGATCTGTATTCGCCGCGCGCCATGCAGGATACAACGTTGCCAAGAAAGCCAGCGCGATTGCAATAACCGCAATACTGATAACTGTCGATGGCACCAGTTTTGACGGCAATTCAGATAATGAATATAATTCCGCAGGAAACAAATCGCGTCCTGTTATGAATTGGAAAAATTTACGAATTGGTTCAATATATATCGCCATCAATACACCAAATATCGTTCCAAAAAATGCACCAATAACACCTATGGCCGTCCCAGATAAAATAAATATTTTCATCATAGATTTGCGTGACACACCAAACGTCCGCAACACTGCGATATCTTTGTTTTTATCTTTGACTAACATAACCAACGATGAAATTATATTAAATGCCGCAACAATTACTATTAACAAAAGAATCAAAAACATAACACTGGATTCAACCTGTAATGCGCCAACAAATCCACGATTCAAATCACGCCAATCACGAATCACAAAACCGTCAGGCAACAATGCATCCAATGCTTTGACAACACGTTCACTTTCTTCTGCATCTGTTAAGAATAAATCAATATGTGTGATACTATCATTTATATTCAAATATTTTTGCGCAGTGTCCAACGGCATAAATATATACCCAGAATCATATTCATACATTCCTATGAAAAATGAAGAAACCACAGGATACGCCATAATACGTGGCATTGTTCCAAATGGTGTTGCCGTTCCACCATTTGCAGAAATCAAAGAAACCTTGTCCCCACTGGTCACATGCAATACCCGTGCAAGTGATGAACCAATTATCAATTCGCCGTCCATAACTTTGTCCAAAGATTTTCCATAAATGCGTGTTCCTGTTCTGGTTTTCGCGATTAAATCAGGCATACGAATTCCACGAATAATCGCCCCCGAATTATTACCATTTGCAGATGCCATAATTTGTCCTTCGGCAATTGGAACAATTGACACAGCGTATTTTTCAATCACTTTGTTCTGGCGCATTTTATCAATCAAATAATCAAAATCTGAAATTGTGCCATTTTGATGATACACAACAACATGTCCATTCATACCGATAATACGCGAAAGCAGTGTCTCATGAAATCCGCCCATAACCGACATCACAACAATTAATGTCGCAACACCCAACGTAATTCCAATCAAAGACACCCATGAAACAACCGATCCAAAACCGCGCTTTTTCGCAGCCATGTATCGATATGCAACCTTTTTTTCTAATTTTGAAAATAACATAATCTAAATCCCTATTGATTCAAAAAATCCCGTAAATCATCGCCATAAAGCGGTGTCATCTTTTTCACATTTTGCCCCGCATCAACAATAGATATCAAACGCGGTGACATAAATACAACCAATTCTGCAAAAGGACTAATTAACGTTTCCGGCGTCGTCACAAACGAATGTGTCGGAATACCAATAAACACATAATTATCGCCAATATCAGACGGAACCTTGAACGAAGTCAATTCACCATTAGACGTGCTAAGCACTATTTTGGCATCAATCTTTTTATATCCACCATAATCACCATAACGCCCCGTTGCACCAATAATTAAATCTGTTTCCAATCTATCTTCTTTGCTACATTGTCCAATATCAAATCTGGATTGCCAACCATTTGGTATCGCAAAAGTCCCCTGAGATATCAAAACAACGCTGGCTTGGCGCGACATAAATTCTTGTAATGTTTTTGTATTTATCTCTGGTGACACGACCAGCGCACGCCCAACCACCCCCGGCACAGACATACGAACATTTTTTTCACCAAACGCCGGCAACAAATCCATCCAAATCATCGCACTATCTGTTTTTGGATATACACGATATACGTCAATATCCCACGCCAACACATATTTTTTCGCCGCAATATCAGTTATAATTTTTGCAACTTCGCGTTCTGTTTGATAATCACCTTCAAATACTGCGGTTTTATCTTGCCAATTTACCAATAAATTATGAACATCTGCACCGCGCATCGCATCCAACATAGCCATTATCATCGTTTCGTCTTTTGGCATTTTTATCATCCATTTACCATGACTTGTTAAATGAATTTCACCAAATTCCGCATCATACGAATAATATGTATGCCCTAATTTAGTTATTAAATCAACAGCATCAGATAACGAACTCTCAGAAATGGCGCCGGTAATTTTATCCAAAGAAGGCAAATCATCAATAACAGAAATATCTGTATCTTGTAATAAAATATCCAAAACATCTTTGACACTACGTTTTTTGAATTCAAAATCAGAAACTTTCAAATCAGGCAACACATCCCCTGCATCCAAACGGACAACTTCTACTTTTTCTTCAGGGACCACGGAAACAATACTTTGATTATTCCAATCAACACGACATCTTTTTGGCAAATCCAACGCAAAATGTTGTGCAGTATCTGTTGTCAAAGCCGCTTTCTTTGGAAAAATAGGCACTGATTTTTCGTTTATCACAACATTTTCAACAACGTTAACCGTATCATAAAGTGGCTCTTGCTGTGCTTGATTTGCACATCCGCTAATAAATCCAACACAAACAATCAGACATATTAACAACCAATTTTTCATTTTATTTTGTGCCATTTTGTTTTCCTTTTTTACCTTTGTTTCTTTATTTATACTAAATATTCATAATTTTTTCAAATTCTTCTAGCGTCATTTCATAAATAGGTTTTTGACTGGGGGTGACAAAATTTTTCACACTTTCGAATCTTTTTTCGAACAAATCCATGACATCAACTATATCTTTTGGCAACAATGCACCCGATTTTTTTAGCCGCCGGCCATATTCAACAATATATTCTAAACAATCGGCTGCAAAAAAACGTCCAACGTAATTTTCCAGCGCAATTCCGCCTTTTTCTACGCAAATTGCAGACAAAACACGTGTCATTTCGTTATAAAAATTTGCCAATTTTACATAATTTTGAACTGTCATAGCCATGTCTTTTTCCCCATCCTGTTTTTTACATTATAAAAACTATTGCCCCCCGAACGCAATTAAATTATAATATAATAATATGAGAATGAAATATTTATTTTTATTATTGGGTTTAACCGCATGTGCATCCGCGAATCGTGGGTCGATTGATGACGCCACAATATTGAATTGGGAAAATGATGCTGTGACAACAGAACAGTTTGTTCGTGACCACAAATCATGTCTGGGCATCAAAAGTAATAATTACGAACCCAAATCCCGAATTGCGAAATTGCTGTCTCCAAACCAAAGTGCCCAAATGCCAGATTGGGATGGATTATGGGTGACATTTCAATCAAATGAATATCGCGATGTTGGACAACGCGCATTATTATCGGTTCCGCCAAACACTGCATCAAAAACCACCGGGTATTACCGCAAATGTATGTTACAGCGTGGCTATTTATTGCGTGGAAAATAAAATATTTTGGTTATGTTCTAAAAATATGATATAATTAAAGCTATGAAAAAATCGTTGTTATTTTGGCTGTATTTCATATTGTCAATCGTGTTGGCAACATATTTTGCAACCCGCATTATAACCAGTTATCTGGGTCGCGGCCCAATATCCTATGTAAAACACATCGAAATAACCAGTGATAAACAAGATTTTGACCTGGAACCCATCGGTGTTGCGGTTGGAATCCGCCATGGGACAAATTTACGTTCTTTGGATTTACATCAAATAAATAACCGCGTAATGTCTGTGCCAGGGATAAAAAATGCATCAACACGTCGCCTGCCTAATGGGGATTTAATCATAAAAACACAACCACATAATGCGGTCGCAATGTGGACAGATGGCGCAATGTATTATCCGTTATCGGATGATGGCACAAAAATAGACACACCATCCGAAACACCAAATGAAAACACTATTGTGTTCAGTGGTGAATTACCAAATGATTTAACCGAAATAATCACGGGGGCGTCGGTAATATCTGAATATATCGACCATATGAACATGGTTGAATCACGTCGTTGGAATATACACACAAAAAACGGGACAATCATATATTTACCCGAAGATAACCCAATATCTGCAATAAATAAAATCAGTGTATTAAACCAAACACATCAAATATTATCGCGTAATATTAAAATCATAGATATGCGCGATAATGCACGAATTTTAATAAAAACAAACAAATGAACCTTTATAATTCGTCTTTTCTTTGTCTGGACATTGGAACATATGGTGTTCGTGGTTTTGCACATCTAATACGCAACGCAAAAATTATTCAATCTGCAACACATTTTGTAAAAAACACAAATACTATTTTCGCCTTAAAAAGCGTGATTGATGAACTAGAACAACAATTAAACACACATTTTATTTCTGCATTTGTGACAGGTAATTTTGGGACGGCGGATTTCAAAACAATATCTGATATCATCACATGGAACGATGAACATAAAATTTCCGAATTGGATTTACGGCACCAGGTTGCAAAAATAACACCACCTGATGATTTTTATGCAATGCACATTGTACCTGTGTTTTATGGCACACAAAATGTGCGAAATATAAAAAATACCCCCGTCGGCCATATTGCAACACAATTAAAATCTATATACAGCGTTATTTCATACGAAAAAGAAAAAACACAATATATTTCGGACATAATGCGTCGCGCCCACATACAATCGGCCGGATTTTTTGATTCTACTTTTTTACAGAACGCCGTATACCGTCATGAAAACGAACGTGTTTTATTTATAGATTTAGGAAACGAATTTACAACCGTATCAATATGGACAAATCACGGACCATTATATTTTAATAAAATAAAATTCGGACAAAATGATATAACACGTGCAATTGCTATTGAACTGGAAATCGGAACAAACGATGCCGACACACTGAAAACCGCTGTTTCAAACGCACTACCAAATGAAATGGATCGGTTTACGCCCGCATCATCTGATGAAAAATTCGCACGTTTTTCCCGCGCAGATGTAAATGATATCTTTATTCCAAAATTATACGAATTGATAAATGAAATTCGTAATCAATCACAAAAATACATCGCACAGTACAAACCTGAAAAAATAATTTTAACGGGTGGCGGAACCGCGATTGAAAATATAAACACTGTATTTGAACGCACTTTCAATTTACCGGTTGATAATCAAACAGAATCTGCAACTATAAACGCATTATCTGAATATATATGGCAAAGCCACCAAACTGAACGCACGGCGTATATTCAAAAACAGTTAAAGTTTCAGAACTTTATAAAAAAATTCACAAAAATATTTCATAAAAAGAAAATTAAACCAAAGAAAAAATTCATCCCGATATTGCCAAGCACGCTTTGTTTCAACATGAACGATGTGAACACATATAGTCTATTTGCCAGCGGCGGAATTTCTATGATACACGTCGATATTATGGACGGATTTTATGTTGATAAAGTTGCCGGTGGAATTGATGAATTATCAACAATTCGCGCAAATACCAAATCACATTTGCATGTTCATTTAATGACAGAAAGTCCGGCCATATGGGCATGCGACGCAATCAACGCAGGCGCCGATACGGTTATAATTTCAACAAACACATCGGGGGTTCGTGACGCAATAAATGTCATCAAAAAGGCGGGTAAACGTTGTGGAATCGCATTAAACCCCGAATCAAACGTTGAAATATTGACGCCTATATTAAAAGAAATTGATGAAATCATGGTTATGGCGGTGACACCTGGGGCCGCTGGCCAAGAATTCGATCCATCAATCCTGAAAAAAATAAAAATATTGGATTACACCCGCAAAAAGCATGGATTAAAATATTTAATCAGTGTTGATGGCGGAATTACACCTGAAACGGCAAAATTATGTTGGGACGCAGGTGCAAATTTATTGGTCAGCGGTTCATACCTTGCAAACGCACCCGATTTCCCATTGGCGGTTCAAAGTTTATTGAACCACTAGTTTTCGCCCATCCCCATTTTGTGTGATATAAATATGAATAGTATTTTTTGGCAATTGATCAATCGCTATTTCTGGCCATTCAATCAAAGTAATATCATTATCTATCGCGTATTTTAACCCGATTTCTTCCAATTCAGACGCATCACCAATTCGATACAAATCAAAATGCGAAATACCATCATAATTTTGCACCAATGTGAAAGTTGGCGACGGAACAACCGTATCTTCGCCACGCAAAGTTTTGATTATTTCGCGCGCTATTTCTGATTTCCCCATTCCTAAATCACCGTGTAATGCCACGGTTTGTGGCGCATGCAGCGTTTTTGCAAATTCACGCGCCCACATATGCATTTCATCCAAATTATTCAAATAATAAATTTTTTCATTCATTTTTTTATTCCAATAATAATAAATCGTCTTCCATTTTATGAATCGTATCACGCAACTCCGCAGCCGCTTCGAATTCCAGATTTTCTGCATATTTATGCATTTTCTGGGTCAAAGTTTTTATTTCGCGTCGCAACGTTTCTGCATCCATAATACCACCATCTTTGCTATATACAAATTTTTTTGTTTTATCTGTTTTTTCTTCTTTTGTGCGAACCTCTTCAAATACAGATTTTGATATAGTTTTTGGTGTAATATTATGTTCACGATTATATTGTTCTTGTTTTTCACGACGACGCGCCGTTTCAGTTAATGCTACCCGCATTGATTCTGTTATTGTATCAGCATATAAAATCACGCGCCCATTTGCATTTCGCGCCGCACGTCCAATTGTTTGAATCAACGAACGTGTTGACCGCAAAAAACCTTCTTTGTCAGCATCCATAATCGCAACCAATTCGCATTCTGGGACATCCAAACCTTCGCGTAATAAATTGATACCAACCAAAACATCGTATTTTCCCAATCGTAAATCACGCAACAAATCAATACGTTCCAACGTATCAATATCAGAATGCAAATACCGTGCGCGCACACCATTTTCAACAAAATAGTCCGTCAATTGTTCGGCCATTTTTTTGGTCAAAGTCGTCACAATAACGCGCCCATGGGTCTTTTTCACTTCATCTAACAAATCATCAACCTGGTGCGTTGTTGGTCGAACATCACAAACCGGGTCTAATAACCCAGTTGGTCGAATCAGTTGTTCTGAAACAATACCATTTGATTGTTCTAATTCCCATTGTGCCGGCGTCGCAGATACAAAAATTGTCTGGGGACGTAAATTATCCCATTCTTCGAATGTTAATGGACGATTATCAACACATGACGGCAACCGAAATCCATATTGCGCCAATGTTTCTTTGCGCGCCCTATCCCCACGTGACATTGCACCAATTTGAGGGATGGTCACATGACTTTCGTCTATAAACAAAATCGCATCTTTTGGTAAATATTCAAATAATGTTGGTGGCGGCTGTCCCGGCAAACGCCCTGTTAAATACCGCGAATAATTTTCGATACCACGACATGTGCCAGTTGATTCCATCATTTCGATATCAAAATTCACACGTTCGCGTAATCTTTGTTCTTCGACATATTTCATTTGGTCATGAAAATATTTCAACCGTTCATCCAAATCAATACGAATTTGATTTATGGCCTGTAATACAGATGGCATAGGCGTTGCATAATGTGTATTCGGATAAACAACGATTCTGTCCAGTTTGTGTAATTTAGCCCCAGTTAAAACATCAAATTCCCATATTTCATCAATTTCTTCACCGAAAAACGATAATTTCCACGCCCTATCTTGGGAATGAGATGGGAACAAATCCAACGTATCACCACGCACACGAAATTCGCCACGCGCAAATCCAATATCATTACGTTTATATTGAATATCAACCAATGCACGCATAACACCTTTTTCTGAGATTTTATCACCAACATTTAATGCCAATTTCATCTCTGAATACTGTTCTGGTGCCCCAATACCATAAATAGACGACACAGAAGAAACAACAATAACATCTTTTTCTTCTAACATTGCACGCGTCGCACTATGCCGCATACGGTCCAACTGTTCATTTATCGCGGCATCTTTATCAATATATGTATCAGTTGTTGGGACATACGCTTCGGGTTGATAATAATCATAGAAAGACACAAAATATTCCACATGATTATGTGGAAAAAACGATTTCATTTCAGTGTATAATTGCGCCGCCAAAATCTTATTAGGCGCCATAATCATCGTTGGTCGCGACAATTTTTCAATAACATTAGCCATAGTAAACGTCTTACCCGAACCGGTCACCCCCAATAAAACCTGGGATTTACGGCCACTATTGATACCATCGACCAATTCAGCAATCGCCGTTGGCTGGTCCCCCATCGGCGCAAAATCAGATTCCAAAGAAAAAACACTTTTGACTTTATTCATGTTATTTTTTTGTTCACTTTATCTAATATAATTCATTATAATAAAAAAACAAGGAAAGAGAATGAAACATTTAACACAAAAATATAAATCCAGAATTTTATGGATCGCACTTGCGACGATTGGGGTTTTATTGTTTTCTTTTCTGGTTATTCCACCGATGATTCGGTTGGATTCATTAAAACCTAAAATCGAAGAGGTTATATTAACCCAAACAGGCATCCCCGCAACAATACATGGCCGTGTGAATATTAGCCTGCTGGGACATGCGACCATTGTGGCTCACAATATTTCGGTTCCAAACGGTGTTATATCATCATGCGAATTCGCAATACCACTATATAAAATTTTTAATATTAAAACGGCAAATATTTCTGGGGATATAAATATTCGTGGTGCATCATTAATCGTTGATAGAATTGTTCCATTTAACATGGACACAAATGTAAAAATCAAAGATTCCACCATACAATTTTTGAACAAAGAATATTCTATTAACCATGCCAATTTATCCAAAACTTTTGTCACTGCCAACCTGGCAACCGACCAACACAGATATCAAATTACATCCATAGACAACGAATTTATTATAAAAAACAAAAATAATGAATTGGTATTAACGGGAAAATTGCACGATAATGGAACAGCAACCGCACACATAAACATTACCGCGCAAAATGTAAATCGATGGTTTGAATTTGAAAAACCGAAAATAACCGGACATTTCCCAATAACTGCAAATATAAAATGGGATGGCGGTTATGGTGTTGATTTTTATGATATATCGGCCGATGGCGTGACGGGATCTGTGAAATTCAAAAACGACGGACATAGAATAGTAAAATTAAAAACAAATAATGCAGATTATGACATGTCTTTTATTTTGCATGATTCAGAAATTTTGAAAAATGCGTCCTTTGATCTAGATTTTTACGGCAAAATCAAATTTTTTGATAAAACATTTAATCATTTATATGTTGATGTTGCCGGCAATAACAACGAAATAAAAATAACAAAAATAATTGCAGATGACACAATTATCAACGGCGGCACAATTGACGAATTTGGCGCACATAATATGTCTATATCTATCACCGAAAACAAAAAAACAACAAAATGTTTGTTTAATGGAACGCCAAACAATTGGCAATGTGATGAATTTTCATATGACAATAAAATATTTGGCAAAGTAAACGTCAACCGCGAAAAATTCGTTGCAATAATAAATTCAAAACAGAAAATGCCATCTATAAATTTAATTAAAAATGCAATGCACCGCTTTGGTATTTCTGGCGTAATTGAATTTAATTTTTCTGATACATCGGGTATTATAACAATAGACAGAGATACAATATCCGTAAAATATAATTTTGCAAAAAATAAAAATCTGGTATGGGCAAATCTGAACCTTCCGTTTTTACCAGATTTCATGATAAATGAAAATGGTGATTTTGTATGGCAAAATGACACCATGATTTTTGTTCCATATTCCCAGACATGGAATATTTCTATGACCAAAGATTATTTTATAATCGTTGGTGATAATTTCAAAAAATGGTTCCCAACAATCAATCTGAAATTCGTCCAAAATTTACCGTATACAATATCTGGAAATTATAAACGCGGCAATATTTCAGATTTAACATTGGAAATTGCTAAACATAAAT
>Ga0310786_10007880_pt1 | contig 13786 bp, 13 predicted proteins | sample AusTroGonzalo_MG_FD_203881 | JGI IMG/M metagenome (GOLD analysis project Ga0310786, IMG submission 203881) | Bovine rumen microbial communities from tropical cattle in Woodstock, Queensland, Australia - Gonzalo_03 (v2) (version 2) | ecosystem: Host-associated > Mammals > Digestive system >... | reverse complement strand
AACGGTCATATCCGTGGCTGCCGCAATGCGACAGCCCTACAGTGCAATGCGACAGCCCTACAATGCAATGCGACAACCCTACAATCGTAATCCACCTCAAACAAACACAGGATTTCTCCAATCTCATAAAAAAAGGCCGTCACCATATCCGGCGACGGCCCTTTTCCATTCATCATTCTTCATTCTTCATTTCCCTACATCCGTATCTTCTTGAACATCCGGTTCCAGCGCACCTTGCCCTTGTCGCTCCAGGTCTTGAACTTGTCGAGGGAGAGCCAGACGATGGAGGCTTTGCCCACGATGTGGTCCTCAGGGACGAAACCCCAGAAACGGGAGTCTGCACTGTTGTGGCGGTTGTCACCCATCATGAAGTAGTAGTCCATCGCGAAGGTGTAGCTCGTAGCCTCCTGACCGTCGATCAGCACCTTGCCGTCCTTCACCTGCAGGTCATGACCTTCGTAGTTGTGGATGATTTTATCATACAATGCGATGTTTTCGGGCGAAATCTCTATTGTCATACCCTTCTGCGGGATGGTGAGCGGTCCGAAGAAGTCTTTGTTCCATTTGAAATTACTGTCGTGCGGGAAGATGTCGGGACTATAAACGCCCTCTTCCTCGCCCAAAATTTGTACCTCGTAGCCTTTTTTTCGGATGCTGTTCTGCTGTTCGCTGTTCAACATGGCCACAAAACGGCTGATATCAATCTGCTGGAAGTCCTCTTCGTTGAGATTCAGATTCTTGCGTTCTTTCTTGGAGAGCTGCAATCCAGCCGGGTGGGAAATCAGACATGCATACTGGATACGGTCGGGGTTAGTGACCGCCTGACCGTTAATATAGACTTGACGGTCAATGATTTGCAGTTTGTCACCAGGAGTACCGATACAGCGTTTCACATAGTTTTCGCGCTTATCAACAGGACGATCGAGGATCTTGTACTCGCTCCATACCACTGCCCTACCCTTTCCGGGCGTGTAGGTTCCGGGATATTTCATGCGCAATTGCTGGATGTACTCGGGCGAATAATGGCGGAAAAGGTTGGCCTTCTCCGCATCGCTGGCGTTCGGGTTGAACATCGCCTCGTACTCGCGCACAATAGCGTAGTAGCTCTCGGCCTGACGCTCCGCCACCACCGTGTCACCGTCGGGATAGTTGAAGACCACCACATCGTTGCGCTTCACCGGATTAAGGGCTTTCGAGCGAATATAGGGCAGCTTGATGATTTCCGAATAGGATTTTGCGGACTGCGTCATCGGCAGCTTGTTGTGGATAAACGGAACTGCCACAGGCGTTTGCGGCACGCGTACGCCATAAGCGATTTTACTCACCGAAAGGAAGTCGCCAATCATCAGCGAGCTCTCCATGGAGGAGGTCGGGATGGTGTATAGCTCGAACCAGCAGGCGCGGATGATGTAGGCGGCAGCCACTGCGAAAATCAACGCATCGCCCCAAGAACGGGCAGAGGTCTTCTTCGGACGTTCCAAATTCTCCGGCGTAACGTACTCTTCCTTAGGGGAGAAGCCCAGATAAGGCATATAGAACGGGAAGAAAAACGTACCCAAAATCAGCGGCACGTAGCTGTATTTATTGAACTGGCGGATAGTTTCCCAGAGCATGTAATAGAACATGAAGATGCCCAAATAGGGAATCAGGAACAGCAGCATCCACCACCATTTCTTGCCAATAACAACTTTGATCCACAACCAGATGTTGTAGAACGGGATGAGCGAAAGCCACGGTTTCAGTCCAGCTTTCTTAAAAACGCCCCACAGGCCGATTTGCCAGCCGATGAAGGAGACGATGAGGATGATGACTAATGCGGTTTTGGATATGAACATTTTTTATAATGGTTATTGGTTATAGGTTATTGGTTATTGAAGCTTAAAGGGTTAGAAGGTTAAGGGGTTAAATGGTTATTGGTTATAGGTTATAGGTTATTGGTTATTGAAGGTTAAAGGGTTAGAAGGTTAAGGGGGTATTGGTTATAGGTTATTGGTTATTGAAGGTTAAAGGGTTATAGTTTAAGGTTTAAGGTTTAAGGTTTAGGGTTTAGGGTTTAGGGTTAGGGGTTATGTCTAAGTCAATAGCTAAAAGCCGATGGCATTTTCGAAAGAGTAAACGCCGGTGGGCTGCGATATTAGCCATTCGGCGGCGTGGACGGCGCCGCGGGCAAAGCCTTCGCGACCATGGGCAGTGTGCGTGATTTCGATGTCGTCTTCGGGTGAGCGCCACACAATCTTATGAGTACCCGGCACTTCGCCTTCACGGATGGCGGTAATGGGAACTACGTTCGTATGGTCGCAAGGTGTCAACTTCCACTCTTTCAAGGCGTTCACCTCGTTGATAATGTCTTGCGCGAGATGGATGGCGGTGCCGCTCGGCGCATCCTTCTTGTGGATGTGGTGCGTCTCTTCCATCGACACTTCGTAACGGTCCTGTGCATTCATCAGCTGTGCCAACAACTTATTGATTCTGAAGAAGATATTGACCCCAATGCTGAAATTTGCGCTATAGACGAGTTTGCCCCCCGCATCCGCACATTTCTCTTTTATTTCGTCCAAACGGTCGAGCCAACCAGTGGTACCGACCACGATCGGAACCTTTGCCTCGAACGCGCGGAGCATATTCGGCACAGCAGTCTTCGGCTCCGAAAAGTCGATGGCAACCTCCGCAGTCCGGAACTCACTGTCAAGGCGGCGCCAATCCTCCTCATTGTCGATAATGACCACAATTTCGTGCTGCCGTTCTTGCAACACCTTCTCCACCATGTGGCCCATTTTTCCGTATCCTAATATTGCGACTTTCATTTTTTGACTTTGACTATTGACTATTGACTTTGACTATTGACAAATGACTTAGACATAGACTTTTTAACCTCTAAACTCTAAACTCTAAACCCTAAACCTTAAACCCTATAGTCCCAGCGCTTTCTTCACGGCCTTCTCTACATCCGCGCCACGTAAATCACGTGCAAGAATCTTGCCGTCTTTGCCGATGAGCAGGATTTGCGGGATGCCATCAACGCCGTAGGTATCTGTGGCGTTGCGCGTCGCATCCGTCAGCTGCGTCCACACCATTTTCATGTCCTTGATAGCTTTCGCTTGGGCATCGGGCTTGTCCCAAACGTTGAGGCTAATCAACACGAAGTCCTTATTGTTTCCGTACTTCTCGTGAATCTTGGCCAAATTGGGAATTTCGCGACGACAGGGTCCACACCAGGAAGCCCAGAAGTCAATGAGCGCAACCTTGCCTTTGATCACCTTGCTCAGCTTAATCGGTTTACCCGTTTTGTAGTCTGTCAGGTCCAAATCGATGAACTGTTTGCCTGGAGCCGTGTGACTCACCTTTTCCATAGCCACCAGCTTCGTCTGCAACGGTTGGAAAGTGGTCACCACAGGAGCGGCACCTTCCATCATTTCCAGCACGGTTTCATAAGCCAATTCGTCATCATAATCGAGCAAATCCCCCATCACAAACGCGCCAAAGGCATTATCCTTATTCATCATGAACGTTTCACGCATCATCACAAACAAGTCGCGCAAATATTTTTCCATCTTCTCACTCAACTCTGTTTGCACATTTTCGGGCGCATTAACACTCTCAGTAAGTTGGCTATAATAGGCTCTAATCACACTGATTTCCTTATCTCTTTCTGTCAGGTACTGATGATATTTGTTGTTTAATGGGGTGCCTGACAACGAATCCGTTGACAAATCAGCATAAATATCGCCTTCTTCTGCAACAAAATTCAGATAATAGTAACTGCGAGGATTGTTGTTCTGCGGATCCGTCTTCAACATCCCCACGAACGATTCGCTCAATGTGATATCAAAAGCAAAAGCGCTGTCCACTATCTTAGTGGTAGCCAGCGGCTTGCCCGTATTCATGTTCATTACGGCAATGTTCTTGCCTTGCAATTCAGGCACCGCCACACGACCCGTGATATGACAGTTCTGTGCCATGAGGCCAGATGCCAGGAAGGTTAATACCAGTGTGGTTATGATTTGACGAATGGAGAGGGTGGTCATTTTTGTTAGTTTTTTGGGTTTAAGGTTGAGGGTTTAGGGGTTAAGGTTAAAGGGTTAGAAGGTTAAGAGGTTATGGTTTAAGGTTTAAGGTTGGGGTTTAAGTTTAAGTCTATGTTCTAAGTCAAGGTCAAGGTCAAGGTCAAAGTCAACAGTCTATTTAAAGTTCATCACCAGCGTTACTCCATACGAGGGAGAGGTGTTGATTGGGTTCGGGAGTACCATGGGGCTCCATTGGAGGGAGAGGTCGTCGGAGACGTCGAAGTAGTAGAGGTGGGCATCGACCATCGCATCGATGAAGTTCAGGGTGTAAACGATAGCAGTGGCGGCAATAGCGATTTCCATGTTCCGTTGAGCTTCCTGCTTCATCGAGAGGATGTTTTCGTTAGGAATATCGGCCAAACCAGGAATCAGCGCCTCCGTATGACCATCACGACGGTTAATAAACTCATTGCGATATAGTATCATATCCGAAGCATAATGGCACACAAAACAGGTGGAAACTTCCAACAAACCGTAAATAATGGGCACTTTCCAGTATTTTTTGTTGTAAATTTGACCGCCACCAGGAATAATGGAATAGAGCATGGCCGCTGTAGGACTATGCGTGGAAACACGAAGCGAGTCGCGAGTTTTCACCCGCGACTCTTTCTTAGTCGTTATCTCTTGGGAATAGAGAGACAGACTCATACAGAGCAATATAACACCGCATAGAATCTGTTTCGTATATCTCATATTCAATATAATTGCATCGTATTAACGTTCAAACCGTCAATTTATTGCAACAGTTCCAACAATCGTTTCAACTCGTCGTCGGAAGCAAACGGAATTTGGATAGAGCCTTTACCGGAGATATCCTTCTTGATATCAACTTTGGCGTTCAAACGCTTGGCAATAGCTGTCTGGGCGTTGCGCACTTCATCCGACAACGTGATTTTCACTTTGGTTTTCTTATTACGAGCGCCTTCAAGCATCTTCTTCACCAAAGACTCAGTTTGTCTTACAGAAAGCTGCTCATTCACAATTTGTTGCACCAATTTAGCTTGTGCTGTTTCATCTTCCACCACCACTAATGCACGAGCGTGTCCCATGGAGATTTGGTTGTCGCGCACGGCCACCTGCACGGGTGTAGAGAGTTTGAGCAAACGTAAGTAATTGGAAATTGTAGTGTTCGTCTTACCCACTTTGGAACCCAGTTCCTCTTGTGTAAAATGGCACTCGTCCATGAGCATTTGGTAGCTGAGAGCAATTTCGATGGCATTCAGGTCAGCGCGCTGAATGTTCTCCACCAATGCCATCTGCAACGAAAGCGCATCATCAACAGTACGCACAAATGCGGGAATCTCCGTCAGACCAGCCATTTGTGCAGCACGGAAACGACGCTCACCGGAAATCAGCTGATACTTGCCGTTACCCACAGGACGCACAGTTACCGGCTGGATCAGTCCATACGTCTTAATAGACTGTGCCAGTTCCTTCAGCGATTCTTCATCAAACTTTGTGCGCGGCTGATACGGGTTTGCCTCAATGCTGGCCACGTGGATATTCGTATTGCCACTCACCACTTGGGCGTTCTCCGCACGGGTTGGGATTTCCATATTCCCGAGCATTGCGCCCAAACCTCTTCCTAATGGTTTATCATTTTTTGGCATCTTTTCAATTCTCAATTCATAATTCAAAATTCACAATGCATAATCAATACGCATTCCAACCGAAATTCCTCATTTTTTCTTTGTTCGTCACGGAGACGCCATAATATGACGTCTCTACACCGTGTATCCGTTCTTTAGGAGGAATTCCTTAGCAAGGTTCATGTAATTGACGTGGCCGATGGACTTAATGTCATAGACGGCGATCGGGACGCCATAGCTGGGAGCCTCGCTGAGTCGGACCGTGCGGTTAATGACCGTGTCGAAGACGATGTCGCGGCAATGGAAACGCACGTCCTCAAAGACCGCATTGGCCGATTTGAATCGGTTGGTGTACATCGTCATAAGGATGCCCTCTATAGAGAGCGCGGGGTTCATGTTGGACTGCACAATACGCACAGTATTAAGCAGTTTGCCGAGACCCTCGAGTGCAAAATATTCACACTGCACAGGGATAATGACGGAGTCGGCTGCCACTAATGCGTTGAGTGTCACCAGTCCGAGCGACGGCGCACAATCGATGAAGATGAAGTCGTAGTCGTTTTTGATGTCGGCGACGGCATCCTTCATACGGTACTCGCGGCGGTCGTAGGATATCATCTCGATTTCGGCACCGACCAGATGGATTGTGGCGGGCATGAGGTAAAGGTTCGGGGTTTTGGTCTCCACCACAGCCTCCGAAGCCATCTTGCCGTTCACGATGCAATCGTAAATGCTGACGGTATTGTCATCGGGATAGACTCCCACGCCGCTGGAAGCATTGCCCTGCGGGTCGGCGTCAATCAGCAATACACGGAAATCCAGCAACGCCAATGACGCTGCCAGATTCACAGCGGTAGTGGTCTTCCCCACCCCGCCCTTCTGATTTACAATGGCAACAATTTTCCCCATTATAATGAAAGGTCTATATCGTCAAACATGTTTCCGAGATCCATGTCTTCCTCTGATTTCTCAAAGCGATCGTTTTCGAAGAAAGTATCTTCCGGAACCGTACCGTTCTCAATGAAATCAATCACGCCAGCCAACGCATTTTTGAACTTCTCGAAATCCTCTTTATAGAGGAAAATCTTATGTTTTTCATAGAAGAAGTTGCCGTTGTCCGCATTGAACTTGCGCTTGCTCTCCGTAATCGTGAGATACATCTCTTCATTTCTACTTTTCTTCACATCGAAGAAATAGGTTCTTTTTCCAGCCTTAATCGCGCGTGAGAGCACTTCGTTTTTGTCTTGATTTTCCATATTCACTGATCTTTATATTTATTCTATTCAAGCCGCAAAAGTACGGATTTTTTGTTACAATAGATGAATTATTTTAAATTATTTTCTTTTTTCAACCTGCTTTGGCTGTTTAACACGCTGTTGCTGTTGTTGTTGCTGCTTCAGCATCTGTTGTTGTTGTTTCTGCAACTGTTCCATCTTTTGCTCCCATCTGGATTTTTTCACAGGCTTCTTCATATTTTCCTGCAAAGAGGCACGCAGCTTATCTTCATTGATAGCCTTACGGAAGATGAACATCTGCAAGAAGGTCATCAAGTTGAACAATAGATAGTAATACGTCAAAGCGGATGAGAAGTTGTTAAACATGAACAGGAACATGATCGGCATCATATACATCATGATGTTCATCATGCGCTGTTGGTCTTTGTTGCCCTGCGTAGGAGCCATCAGCTTGTTATTCAGCCAAGTATATACTAACGTGGCGATGGTCATGAGGATAGTGAACAAGCTGACGTGGTCGCCGTATAACGGAATGGGGTGGCTGAAATCCCAGATGGAGTCGTATGTGGAAAGGTCTTCCGCCCAAAGGAAGGACTGTTGTCTCAACTCGTATGCGGCAGGGAAGAAACGATACATGGCGATGAGGATAGGCATCTGCAGCAACATCGGCAGACAGCCGCCGGCAGGTTTCACGCCCGCGCTACGATAGAGCGACATGGTGGCCTGCTGTTTCTTCATCATATCCTCCTCTTTCGGATATTTTTCGTTAAGCGCCTCAATTTCAGGCTTCAACGCTCTCATCTTGGCGGATGACATGTAGGTCTTGTAACTCACCGGCAGCACTACAATCTTGATGAAGATGGTGAGTATCAAGATGATAAGACCATAACTCAAACCGTAAGCCTCCAACCAGTTAAAGACTGGGATAATCACGAAACGGTTGATCCACTGCAAGAGGAAGAAACCCCAACCCAGCGGCACCTGACGTTCCAGCTTCTGATCGTAGCCTTTCAGCAGACGGTATTGGTTCGGACCCACGAACATGTACATGTCGAAGTGGCCTTTGTTGAGATCTGCCATTTCGAAATCCAAAGCCGCGGAACAATCCTTCAACACTTTCGACTCACTCTTGTCTGGCACTTGTACTGACAAAGAGCCTGATGTAAACGTCTGATCCTTAGTCACCAAGCAGGTTGTGAAGAACTGTTGTTTGAATGCAACCCATTTCAGCGGTGAGGTGAAGTCACGCTGGTCGGGCTTGCGCTCATCCAGGTTACCCACTTCATCACCGTTGTCCATATAATATATAGATGTAATGTTCTTCTCATAATCGTAGTTCTTCTCCACGCACTTCGGCTGCGCATCCCACTGGAGTGTGAAGCTGCGTCTGTTCGGATAGAGATACGATTCCATGTTGACCATATTGATCTCATAATCAAAATGATAGTCATCAGGATAGAAGGTGTACAAATATTCAATGTAAGATTTCTGATCCAGGACCTGACATTGTGAGGAATCGGACTGGGCATTGGGATAGATGCGCAAGGAAAGCTGGTTATGTTTCTCATCCACAACCAGTTCGTCCACATTCGCCACGAAATAGCAGTCGGCAGTAGAGATTTCGGTTTGGTCACGAAGCATCAACTTCATCGCCATCTCATTGGAGCCGCCTTCATAGATGACCAAAGGAATTTTCGCAGAATCCTTCGGGGTGTAGCGATAGATATCCTTCATTTCTATCAACTTGAGGTAGCCGCCCTTCTTGCTGAAGTGGTAGTAAGCCTTGTTGGTTTCCACGATATAATCACCGTCTTCGCCCACCTGCGCATTAGAGAAGCGTTGCGCGGGTGTGAGCGCCGTGTTGACGGGCGTCTGGGTGCTTTGGGTGGTATCCGATTGAGCATCAAGGGCGAGGGTTTTCGCGGCTTCCTCCGCCTCTTTCTCCATTTCTTCCGCGATCTGCGCCTCTTGCGCAGCCCGTTGCTTTTTCACTTGTGAAGTCTGATAGAAGCTAAAGCCCAAGAACAGGGCGAAAATCAGCAACAGACCAATAACTGTATTCTTATCCATTTTCTAATTTTAAATTGGCGGCAAAAGTACAAAAAAATCGGGAATGCTCAGTTGGGAATTGTTAGCTGTTGGAAATAGACTTAGAGATAGACTTAGACTAGTGACAATGATTGTTTGTCACTTCTAATGTGGTTCAGGAAATGCGTTGGCGGAAGTAGAGCTAGAAGTTTATTTTCAACTTCACATTTACACCTAGACGGTTTTGAGCGGCTGGTTTCATCGTATTTGCCATACTTTGGTAAGTGCCTGCGGATTCGGACAGACAGAACGATTCTGTATTATCAACAGGTATATTACTGTACAGCAACTTATTATACACACCAGCAACTTCCAAAGAGAGCACAGGTCCTATGAAAAGTTGAACACCTAACATTGCTGTTCCATAGAGTTTGTAGCGAAATGACACATCATTTTCCACAATAATGCGATTATCAGGAAACTTGCCAAAATCATAAACACCATTCTCGTCATAAATATCTTCTCCATATTGTCCTGAATAAGAAGCTGCAAAGCCAGCATCCGTGTATTTGTTAACAATAAACAGGTTATCAATTCCTCCAGCAAGGAAAAAAGAAAGATACTTAAGCGCAAAAATGTCATAACGAAGATTAATCGGGATAGAAGCACAATAATTTTCTACAATTTCTTTATAATTTGTGACAGAAATGATACGTTCATAATCTCTGCCATCTGGATCTATTGCTGGATAATGGGTTGAATAACTATTCGCCGAAAATGATTGTTTGATTTGTCGATATGAAGGAATGAATTCCAAGCTGAGCTTATGCCTATCTTTAGCATATAGCTGACGAGCGTACAATAGTCCAACGCTGAAATCACTTAACCCAAAAGTGTCTCCTTCAAAGTTATTCTTATAATCGTCCTTCATCCAATCATTGTAGTGCATGAAATCCCCGTAAAACAGGAAAGAGCTACTAATTCCTATGGTGTTAGGGCTAGTATGCGAGCGTATCACGTAATGATTGGCTTGTTTGTCAGGAACAATATCGTACCAGTACGTGGCAGAACTCTTCTTCTTAAATCTTTCTGAAAAACCTCTGTCCACTTGCACATATTGCTCTTGCACTTTAGTCATCGATCCATCGATTTTCTGAGTTTTTATCCATTTTGAAGTACCAGGTGCGTGTTCATAGCGGACATACGTCGCCGATGAAGTATCACTTTGCGTTTGACCTGCATTTTCTTGCGCATTAACGGATGTACTTGCCCAAAGAAGCACCCACATAGACAATAATCGAATACTATTTTTCAGTTTCATAACTTTATTAACTTAAATGAATGAATTGATTTTCAACATAAATTTTCAAGAAATATCAGTAGATCTATCATTTGAATACAAAGCACTAATATGCAATACAATATGGTTCTCCATCAAGTAGGCTTCATCAGAGGGTTTAGCTGCTCGCTTAAGGGTAAAAAAAGCACCCCAAACGTTTCGTTTTGACCGCCTTTTGTGTCCCCTCAGGGAATAAGTTTAACACGGTCAATCCGTTGGAACACACAGATTTCCGTGTTCCGTTCAAAGTCGGGACCATAGAAACGGTCTCAGTGCTGCTCTCTATCCTGTCCATCGGTTATGCTATCCGTTTCACCTTTCTCGACGTGTTGCTCTGTCTTACGGTAGCCCAGTTTCCTGCCGACCTTGCCGCTGAAAGGCGCGCCAAGAACCGCCGAGTGGAATTCGTGAAGAACTAAATTACTGCTTACAAACCTGAGATGTAGGGCTGTCGCTGGACAATGTGTTCGTGTCCTTGCGCAAAAGCATCGACAGGGAAATCACTCCTGCCAAGACGTTGGCAACGAAAGCAGCGGCTGTCAGCAGCAAGACGACTATCAAGCTGTCCAACACCGAAACACCTCCTAACAACATACCGGCAAACAAGGTCGGTATGACAACCACCAAAGGTTGACCCATGGATCTTATTTGCGGTAATATACGCTCACGCCACGACTGATTACGAATCTCCGGGTTATGCATGCTACGCTGGAAGTTCACCATTGTCTGAATCATCGAAGCCGTCAGACAAGCCATCAGCACCGAATAAACCGTCATAAAGACACTGATTGGAAGACATAGCATCGTACTGCCGCCAACCACTATGCTGCCCACCAACATCGCTGTGCCTACAGGCAGCAGCATCTTTCTGTCGATGAAGACAAGTGCTATTACCGCTATTATCACAAATAACGCTACCAGGGCCGCGCCCCACAATGAGATTTCAGACACTAACATATTATCTTGTTTTATTAAGAAACTCCTTGATGACCCTCATGGCTGCCAACCATTCTTGTTTAGTTGTGGAATTGGGCACAGGGTCTTTATTTTGTTGGCAAAAATACAAAAAAATCCGATTGGATTAGTCTTGTCGAAATCTGCGACAAAAATATCCCTGCCAACGCCCAATGCCGACAACAGAAAGTTTGCTGCGAGTCCAGTACGGTCCTTGCCCTGCATGCAGTGAAAGAAAACAGCTCCTTCGGGAGTATTGACAACCTCCCGAAGAAAGGAGGCAATCGGCATCTTTTGCCGTAATATTATGTCCCAATAAAATGGACGGAAGTCGCCTCCATTTACTGAGAGGTGCTGACATATTCGTAGCCGCTTTGAAGGAGAACTTCTCATAACCGACTGTTGGAAATAAAAAAAGCACTCGAACCGATAAGGTTTGAGTGCTTTCAGTGTCCCCTCAGGGACTCGAACCCTGGACCCATTGATTAAGAGTCAATTGCTCTACCAACTGAGCTAAGGAGACATCTTTTTTCCTTCGCTTTTGCGGTTGCAAAAATACATTTTTTTTCTATTTTTGCAAAAAAAAATGAGATGAAAATTTACACACGTACAGGAGACAATGGAACTACCTCATTATCAGATGGTTCAAGGGTATCAAAGAATGACATTTTACTGCATGCATACGGCACTGTGGACGAGTTGAACAGCTTCTTAGGGGTCGTAATTTCGCAAAATCCGGATGAATTTCTGACAAAAGTGCAAAACGAACTCTTCGTGGTGGGCGGCATGTTGGCCACCCCCGTCGCGAACTGGGAGAAGTACTGGAATGTGGATCAGCTTGCCGAATTCACAATGGAATTAGAGCATGAAATCGACCGCATAAGCGCGGAGTTGGAACCGATGCGCGGGTTCATCCTGCCGCAAGGTAGCAGACTGATTGCGGACACGCATGTTTGCCGCACCGTATGCCGTCGCGCCGAACGTTTTGTGGTCGCTCTGATGGAGACCGACGAAGCCTATCAAAAAGTGCAAGTTTTGCTGAATCGGCTGTCCGATTTTTTCTTTATTTTAGCCCGATTTTTCCACAAAAAAGAAAATATTTCCGAAACTCTCTATCAATCAATGAAATAAAAATTTTAAAAAAAGTTGACTTTTTCAGTTTAATATTATACTTTTGCGCGCTCAAAAAACAAACCATTTTTTAAACGACAAAACTATGTATTGGACATTAGAATTAGCCACCCGATTAGAGGATGCTCCCTGGCCTGCGACCCGCGATGAACTGCTGGATTACGCCATCCGTTCCGGTGCGCCCATGGAAGTCATCGAGAACCTTCAGGAGATCGACGACGAAGGGGAAACCTACGATTCCATCGAGGACATTTGGCCGGATTACCCGTCAAAAGAAGACTTCTTCTTCAACGAAGATGAGTACTAAGCCTCCCCAATCCCCCAATGGTGAAACTAATTTATTGAGATTCAATGATAAAAGCGCGCTAATATGGCGCGTTTTTTGTTAAGAATATTTTATATTTTTGCCACCACCTTCTAACCTTCTAACCTCTTAACCTTAAACCATAAACCTTAAACCTTAAACCATAAACCCAAATGCCCACCAACGAAGTCAAGAAATTAGCCGGACAGACGGCCATATACGGCGGCACCACCGTACTCAGCAGATTGCTCAACTACCTGCTCGTGCCGCTCCATACCTATCTTTTCAGCAACGCGGCCGACTACGGCGTCGTGGGCGAGCTCTACGCCTGGACGAGTCTCTTCATCGTGATTCTCACCTACGGCATGGAGACCGCCTTCTTCAAGTTTTCACAGGACGAGAACATCAAAGACCGCGTCTATAGCACCGTGGTGGCGTCGCTGCTCTGTACCTCCACCCTCTTCATCGTGCTCTGTTCGTGGTTTTCGCAACCTATCGCCGACTGGTTGCGATATCCCAACCATCCCGAATACGTGCGCTGGTTCGCCGTCATCATCGGTGTGGATGCACTCACATCCATTTTCTTCGCACATCTGCGTTTTCTGAACCGGCCTCTACGCTTCGCTGCCGTCAAGATCACCAATATCCTCGTCAACGTACTTCTCAACCTCTTCTTCCTGCTCCTCTGCCCGTTTTTGCTGCGTCTTGACCCAGAAATGGGCTTCATTAATGCCATCTATAACCCTGAAATCGGGGTCGGCTACATCTTCATCGCCAACCTGGTGGCCAGCGTCGTCACCCTTCTGATGCTCTTCCCGGGCATCTTCAAGCAGAAGTTCGTCTTTGACTGGAGTCTGTGGAAACAGATGTTCCGCTACGCTTTCCCGCTGCTGATTTTGGGTCTGGCCGGCATCGTCAACGAAACCATGGACCGTGTGCTCATCAAACGGCTCTCTACCGCCACCGAACCGCAGGCCTCCGTGGGCATCTACAGCGCGTGCTACAAGATTTCCATCATGATGACCATCTTCATACAGGCCTTCAAATACGCCGCCGAGCCCTTCTTCTTCCGCAAGGCGAAAGACAAGGACGCGAAGGAGACCTACGCCGAAGTGATGACCGCTTTCGTGCTGGTTTGCTCC
>Ga0310786_10007879_pt1 | contig 13787 bp, 9 predicted proteins | sample AusTroGonzalo_MG_FD_203881 | JGI IMG/M metagenome (GOLD analysis project Ga0310786, IMG submission 203881) | Bovine rumen microbial communities from tropical cattle in Woodstock, Queensland, Australia - Gonzalo_03 (v2) (version 2) | ecosystem: Host-associated > Mammals > Digestive system >... | reverse complement strand
TACCAACTAGCTAATGTCTCGCGAGCCCATCCGTAACCACCGTAGCTTTCAAACTGTCTCGATGCCGAATCAGTTGTTATGGGAAATTAGGCGACGTTTCCATCGGTTATGTCCCGGTTACGGGCAGGTTGCTCACGCGTTACGCACCCTTCCGCCGGTCGCCGGCAGAGTATTGCTACTCCCCGCTGCCCCTCGACTTGCATGTGTTAAGCCTGCCGCTAGCGTTCATCCTGAGCCAGGATCAAACTCTTCTTTGTATATTTTTATACTTTAGCTTGAAACTGACGTTCTCGTTGATTTTGCTTGCTTGTACTTGTCTTTCAATATTGTCAATGAACTAGCCCTCGTTTCAAAGGGGATGCAAAGGTAAACACTTTTTTTTAATCCACAAATTTTTTTGCGGATTTTTCATACCTTTGTGTACTATGGTAAACCGATTCATTTTGAACGAAGTTTCGTACTTCGGTCCGGGGGCCCGCAAAGAGCTGCCCGACGTGCTTTCCCGCATGGGACTTCATAAAGCCCTTGTCTGCTCCGACAAGGGTCTGATCAAGGTAGGAACGACCAAGCTCGTCACGGATGTCCTGGACGGCGCGGGCTTCCCCTACGAGATTTACAGCGAAATCAAGCCGAATCCCACCGTCACCAACGTCAAGGAGGGAATCGCTGCCTTCAAGGCCTCCGGCGCCGACTGCCTCATCGCCATCGGCGGCGGCTCGTCGATGGATACGGCGAAGGGCATCGGCATCGTCGCGAACAACCCGGAATTCTCCGATATCGTGAGCCTCGAGGGCTGCGCGCCGACCAAGCACAAATCCGTCCCCATCATCGCGCTGCCCACCACGGCCGGAACGGGTGCCGAAGTCACCATCAACTATGTCATCATCGACGAAAAGCGCCAGGCCAAAATGGTCTGCGTCGACCCCAACGACATTCCCGCGGTCGCCATCGTGGATCCCGAACTGATGTACTCCCTGCCCAAGGGCCTGACCGCCGCGACCGGCATGGATGCGCTGACGCACGCCATCGAGGGCTACATCACCAAGGGCGCCTGGGTCATGTCCGACATGTACGAGCTGCAGGCCATCAAGATGATTGCCGAGAATCTTCCTACGGCCGTCGATGAACCCACGAACCCCAAGGGACGCGAAGGCATGGCGCTGGCCCAGTACATTGCGGCACAGGCTTTCTCGAACGTGGGTCTGGGTCTGGTGCACGGCATGGCCCATCCGATGGGAGCCCTGCACGACATCCCCCACGGCGTAGCCAACGCCATCCTGCTGCCGACCATCATGGAATTCAACCTGCCCTGCAGGATTGAGAAATTCGGGGTCATCGCCCGCACGATGGGCGTGAATACCGAGGGAATGAGCGCCGAACAGGCCGCCCACGCCGCCGTCGAAGCCGTCCGCGCCCTTGCGGTGCGCGTAGGCATCCCGCAGCATCTTTCGGAACTCGGCATCTACGAAAAGGACATCCCGGCCCTTGCGAAGCAGGCCATCGCCGATGTCTGCACGCCCGGCAACCCGCGCGAGGTCACCGAAGCACAGATCGTCGAACTCTACAAGAAGATTCTGTAAAGGGCCCTGCCTTTTGCATTTTCAGGCAATAAAATGAAATGCCAGGGTCCCGGGGACCCTGGCATTCTTCATTTCAGGTCAAAAAGCGAACTCAGACTTAATTCGAAGGAACAAAATGACTATTGTCCCAGCATCCAAGCTGAAGTGTGGCATTGTAACGGGAAGGCCAGCAGGTCAAGTCTCCGGTACCGGACATTGAAATTGCATTTTTGATCTGTGCATATACCGCAATCGACGCCCCGTTCTGGGATATCTTTCCATTGCGTGCGCTTGTCGTCAATGCCGTATCAAAGGTGACAGCTTCAAGTTTTACCTGGCAGTTTTGCCAGCGCAAATAGCTGTTAAGCAAATTTGCGAGGGTAATAACCATCGGCGCAGGGGCTTCTCCATCGGTAACAGTTGCCGCGGTGATGTCCAAAGCCGTCATCTCTGAAAATCCATTGTACATCTTTACCTTTCCGCTGACTGAGCCATTGATAACCTGGCCGGCTACAAGTCCATGATTCTCAAGATACAGCAGATTTCCGCCGGTAGCATCTTCAATGAAGGCATTCTTACCGTTGACATAGGTCACAACTGCATTTGTGAAGTTGCCGGACCAAGAGGTCTCTGCCGCAACGCTTGAGTTGTTAAGTTCCGCAATGCAGGTAATGGCTGCCTCTCCTTCTACTACCTTAAGATTCTTGATCTCCCAAGTCGCGTAGTTGTCCAGCGTGCTGGAGTATTGGAACTTAAGCTTAACAAGGTTACCGGCGAAAGGTTTAAGACTTATTTCCCCGGAAGGAACATAGTTCCAGTTTTTCCCGCTTGAATAATAAGGAATAAGGACTTCATCCCAGCTTTCACCATTGTCCTTGCTGACAAAGAGTTTCAGCTCGGAATTGACGTTGCCTGCAAATCTCTGAACATGTTCAAAGCTTAACACCGCAGATGAAACAGTTGAAAGGTCGATATTGGGGCTGACGAGTTCAGCCTGCGATACGACAGCCTTGGTCGCTTTTGCTACCATTCCATACTGGTTGCTCTGTGTCCAGATGCTTTCAACACCTTCAACCGGTACAATGTCGACAGTTTCCCAGCCACCCTTGCCACCAAGGAAGGTTTCTTCATAAGGCAGGGGGAAGGCAGAGAATCCGGCGGCCTGATTTACCGCAACGACGGCAGAAGAGGAGCCGCTGTTAAAACTCACCTCGCAATTGCGGGCAGCGTCGGTGTTGGCGCCAACCTTGAAGGAAATAATCGCGGTATCGGCAGGATTGGGCTCAATCTTGGTGGGGATACCCTTCGTGTAATCCATAGAACTGAGTATCACCCAGTCAGCAGAAGGATTGACGAACACGCCGTTGCCCTTATAGGCCGCCTTGATAGTGAATTCACCACCTTCCTTCTCGAGGGAAACAGCATCCTTATCTACCTTGATGAGAGATTTGATCAGTTCGATGACTGTTACGTTGACGAGTTCGATCGTTACCTCTCCCGCTGAAGATGTATAAGTAGTCTTGGGACCCTGAACCGTAATCTTGTCTCCGTTCTCGATTCCGAGGGACGTGAAGTTTTTCTCTTTCCCGTCCTTGTCGAGCGTACCGTAGATGCAAATCTTTCCGGTATCATCCACAAGCCACCAGTTGCCGTAAGTGGTATTGTAAATATCGGCAACAGTACCGGTCACGGTGTAGGTCTTTCCGTCGGCTCCCGCGATAACCTCTGCACAAGTAGCCTTTACCGGCTTAAGGGAACCTTGACGGACAAGCAGATATTGGGTTTTCTGATTCTCGCCTTCCCCGACGAGAATGTGGAGTTCCTGCTCCCGTCCGCCGTCGATGGCATCGGCGTGGAAAGTGACAGTAGTCTGGCCGGCTTCTCCGGAAAGCGTCGAAGCCGTGAGCCAAGCGGGTAGAAAATCATAAATGTCCTTCTTATCGTCATCTTTACCAATAACGACATCCTTGGCAAAAGCCCAGGCTTCCTTGGCGTTGATAGTCAAGACGGCATCGCCGCCTTCCGCAGAAATAGACAAGTAGGTTTTGTCCAGCTGAATACTGTCGAGAGAAGTGGCAGCTTCCTTTTCGCAGGCGGCAAATGCAAACAGGCCCGCCGCCAGAGCGATGAATAATTTATTGAGTTTCATATTGCCTGTACTTCTGTTAGTTAAACAAATATTTGATACCGACGGAAGCGTACCAGCACTGGCCTATCGTATGGACCGGAGCCCAGGTCTGGGTATCTCCGCTGACGGCCTTCGGCGTGGAGAAGGTTGCGTAACCTTCGGCATCGGCACCTTCATATTTCAGGATACGGCCTTCATTGAGCGTGGAATTCATAGCGTGGGATACTCCCCACTCGCTGTTGAAGAGGTTCAGAATATTCTTCAGGTCAGCACTGAGCTGGATAACGTTGACCGAATTACCGATCTTGAACTTGAAGTCGTGCTTGTAGGAGAAATCGAGGCGGTGTACCCAGGGGGAGAAGACCGCATAAGCCTCGGCGTACTGTCCCTGGTGCTTGCTCAGGTACTCATCCTTGTGTACATAAGCCATAAAGCGGTCGCGATCGTTCTCAGAAACGAAACGGAACTCGTTGTTGGCCACCTGCGCATCGGTAGGGATATAGAGGGCATCGTACTGATAGCCGTCGCCGTTCATATCGTTGGCCAGCATATAAGAGTAGTTGTAGCCGCCCCTCCAGGCCTCGTAAACGAGGCTGAAGTGGTTGCCGCACTTGTCGTTGTAGGTACCGGATGCGATGATACGGTCAGGGGTGACATACTGTGAGCTGTGGAGCTTGATATTGTTGGGACCCTTGACGGTGGGAACATAAGTGAAGGCAGACTCCGCGTCAGAGCCGGGCATACCGGTAACCTCGTAACGTTCTACGTGCGAATAGGCAGCATAGAAGTTGAGTTCGGGAATCGGCTGCATCTTGGCGGACACGTTGGCGGACCAGCCATAACCGAGACTCGTATTGCTCAGCACGAAGGCCTTGGTGTTGTTACGGAAGTCGGAAGGATAGATGGGACGGTTGTCCGCACCGTTGAAGCTGGCGAAACTCTCGACCGGCTTCATACTCCAGTCAGACATCGTAACGTCATTCACAGTCTTGTTAAAGATTCCTTCTGCGGAAATCGAGAACGGGAAGGAAGTCGGGAAACTGTAGTCCAGCGCGAGGGAGGTCTTCCACTCCTGAGGCATCTTGAACTTGGGATCTACGGCGGAAATGCTCGAAGGCACGGTTCCGGATTCCGGGGTGGCCTTGTCAGGAAGGCCCATAGAGATGAGCTTCTTGTAAAGTTCCTCACGGGTGAGGACGCCGCCGGCGAACTGGCTCATATCCACGGGCTCCCCGTTAATCTTTGAGCCCGCATTGAACGCTGCCCTGTACTGCACGAGACCTCCGTTGGTCGGCATATTGGTGAAGAACACCAGAGGAATACGTCCGGCGAAAAGACCGGTGCCTCCACGGAGTTTGAGGCTCTTGTCCCCGAGAATGTCCCAGGTAAAGCCAATGCGCGGCGACACGGTAATGGCAGCCTGAGGCCATACGCCGGTATCAATATGCTGAAGGGAATATCCGTAAGTAGCGGGATAGTAATCCAGGGCCTTGATGGCGGCATTCGTCATCAGGTCTCCATTGTCAAAGAAGAGGCCGTCCAGACGGATACCGGCTACGAGCTTGAACTTGTTGCTCGCCGCCCACTCATCCTGGGCATAAATACCCGCCTTGTGGAACTGGACCCGGGCTGCGGGAGCAAACTCAGGTACGGTGGTCCCATCTTTAATATAACCATAGGTAAGGGCCACGACTTCGGGGGTCGCCCCGTTGATGTAATCATCCACACTGCGATAGCGGTAGTATCCTGTACCGTTACGCATGTACTGGTTGTCAGCCATCTGGTATTCATAACGGACACCGGCCATCACCTTATGGGCGCCGAGCGAAATGGTCACATCGTCCTTGACATTGGCCACGGTATTGTTGACCGCATTATTCCAGGTGAACAGTTCGTAACCGAGAGACATGTACTGCACATTGTTTCCGGTACCGTCCTGAATGTCAATGAAGGGGAAATCCTTGGAATTGGTGCCGCGCACGTCGTTAAGCATGGAGAAGGTAGCCAGGAACTGATTGGACACCTTGTCACTGAGCCGGCTGTTGAGGTCGACGGAAGCGGAATGTACCAGATTGTTCATCGAGTACATCGAATTCGCAAACGTCATCGAATAGAGCGAAGTACGGGCGTAGGGAGAACGGGTACCGCCATCCATCGACGATGCATTGGGACCGTTCCAGATCAGGTTGTTGGTGTAGTTGTAGCGCAGGGCAAGATGATGCTTGTCACTGATGTTCCAGTCGATACGGGCAAGGGCTTTCATATTGCTTTCATCGGCAGGGAAATCCGTGTACGAACCCGTATCATAACCGTATTTATCCAAAGTGTGCTGCTTCACCTTTTCGAGGTCGGCGAGGGAACAGTAGGAAAGGCTGCGGGCCTCATCCCCGATACCGTTTTCCGAACCCCTCCAGCGCACCGCCACGGACGGGGACTTCGAATACTCAAAGTTCACAAAGAAGAACAACTTGTTCTTGATGATGGGGCCGCCCAGGGTAAGGCCGTAGGTCGTATTACGGTCCGTATCACGCGCACCGGCGATTTCTGTGCCATACACCGTATTCCCGCGCATAAACTCGTTACGATGATACACATAGGCCGTTCCCCGGAAGGTGTTGGTACCGGACTTGGTAATGGCGTTCACTCCGCCGCCCTTGAAGTCGGTCTGACGTACGTCATAGGGAGAAATCACCACCTGCAATTCATCGATGGCGTCAATGGAGATAGGGTTGCCGCCACCGGGCAGGTTGGAAGAAAGACCGAAGTTATTGTTGAAGTTTGCACCGTCCACCGTGAAATTGGCGGTACGGCCGTCGGTTCCTGCGAAGCTCATACCGTTTCCTCCGTAGGGAGAAAGACGGGTCACGTCGGTAATGCTGCGGCTGACCGTAGGCAGGCTCATCATCTCGCGGTTGCTGATGTTGGTAGCCGCACCGGTCTTCTCTGCGGAGAACTTGGTGGAAGAAGCGACGACCACCACTTCATTCAGTTTCTCGGTAGCGGTTGCCAGGACGGCATCCTGCTGGGTCGTTTCACCCAGAGGCAGGACCACGTCCTTCACCAGCATACTCTGGTTGCCGATCAGGGAGAAGCTGACTTCATACGGGCCGCCGGGGCGCAAACCCTGAATGTTGTAACGGCCTTCCTCGTTGGCCACCCCGTAATACTGGGAACCGGAAGGGGTGTGCACGGCGATTACGGTCGCTCCCACGAGGGGTTCGCCCTTCTCGTCCGCCACCTTACCGGAAAGGGCAGATGTCGTGACCTGCGCATAGGCAGACACGGCAAATACTGCTGCCGTTACGCACGACAACAGGAACTTGAAGAATTTTTTCATAAAACGTTTATAGGGTTGAACAGTTTTTTCACTCGTTTTACGGTACAAATGTAGTGCTAAAATCAGAGATTTTCAAGCACCTTAGAAATATTTGTTTTCCTGTCTGTGCAACGCGATGAAAATAAAGATCAGCAGCGTGAAAGCCAGCAGCGAAGAGCCTCCGTAACTCATTAACGGAAGGGTAATTCCGATTACGGGGACAAGGCCGATGGTCATCCCCACGTTAATGAGCAGGTGCATCGACAGCAGGCCCGCCACACAATAGCCGTAAATACGCGTAAAAGCCTCGCGGCTCGCATCCGCATCCACGATGATGCGGCCGATGAGGTAAGCATAGAGCAAGAGCACCACCAGACAGCCGAAGAAGCCCCATTCCTCCCCCACCGTGCAGAAGATAAAATCCGTCGTCTGCTCCGGCACAAAGCCGTAAGCGGTCTGCGTCCCGTGCAGAAATCCCTTGCCGAAGAGCCCGCCGGAGCCGATGGCGATCATCGACTGGCGCACATTATAGCCCGCACCGGCAGGATCGTCCTTGAGTCCGAGCACTACTTCGATGCGGTTGCGCTGATAATCGCGAAGCAGGTACCGGAACACGAAATTCGTCGAAAAGACCAGCAGCACGCCGGCGACGGCGGAAAGCAGCGCGCGCGTCAGGTAGCGGCGGCGCAGCCGCATATGGCGGATGGGACGGACGTGGAAAAGCAGGAAGAGCGCCAGGACCAGGCCGATGAACGCAAAGGGCACCCAGGCGGGGGTGGCGAGCGTCAGCACGAAGAGCACGATGGCCATCCCTATAAAAAATAGGTACCAGCCGGACATTCCCTCACGATACAAAGCGAGGAGGAAGCCGGCATAGACAAGGGCACTGCCGGTCTCCCTTTCCAACACGATAATCAGCGCAGGAAGGCCGATGAGCAGGAAGGCACGCAGCAGGTTTCCTCGTGCGGAAAGCCGGAACCCGGCCTGGCTCATCATCATCGCCAGGAAGAGCGAAGTGGTGATCTTGGAGATTTCTGCCGGCTGGAAACTCACCGAGCCGACGGTAAACCAGGAATGGGAGCCCTTATGCTCGGTCCCCAGGAAAATCACCGCCACCAGCAGCACCAGCACCACCAGATAAGCGGGCGACGAAATCACTTCCCAGAGCCGCGGGTTCACGGCAAAGAGCACGACCATGCCCATCGCCAGGGCGACGAGGAACCACAAAAACTGCATTCCGCAACGGTAATGCAGGTCGAACATGGAAGAAGGCTCCGACGACTGGATGGAAGCATAAATATTCACCCAGCCGATGAGCACGAGCAGCAGCCAGCTCACCACCAGTGACCAGTCCACGGTCTTTCTCAGTCCTCTGTCCAGGGTCGTCGTCATCGCTTATCGGTAAAATTTGGTCTTCAGGATCCGCTGCTCGCGGTCCCGGTGTTCATGCCGGATGGTCCCGGTCAGGTATTTCTCCACCATCAGCGTCGCAATCGGGCAGGCCCAGGACGCCCCCGAGCCGGCATTTTCCACATAGGCGGCGATGGCAATCTTCGGATGGTCACGGGGCGCAAAGCAGATGAAGACGGAATGGTCTTCTCCGTGGGGATTCTGCGCGGTCCCCGTCTTGCCGCAGATGTCCAGGCCCGGAACGGCGCCGGAAACGGCGGTCGCCCCCGTCCCGTAACCGGCATTGACCGCCCGCCACATCCCCGGAATCACTTTCGCGAACTGCAGGGTATCCACGAGCGTATAGTGCTTTTCGTGATACTTCGGATCGATGGAAATGCTTTCGGAATCCTTGACGATATGCGGGATGCGATACCAGCCGCGGTTGGCGAGAATCGCTGCAAGATTGGCGATCTGCAAGGGCGTAGCTCCGATTTCTCCCTGCCCGATGGACAGCGAGACGATGGTCGGGAAACGCCAGTGGTTCCGGCCGTAACGGCGGTTGTAGAAGTTTGCCGAAGGGATGTTGCCCCCGAGTTCGGCAGGAAAATCGCTGCCCAGTTTCTGACCGAAGCCGAAACTCATCACATACTGCCGCCAGGCGCTGAAGGCCGTGGATATCGAGTCGTAGCGCGGATTCTCCAGCACATTCTTCAGGACGTGGCAGAAATAGGCGTTGCAGGACATCATGATGGCCTCGTTCAGGTCGATGGGAGAGGGATGGTTGTGGCAGCCCAGGGTATGGCCGGAGGAGTATTGATAGCCTTTGTAGCAGGCATAGTGATAGTTGGGGCGAAGCACCCCTTCCTGCAATCCGATCAGCCCGTTGACGATCTTGAAGACCGAGCCGGGCGGATAGGAGGCCATCACCGTACGGTTGAACATCGGTTTGCCGGGATTGCGGGCGATTTCCGGATAGTGCTTCCCCACGTCGGAAAGCACGCTCACATCGATACAGGGACTGGAAACCATCGCCAGGATTTCACCGGTTTCAGGCTCTATGGCCACGACGCTGCCCTTCTTCCCCTGCATCAGTTGCTGTCCGTACTGCTGGAGATGCGCATCGATGGTGGTGATGACATCCTTGCCGGGCACCGCCAGTTTATCGTCCTTCCCGTCATTGTAGGCGGTCTGGACACGGTTGCGCGCATCCCGCAGGTAGATATGGTAGCCCTTCTCTCCGCGCAGGTCCTTTTCCCGCGCAGCCTCGAGGCCGGTTTTCCCGTAATAATCGCCCGGACGGTATTCTCCGGGGTGCCTTTCCATATATTCCGGACTGACCTCGGAGATATAGCCGAGAAGGTTTCCGCCGGCATTGAAGGGATAGTCCCGGATGGTGCGCGTCTCGATTTTGAAGCCCGGGAAGCGGTATTGTTCCTCCACGAAGCGCTGACAGGAGATTTCGTCCAGTTGCTTGATGAACGGCAGGGTCTGCCAGCCGATGCGGCGCGCGTTGGCGGCGTAGTATTGCATCCGCTCCTTGATGAAGGCGACGGAAGTGTCCACCACCTCTGCCAGGGCGGCCGTATCGAAGCGGGACACTTCCCGGGGGGTAACCAGAAGGTCGTAACTCATCCTGTTGCCGACGAGGATGGCCCCGTTCCGGTCATAGATGATGCCCCGGGGCGGCGCGACATACTGGCGTACCATCGCATTGCGCACGGAATCGCTCTTATAGCGCCCGTCCATGACCTGGATATGGAAAATGCGTCCCAGCATCACGGCGACGAGCAGCGCCAGGGCGATGAGCAGTTTGTTTTTACGGTCCAGGATCATGGTCTACTGCCTTTCGGGGGTAAACAGGGAGACCGTAAAGAGGGAAAGGGCGGTACTGACCAGGGTCGAGAGCAGCACGCGCACCAGATTGAACCAGAAAGGCCGGGTCCCCGCTCCGTCCGCCCAGACATAGATGAGCATAAAGAGCAGGGTCGCAAGGACAAGGGCCAGCAGCACGGGCCAGAATCCCAGGCGCCGATAGGAAAGGTCCTCGCCGCGCTCGAAGAAATCAGGGCCGAAAATCCAGCGCAGGATCCAGGTACGGGCATAACCCACGGGCAGGAGCGCACAAGTCACCAGTCCCAGCATCCCGTCGGCGAAGAAATCGGTCAGGAATCCGGCGATGAAGGCCACAGCCAGCGCATAGATGCCGCCTCGGCGCACCGGAACGCAAAGGATGGCCGCGGGCAGAAAAAAAATCGTCAGGTACTGCGAAAAATTGAACAGGTTCAGCAGCAGGATCTGAAGCACCAGCAGCAGTGCCAGGCGCAGGAAGTAAGCGGTATCACTCATGACTCTTCCTCCTTTTCCTGCCGCTGCTCCAGTTCGGCGATCTGGGCCCGGGAAGGATTCTGGGCGATGGTTACATAGCGCAGGGAGGAGAAATCCTGCAGCAGCCTCACCGCAATGCTGTTGGTGGCGCCGTCCTCGCGGGACACGCCCTGCGTGACGGCGATGGGGATGTCCGGCGGGAACACGAACGAAAAGCCGCTGGTATAGACCGTCTCCCCTTCAGGGATCTCCACGTGCGGAGGAATGCCTTTGAGATAAGCCCGATGCGTGCTTACGCCATCCCAGACCAGGGGGGCCACCAGGCCGTTCCTGCCGATACGGGCGCTCACGCTCAGGAAACTGTTCATCAGGGTAAGGCCGTAGGAATAGCGTTTCCCGACCGCCTGTACGACACCCACCACCCCCTGCTCGGAAATGATGCCGGAATAAGGACGTACCCCGTCCTCCGAACCCTTGTTCAGGATGATGTAGTTATGCAGATTGTTCCGGCTCATCTTCACGACGGTCGCCGGAATGTAGGTGAAACGCCCCTTCGTTGCCGCCAGGTGCTCCTGTTCCTCCTCCTGCCGGTCCAGCGCCTGGTAACGGCGCAACTCTTCGCGGAGCGCAAAATTCTCGGCGGCCAGCTGTTCGTTCTGTTCCCGGAGCCGGAAATGGCCGCGGATATTCTCTTCCGCCCGCCAGTTCATGGCCATCACCCGGTGCGAAAAGCGGTTGATCCAGATATTTTGTAGCGTAGCACTGCGGGAAAGGAGCACCAAAGCGGCAACCTCCATCAAAATGAAGACTGCCGCCGTCAGGATCAGGTTTCCTGTCTCCTTTCCCCGGGTCATCCTATCTGATCAGGAAAGAGAAACGGTCTGTATTCTTGAGTGCCTCGCACGTTCCCCGGCCCACGGCGTGCAGCGGATCGTTCGCTACGTGGAAGGGGATGTTGATCTTGTCCGTCAGACGTTTGGCGAGCCCGCGCAGCAACGCGCCGCCTCCCGAAAGGTAAATACCCTCGCTGACGATATCGGTATAGAGTTCGGGCGGCGTATTTTCCAGCACGTGCATGATGGAGGTCTCGATCTTGGCGATCGAACGGTCCAGGCAGTGCGCAATTTCCTGGTGCGTGATGGTCGCTTCGACCGGATGCGCCGTCATCAGGTTGGGACCGTTGATGGTATAGGGCTCCGGTTCCTCGTCGAGGTCCGGCAGCACGGCACCCACCGCAATCTTGATCTTCTCCGCGGTGATTTCACCGATGCGGATATTATGCTGCTGGCGCATGTACTGCTGGATGTCGGCGGTAAATTCATCCCCTGCGGTCTTGATGCTTTCCTGCACCACGATGCCGCCCAGGGAAATGACGGCGATCTCCGCCGTACCGCCGCCGATATCGACGACCATGTTGCCCTGCGGGGCTTCGACATTCAATCCGATACCCAGGGCCGAAGCCATCGGTTCGTAGATCATATACACATCCCGGCCGCCCGCATGCTCGGTAGAGTCACGCACGGCTCGGATTTCCACTTCCGTACTGCCGGAGGGGATGCCCACCACGATCTTGAGGTTGGGCGTAAAGAGGCTGCGGTGCTTGCTGTTGACCTGACGGATAAAGCCACGGATCATCATTTCCGCCGCATTGAAGTCCGCGATCACGCCGTCCCGCAGGGGGCGGATGGTGCGGATGCCGGGATATACCTTCTCATGCATCAGTTTCGCCCGCTGGCCGATGGCGATGCATTTGCCGGACGAGTTATCGACGGCCACGATGCTCGGTTCATCCAGCACAATCTGCCCGTTATGGTAGATTACGGTGTTGGCGGTACCCAGGTCGATAGCCAGTTCCTGATGCCAAAATGAAAAAAGAGACATAGTTTCGTATCAAATGGATTTCTCGCAAAAATAATGATTAATTTTGCGAAATGGAAAGAAAAGTTTACGGAATTTTCACCGCAGGCGGCAGCGGTACCCGGATGGGGGCCTCCCTGCCCAAACAATTCCTTAAAATCGGCGGAAAACCCATTCTGCGACTGACGATTGAGCGCTATCTCGAAGCACTTCCCGGCCTGCAGGTAGTGACCGTACTCCCGCCCGACCGCTTCGAATCCTGGAAGGAAATGTGCCGCCGCGGCGCCTTCGATGTGCCGCAACGGCTCGTCGCCGGCGGGCTGACGCGCTTCCATTCCGTCAAAAACGCGCTTTCCGTCATCCCGGACGGCGCTTTTGTCCTGGTACAGGACGGTGTGCGTCCCTTCCTTTCCGTGGGAAAGATCAGGGAAATGATGGCGGCGATGAAGGGCGGCGCCCGGGCGGTAATCCCCGTCTGCCCCGTCACCGACACCCTCCACCGCCTGCACCGCCGCGAAGACGGAACGCTCGAAGTCCTTGCGGGGGACGCTCCGGACAGGAGCGAACTTTTCGGCGCACAGACCCCGCAGATTTTCCGTTCCGAGGAATTGCGCAATGCCTATCAGGCCGCCTTCAGCCCGGCATTTACCGACGATGCCGCCGTCGCCCTCGCCGCCGGCATTCCCCTGACCTATGTCGAGGGCGAAAAATACAACATCAAAATCACCACCCCCGAGGACCTGGTCATCGCACGAGCATTGTAGCCGCCATCCCAAGATATGGGGATACCGGTTCATTTCCGGGAGAAAATCGTTACCTTTGCCCAGATTAGTTACAAAACATATGCTTATGAAAAAAGTATTTGCCCTTTTCGCAGCGGCCCTGACGCTGGCCTCCTGCAACAAATCTTATGAAATCAGCGTAGAACCCACCCTCATCAATGCTCCGCAGGCGGGTGGCGTATACGAAATCAGCCTGAACTGCAACGCCGCCTGGACCTCCAAGATTGACGGCAATGTCAATGTCATCGTAGATCCTGACTTCGGCGCCGGCTCCGCAGTGGTCACCCTCACGATCCCCGAGAACCTCCTGGAAGAGCCGCTTGACGGCATCATCAGCTTCACCTGCGGGCCTGACCCGAGCAAAATGGCCACGGTCGTCGTTACCCAGCACAGCCTGACCAGCGTCTCCTGGGGCGGCGTGGACTACC
>Ga0310786_10007878_pt1 | contig 13788 bp, 5 predicted proteins | sample AusTroGonzalo_MG_FD_203881 | JGI IMG/M metagenome (GOLD analysis project Ga0310786, IMG submission 203881) | Bovine rumen microbial communities from tropical cattle in Woodstock, Queensland, Australia - Gonzalo_03 (v2) (version 2) | ecosystem: Host-associated > Mammals > Digestive system >... | reverse complement strand
TGCGACTCGGGCATGTCGTTGATGATCTCGTCGAAAGCCTCGACGGCGTCCTGGAGCTTGTCGCTCTGCGAGCCGATGCGGGCGTAGAAGGAGTAGGTGTCGTCCTTGAAGGAAGGAGTGGAAAGCATTGCTCCTGCGGAGTATGCCAGGGCGCGCGCCTCGCGCATCTCCTGGAATACGATCGTGTTCATGCCGCCTCCGAAGTACTCGTTGAACACCTCGATGGCAGGGGCATCCTCGAGAGTGAACTTCTCGCCCCTGTCGGAGTACTGGATGTAGTTGAACTGGCGTGCGTCATAGGGAGCTATGATCACCTTGGACTCGGGAGTGAGGAGGCTCTTGGGATATTTCCTGACCAGAGGCTCGAGATCGCCGGCCACGTCGTGGTGCTCGGCGAGCAGGTTACGCAGCTCGTTCTCGCTCATCGGGCCGTAGTACAGGACCTTGTGCTGCTTGGTCAGGAGGTTGGTGACCTTGGCCAGGAGTTCCTCGGAAGTGAGGGCTTCGAGCTGCTCGTTGGTGAGGGTCGTCTGCTTGATGTACTCGGGGCCGTACATCACGTAGGTGGTGAGGGCGCTGTTGCAACTGCGCTGGGTCATCTTGTTGACTGCGCGGCTCTGGAGCACGTCTGCCTTGAGCTCTTCCAGAACGTCCTCGTCGGCCTTGGCGTTGGCGATCAGGTCCTCCATGATCTCGAGGGCCTTGCCGATGTTCTCGGAGAGTCCCATCACCGAGTAGGAAGTCTGGCTGGTGGACGAACGCAGGGAGTTGGAACAGGCCAGGGAGTACATCTCGCGGGCGATCTCCTCGGCGCTGCGGGTCTCCGAGCCGAGATAGCTGACATAGTCGGCGGCGAGCGAAAGGGCCGGGTCGTCGAGGGCTCCCTCGTCGAAGAGGAACTGCAGGGTGGCGATGTCGTTGACGTCGTTGTGCTTGTAGAGCACCTCGATGCCGGAGCGGAGGTTGAACACCGACATATCCTTGGAATAGTCAGCGAAGACAGGCTCTATGGGCTTGACCTCGCTCTCCTGGAGGGCAGTCAGGAATTCGCTCTGCTTGTCACGGTTGGTGACGATGGGGGTGATCTCCGGGGCTTCGATCTTCTCGTTCTTGGGATTGGGACCGACGCGCTTGTAAGCTATGACGTAGCTGTCGGGACCGAGGTACTGGTTGGCCCAGTCCACGACATCTTTCTTGGTGAGCTTGGAGAAACGGTCGAGCTGCTGGACGTCGTCCTTCCAGGAGTGGCCGGCGACGAAGGAGTTGACCATCGACATCGCGCGGCTGGAGTTGCGCTCCATCGAGCGCATCTGCGAAAGCTTGAAGTTGGCCACGGAAGCCTTGACGAGCTCCTCGTCGAAGTCTCCGCTGCGCAGCTTCTCCACGCAGCCGAGCAGGAGGTCGCGGACCTCCTCGAGGGACTGTCCCTGCTTGGGATAGCCGTAGAGCTGGAACTCGCCGTAGTCGTTGCGGGTGTATGCACCGCCTCCGGCGGAGAGGACCTTCTGCTGCTGCATGAGGTCGAGGTCGATGATGCCTGCCATTCCGTTGTCGAGGACGGCGGAGACGATGTCGGCGACCTCACTCTCGATCTGGACGGCGCCGGGGAACCTCCAGCCCATCATCACGAACTCCGCCTCGGTGCCGTAGACTTCCTTGACGACGGGGGAGGTGATGGGATCCTCGGGCTGGCAGGTGAAGACGGGAAGGTCAGGATTGGGCTCCCAGTCTCCGAAGTACTTCTCGACGATCTTGACGAACTCGTCCGGATCGAAGTCGCCGGACACGCAGATCGCGCAGTTGTTGGGGACGTAGTAGGTGGCCTTCTGCTTCTTGATGGCTTTGATGGAAGGGTTCTTGAGGTGGTCGGACGTGCCGATGACGGTCTGCGTGCCGTAAGGATGGTGGGCGAACAGCACGGAGTCGATGGCCATCATAGCGTTCTCGTCATCGTCGTTGAGGTACATGTTGTACTCCTCGTAGACGGCCTCGAGCTCGGTGTGGAAACCGCGGATGACCATATTCTTGAAGCGGTCCGACTGGACCTTGGCCCAGTTCTCTATCTGGTTGGAGGGGATGTCCTCGGTATAGCAGGTCACGTCGTTGGAAGTGAAGGCGTTGGTGCCGTTCGCTCCGATGACGGCCATCGACTTGTCATACTCGTTGGGGATGGAGATCTTGGAGGCCTCGTAGCTGAGCGAGTCTATGACGTGGTAGATGGCCCTGCGCTCCACGGGGTCGGTCTTGGTCCTGTACACCTCGTAAAGCTCCTCTATCTGGTCGAGAATGGGCTTCTCGGCGGCATAGTCGGTGGTTCCGAGCACCTCGGTGCCCTTGAACATAAGATGCTCGAGATAGTGGGCGAGTCCGGTGTTGTCGGCGGGGTCGTTGCGACCGCCCGAACGTACGGCGATGTACGTCTGGATGCGCGGCTGCTCCTTGTTGACGGACATATAGACCTTGAGCCCGTTGTCGAGGGTATAGATCTTTGTCTTGAGCGGGTCTCCCTTGACGGTTTCGTACTTGGGTCCGCAGGCGGTGAGGGCGAGCGCGAAGGCAGCCATCACCAGGATGATGCTTCTTTTCATATCTTTTGTCAAGTTGATTTTGAAGGTGCAAAGATAACAAAACCTGCGGGAATTGTCCCGCAGGTCGGTCATAATTGCAGGTTAATGTCAGTCGTCGAGGCCTTCGATCGGGACGATCGTGCCGTCCTCGTTGTATTTAAGCTCGCATACCTTGAGGCTGCGGAGGCGGTTGATGCCCTTGGACGGGCCGCTGTCGTGATGGAACAGCCACCATTTGCCGCCGAACTCGACGATGGAGTGATGGGTGGTCCAGCCGAAGACGGGCGTCAGGACGACTCCCTTGTAGGTGAAGGGGCCGTAAGGGTTGTCGCCGATGGCGTAGCATATCTTATGCGTGTCGCCGGTGGAATAGCTGAAATAGTATTTGCCCTTGTACTTGTGCATCCAGCTGGCTTCGAAGAAGCGGCGCTCGTTGTCGCCCACGGTGATGGGCTTGCCGTCCTCGTCGATCAGCACGACGGGCTTCGGGTCCTCGGCGAACTGCAGCATATCCTTGGAGAGCTTGACGACGCGGGCCGGAACGGCCGGCTGGTCGTCGGCGGGATAGGAGGTGCCGTTGTCCTTGGCGAGGTTGTCCTCATAGCGCTGGAGCTGTCCGCCCCAGATGCCGCCGAAATACATATAGTATTCGTCGTCGACATCGTCGTGAAGGATGGCGTAGTCGATGGAATAGCTGCCCCTGATCGGGTCGGGCTGGGCCTTGAACGGGCCGGTGGGGGAGTCGGAGACAGCCACGCCGCAGCGGAAGATGTCGGTCTTGTCCTTGGCCGGGAAGTACATATAGTAGCGGCCGTCGCGTCCCTTGGCGACCTCGCAGTCCCAAAGCTGGCGGCGTGCCCAGGGGATGTCCTTGATGTCCAGCGCAACGCCGTTGTCCTTGACGGGAGAGGTCATCGGGTCGTCGCCTTCGAGCGAGAGGACGTGGTAGTCCTTCATATCATACTCGCTGCCGAAGTCGTCGTCCGGAGCGGCGGACTCCCAGTCGTGGGAAGGATAGATGTATAGCTTGCCGTCGAACACGTGCACGGACGGGTCGGCCATATAGTCCTCAGGGAAGAGGTATCTTTTCTTAACTTTCTCTGCCATATGCTTGATGGATAAATGGTTATTCTGCCAGATGCTTGGCCTCGATGGCGGTGTTGATCTCGTCCATTCGCTCGTCGGAGAGCTCGTACTTGCTGATGATCCAGATGGCGAGGAGCAGGAGGATGGCCGGGATGACGCAGACCAGCCAGAGGATGCCCTGCTCTGCGAGCGGGGTCTGCTTGGCGGCGTCGGCGTCGAAGCCCACCCAGGCGAGGACGAGGCCCGGAACCACTCCGCCAAGTGCCATGCCGGCCTTGAAGAAGATGCCGGTGAGGGCGTTGACGATGCCGGAGATACGCTTGCCGGTGGTGTACTCGCCGTAGGAGATGACCTCCGGAACGAGGGCCCACATATAGCCTGTGGCGGTGATGATGCCGGTGGACTTGACGAACTGGGCGATGCAGAGCAGCACGAAGTTGCTCTTGGTCGCAGGGATGGACACGAAGGTGTACATCAGGATCATGCCCAGGATGGCGATGCCGAGGAAGAGGTAGAACATTCCCTTCTTGCCAATCTTGCGCTTGATGGCGGGCACGAGAGGCATGAAGATGAACGCAGGGATGGTGCCGAGCCACATGAAGAGGGTGGTGAGCAGCGGCGTAGCGCCCACGTTGAAGGTCATGAAGTAAGCGTCGGCGGCATTGCTGACGGACATCATCGCGAAGGCGGTGATGAAGAAGAATGCGACGATGCGGAGGGGCTTGTTGCGGACGAACTCCATCCAGAGGTCGCTGACCTTGACGTTCTCGGACTCCTTGGAGTCCATTACGACGCGCTCCTTGCACTGCGAGAAGCAGAAGAAGAGGAGTGCGAGTCCGGCGAGGGCGAAGATGGTCATCGTGATGAACCAGGCGCCCGCGGCGTCCGGAGTGTTGTACACGGCCGTCATCTTGCCGGTCTCGGGGTTGAGGACCTTCGGGGCGAAGAGGGCGATGATCAGAGGCAGGGACTTGACGCACAGGGCGCCGAGATTGGCCATGAACATACGGGTGGATGTCAGGATGGTGATCTCGTTGGTGTCACGGGTGAGCGATGCGTTGAGGGCTCCGTAAGGCACGTTGACGAGGGTGTAGCACATGGACATTCCGACGTATGTGATGTAGGCGTAGAGGAGCGAGCCGCTGAAGCCGTTCCAGAAGCAGAGGATGGCGAGGCCCACGAGCGGGATGCCGCCCAGGATGAGCCAGGAGCGGTATTTGCCCCATTTGGGGTTGCCTTTGTCCACGATGGTGCCGACGACCGGGTCCCAGAGCACGTCCACGAGACGTACGATGAGGAACATCAGGGCTGCGACGCTGGGCTTGAGGCCGAAAACGTTGGTGTAGAAGAAGAGCAGCCAGATGCTGATGGTCTGATAGATCAGGTTCTGCGCCATGTCACCGGCGCCGAAGCCGATGCGCTGCTTCCAGTTGAGCTTGTAGAAGCCTTTAGCTTCCGTCTTGATAGCGTCCATATAGAAAGGTTATTGGTTCCGGTTATACTAAGTGTACAAAAGTACGAATTAGCCTGCAATGGCGCTTCAACAATTGCTGCAAATCCTTTGAAAATTGAATCATATCTCTAGGAGCCTGTCCAGTTCCTCCTTCTTGGCAGGGTCGGAATACTTCACGACAAACTCCTTCGGAGAAAGCCCGAAATAGTCCTTGAAGGTGCTCGAGAAGTAGGAATGAGTGGAGAAACCGACCTTGAAGGCGACTTCGGATATGTTGACCTTGTTGTTCACCAGCAGGTATGCGGCCTGCTTGAGCCGGATGGACTTGATCAAGGTTCCGGGCGACACGCTGATGATGTCCTTGAGCTTCCTGTTGAGGTGTACGCGGCTCATTCCTATCTCGCGGCTGAGCTCCTCGACGCCGAACACGGGATTGCCGAGATTGGCCTTGATGACCTCGATGGTCCGGGGCAGGAACTGGTCTTCGGCGGAAGGCATCGTGATCTCGCCGTAGTCGTACGAGAGGTCGGTGGTGTATTTGTTGCGTATGGCGTCGCGGGTGGAGATGACCTGCTGGACCGTCGAGCGCAGCAGGTCGAAGGGCACGGGCTTTACCAGATAACGGTCTGCGCCACTCTCGGTGCAGCGGCGTATGGTGGCGTCGTCCCACTGCGAGGTGAGGATGAGCACGGGGATGAGATTCGTGCTGGGGTTGCGCTTGATCTTCTCGCAGAGGTCCGTGCCGTCCATGCTCCCCGCCGTGATGATGTCCGTGACAACGGCGTCGGGAAGCGTGCTGACGACCTTGGCCCACGCCTCATCGGCGTCGGCGCAGGTCTCGACGTTGAAATACTTGCGCAGCTCCATCTTGAGATAGCGGCGCATCTCGGCGTTCTCGTCCACGAGAAGGATGCTCTTCTTGGACTTGATGACCTTTTCGTCATTGTCCTCCGGAGGGATATAGGACTCCTCCTTGTCCGCTGCGGTCTCGCCTGTGGCGAGCTCCAGGCGGCGGGACTCCTCGAACTCGTTCATCTTGCCCAGGATTATCGAGGCGTTGCGGTATATCATCTCGTAGCTCTCCTTGCGGGTTTCGTCAGTGTCCGTCTCCACCAGCTTGCGGAGCGGGGAAAGAATGAGGTTCAGAGGGGTGCGTATCTCGTGCGAGATGTTCGTGAACATCTGGATCTTGGCCTCCTTCAGCGCGGACTCCTCCTGCTGCTGCCTGTGCTCCAGGTTCTTGCGGCGTAGCGATACCACCAGGTAGACGGTGCCGGCCGCCAGCGCGGCATAGAGCAGGAAGGCCCAGAAGGACAGCCACCAGGGGGGAAGGACACGTATGTCTATCGAGCGTGTGGAAGAGTTTTCTTCGTCCCCGTCGAAGCTCGCCTTGACGGTCAGCGTATAGCGTCCGTGCGGGAGATTGGTGTATGTGGCGGTGCGGTTCCTGGAGGAAGCCGCGCTCCAGTCCTGGTCGAAGCGGCTGAGGCGGTAGGAATAGCGCACGCGCTCGGGATTGGTGAACTCCGGCACGGAATAGTCGAGCGAGAACGAGTTGGAAGAGTAGGGGAGCACGATCCTTCCTGCTTCCATGATGTGCTTGTCGAGGATGTTGTCGTCGCGCCCGGCGTCGTACTCCACCTCCTTGTTGGCCACCGTGAGACGCGTGAATATCACCGAAGGCAGGTCGTGCAACTTCTGGCTGACGACCTGCGGATAGAAGGCCGTCAGGCCCTTGGTGCCGCCGAAGAACAGCTGGCCGCGCCGGCTCTTGAAGGAGGCGCCGACTCCGAATTCGTTGCCCTGGATGCCGTCGTATTCGTAATAGCGGGAGAACTGCCCGGTCTGAGGATTGATGCGGGTCAGACCGTAGGTCGTTGATACCCAGATGCTTCCATCATCTCCTTCGAGTATGCCGCTGATGACGTTGCTGGAGAGGCCGTCGCGGTCGGTATAGACCTTGGCCTCTCCTGTGGACCTGTCGAGACGGATGAGTCCCTCTCCGGTGCCCAGCCACATCGAACCGTCCTTGCTCTCGGCTATGGAATACGTGCGCGCGTTCATCAGGCCAGTGTCCGAGAGGTCGGCCCTGAACAACTGTCCGGTCTCGGGATTGTAACACCAGTGCCCGTCGTAGGTGCCGACCCATAGCGTGCCGGAACTGTCGAAGGTAAGTGAGTTGACCCAGCGGTTGATGCCTTCCGAGATGGTCCTGACGACCGTCTCCGACTCCGGATCGACCACGACTATGCCGTTGCCGTGGGTACCGACGTACAGCAGGTCTTCCTCGGCGTCGTAGTTGAGGCAATAAGTACGCTCGGTTCCTACTTTCCTGGCGTCCTTGAAAAGGCGGAACCCGCCCGGCTCGCGATATGTCACCAGGCCGTCGAGGAATGTTGCAATCCAGAGTGTACCACGTTTGTCGACAGCCAGACCCATCACCGAGTCGTCCGGCAGGCCGGAGTTCGTGCTGTTGTAATTGACTGTACGTCCGTCGTTTCCGAGGCAGAAGAGACCCCTTCCGTCGCTGCCCACCCAGGTGCGTCCCCCTTCGGAGTCGCGGTAGGCCGACGTCAGGCTGGAGCTGTCGTCTCCAGGGCTGTCACCCGATCCGAAACTGTTTGTCCGGAAACCGAACATAGACTGGGGCACTATCATCAGGCCGGTCTGGAATGCAGAAATCCAGAGATTGCCCTGGTTGTCCTCCAGGAGGCCGTGGACCTTCCATCTGCCGATGTGGAAGGGAACGTTGGGGATGGATAGGTCGGAGAGCGTGCGGCTTTCCAGGGAGAATTGCTTGAGCCCCTGGTTCTCGGTGCCTATGATGATGGTCCTGCTGTCGAGTCTCGAGAACCGTGAGCTTTCGAGCATCGACATCACCTGACAGTTCCTGGATGCAGGGTCTGAAGGCTGGCGCAGGCGTCCCTCCTTTTCGTCGAAGACGAGAATGCCGAAATTGGAGGTGCCGACGACGATGTCCTCGGTGGTTTCGTCCTCGATGAAGGACGTGGCTATGACCTGCTCGCGCAATGCGGGGGAGATACCCTCCCACATCCCGTCTAGCACGGTATTTCCGTCGGAATCGTATACTATAAGACCTCCCATCTCGGAGGATGCCCAGATTCTGGATTTGGAGTCGACGAACAGCGTCTTCAGATGGTCCGTACCGTATGGAGCGATGAACTTCTGCCTTCTGGCGTCGTCCAGTTCGTGCGTTTCGGCATCAAGCATATATAGGCCGAAATCCGACGCCGACACAAGTATGCCGCTGTGCCCGTGTCGCAACGGAATCTCCTCGAGTCCGTAGATGAAATGCGTGCGTCCGCTGTCGTCTAGCGAGAAATCCGAGAAAGAGTTGGTGTCCGGATCGAATATCTGCAATCCGGTGGAGGTTCCCACCCACGTTATGCCACGGCTGTCTTCCATCACCTTGAGGACCAGGTCGCTGCCCAGCGAGTTCGCCTTTTCCTTGTCGTGGTGGAACTCTATGAAGTTCAGGCCGTCGAAACGGTACAGCCCGTTGTTGGTGGCGATCCAAAGCATTCCGTTGCCGCCCTGGAACAGGTCGTTGATCTGCGTGTTCGGCAGTCCGCTGCCGGAATCGTATAGCCTGGCCGTCTGGGCCTGTGTGACTGTCGCGATCGACATCAAAACGATGACTGCGACAGAAAAAACGAAAGAATGTTTCATTTGCCGGGCTGGTTCTTGGTCTGTTTGTATGCAAATTTAACATTTTTTCCGGACTGTCAAGTTTGATTTCGACATTTTGTGTTAAATATGAAACATCGTTAAAGGGCGTAACGTGTATCGCTTGTTGCGGATGGCGTAATTGAAAAAGATTGATTCAAATTTACAACTGTCCTCCCCTCCGGGAATGGTTTTTTCGAGAAAAATGATTACCTTTATGCATTGAATTAATAACACGTTTTTCTAACGTATCCAATCATGTATTCTTTAGGAATTGACGTCGGATCTTCATCCGTGAAAGTTTCCCTGCTCGACATCTCGAGTGGCAGGTGTGCCTGCTCTGCGACCAACCCCAAGACCGAAGCTCCCATCAAGGCCGTCCGCAAGGGCTGGGCCGAACAGGACCCGGATTCCTGGTGGAAGTATCTCTGCGACGGTGTCCGTGAGATGGCTGCCGCTGGCTTCGATATGGGCCAGGTCGCTTCGATAGGCATTTCCTACCAGATGCACGGTCTCGTCGCCATCGACAAGGACGGCAAGCCTGTCCGTGACTCCATCATATGGTGCGACTCCCGCGCGGTTTCCACCGGCGCCGAGGCCCTGCAGGCCATCGGTTACGAGCGATGCATGACGCATCTGCTCAACTCTCCCGGCAATTTTACCGCTTCCAAGCTTGCCTGGGTCAAGCGCAACGAGCCTGAGGTGTATTCCCGCATCTGGCGCTTCATGCTTCCCGGCGATTATATCGCATATCTCCTCACAGGTGATACCACTACCACTGCCACCGGTATGTCCGAGGGTATCCTCTGGGATTTCGCCGACAGGCGCAGGGCACACTTTGTGGCTGACTACTATGGCATCGAGTCCGACAAGTTCTGTCCTGTTGTTCCCGCCATCGGCCTTCAGGGCACCACCACTACGGACATCCAGTCCGAGCTGGGCATCCCTGCCGGCACCCCGGTTTCGTACCGCGCCGGCGACCAGCCCAACAACGCCTTCTCGCTCGACGTGCTCGAGCCCGGCGAGATTGCCGCGACCGGTGGCACCAGCGGTGTCGTGTACGGCGTCACCGATGTCCCCAAGGCTGACCCGCAGTCGCGCGTCAATACCTTCCTCCACGTCACTTCCGCCACTGTCGACGAGCCCCGCCTCGGCGTGCTGCTCTGCATCAACGGCACCGGCATAATGAACTCCTGGGCGCACCGCAACATCGCCCCCGAGCTCTCCTATCCCCAGATGAACGACCTCGCCGCCACGGCCCCGGTCGGCTCTGACGGCCTGCTCATCCTTCCTTTCGGCAACGGCGCCGAGCGCGTCCTGGCCAACCGCACCACCGGTGCGCGGATGGTCGGCATCGACCTCGTGCGTCACGGCAAGGCCCACATCCTGCGCGCCGTCCAGGAAGGCATCGCCTTCTCTTTCCGCTATGGCATCGACATCATGAAGGATATGGGCCTCAAGCCCGACGTCATCCGCGCCGGCAGGGCCAATATGTTCCTAAGCCCCATTTTCCGTTCGACCCTCTCCACCCTCTGCGACGCCCGCATCGAGCTGTTCGACACCGACGGCTCGCTCGGCGCAGCCCGCGGAGCCGCTCTCGGCGCAGGCATCTACAAATCCACTCAGGAGGCCTTCGCGACTCTCGAAAGGCTCGATGTCATCGAGCCCGTCAGCGACTGGAAGCAGCCTCTCGAGGAGGCCTATGGCCGCTGGAAACAAGAACTCAGCAATTCACTCAAATAAACACTAATATCTAATTATGGCAAACAAAGAGTACTTCCCGGAAGTGGGAAAAATCAAATTCGAAGGCAAGGACTCCAAGAATCCCCTTGCATTCCATTATTACAATCCTGAGCAGGTCGTCTGCGGTAAGAAGATGAAGGACTGGCTCAAGTTCGCCATGGCCTGGTGGCACACTCTCTGCGCAGAGGGCAGCGACCAGTTCGGCGGACCCACCAAGTCGTTCCCCTGGAACGACGCCGAGTGCCCCATCTGCAAGGCCAAGCAGAAAGTCGACGCCGGTTTCGAGATCATGCAGAAGCTCGGCATCGGTTACTATTGCTTCCACGATGTGGACCTCGTAGACGAGGCCGCCACCATCGAGGAGTATGAGGCCAACCTCAAGGAGATCGTCGCCTACCTCAAGGAGAAGCAGGCACAGACCGGCATCAAGCTCCTCTGGGGCACCGCCAACGTCTTCGGTCACAAGCGCTATATGAACGGCGCCTCCACCAACCCTGACTTCGACGTCGCAGCCCGCGCCATGGTCCAGATCAAGAACGCGATGGACGCTACGATGGAGCTCGGCGGCGAGTGCTACGTCTTCTGGGGCGGCCGCGAGGGCTATATGAGCCTCCTCAACACCGATATGAAGCGTGAGAAGGAGCATATGGCCACTATGCTCGGAATGGCCCGCGACTATGCTCGCGCCAAGGGCTTCAAGGGCACCTTCCTCATCGAGCCTAAGCCTATGGAGCCGACCAAGCATCAGTATGACGTCGACACCGAGACTGTCATCGGCTTCCTCCGCGCCCACGGCCTTGACAAGGACTTCAAGGTCAACATCGAGGTCAACCACGCCACCCTCGCAGGCCACACCTTCGAGCACGAGCTCCAGTGCGCCTCCGACGCCGGCCTCCTCGGCTCGATCGACGCCAACCGCGGTGACTATCAGAACGGCTGGGATACCGACCAGTTCCCGATCGACCTCTTCGAGCTCACCCAGGCCATGATGGTCATCCTCAAGAACGGCGGCCTCGTCGGCGGTACCAACTTCGACGCCAAGACCCGTCGCAACTCCACCGACCTCGAGGATATCATCATCGCCCACGTCAGCGGTATGGACATCATGGCCCGCGCACTTCTCGTGGCCGCCGACGTCCTCGAGAAATCCGAGCTGCCCAAGATGCTCAAGGAGCGCTATGCTTCCTACGACTCCGGCAAGGGCAAGGAGTTCGAGGAGGGCAAGCTCACCCTCGAGCAGGTCGTCGAGTATGCCAAGACCAAGGGAGAGCCCAAGGCCACCAGTGGCAAGCAGGAGCTCTACGAGACGATAGTCAACATGTACATCTAATCACCGATTAGATTATTCACTCTTCACTTTGTGCGGCGGCCGCCCCCTCGGGGACGGCCGCTTTTCTTAAACCGCACTCGGCGGAATGCCGAACTTGTTCTTGAATGAACGCGAGAAACCTGTAAGAGTTGCGAATCCGACCTTGTACGCCACCTCGCTGATGTTGTAGTCCCTGGTCTGCAACAGCTCCATGGCCTTGTTGAGACGGTAGTTGGTGAGGAAGGCCTGCGGCGACTGGCCTGTAAGGGCCTTTACCTTCGAGAAGATGCTCGTACGGCTCATTCCCATCTCCATCGAGAGCCCGATCACTCCGAAAGACTCGTCGTCGAGATGGGCGTCGATGATGCTGTAGCACTTGTCCATGAATACCTTGTCCTGTTGGGAGAGCAGGGGAGTGTCCTCGACGGGGGTGTCCGTCGAGGAAGTACGGTCGGCGAGAAGGCTCTGAAGACGCTGCCTTCCCGCTATCAGGTTGCGCACCAGGGAAGTGAGATAGGCCGGATCGAAAGGCTTGCCGACGTATCCGTCGGCGCCGAGGTCGAGTCCGTGTATCTGGTTCTCCATATCCGTCTTTGCCGTAAGGAGGATGATCGGGATATGGCAGAACTCGGGATCGTTCTTGATCTCCTTGCAGAGGGTGTAGCCGTCCTTGTACGGCATCATCACGTCGCTGATGATAAGGTCGGGAGCGCTGATGCGTATGCACTTCCACGCTTCCTCGCCGTCGTCGGCCGTGGTGACGTTGTATTTTTCGCGGAGGAATCCGCGGATGTAACCGCGCATGTCGTCGTTGTCTTCGACCACCAGGATGTGGATGTCGCCGGCAGGGGAGTCCTCGACCGGGGCCGTGACCTCCTTCTGCTCCTCCTCGGTCTCCTGCCAGATGTTGGCCTCCTCGAAGTCCGCCTTGAGGCAGGGGAATGTGAAGGTGAAGACCGATCCCATCGGCTCGTTGGCCCTGACGGTGATCTCGCCCTTATGGATGTGCGCGAGATGCTGGGCATAGTTAAGGCCTATGCCGAAGCCGGAAGGCAGTGCACCGCCCACCTGCTCACCGACGCGCTCGTAGCGCTCGAAGATGCGCGTCATCTTGTCCGGCGAGATGCCGATACCGGTGTCCGCAATGGTGATGAATGCCTTTCCTTCGTCGGCCTTGGCGCTGATCTCGATCTCGCCGTGCGCGGGAGTGTACTTGACGGCGTTGCTCAGGAGGTTGAATATTATCCTCTCCACCTTCTCCCTGTCGCAGTAGGCGATGATGCTTGCGGGGATGTCCGTCGTGACGCGTAAGTCCTTCTGGCTGAACATATATTCGAAGTTCTCGAGCATCTTGCGCAGGAGGACGGAGAGGTCCGTGCGCATTATGGAAAGGCTGTCGAGCGTGTCCTGCGAGCGGCTGAAATGCAGCAGCTGGTCGGTCAGGCGGAGCATCCTCTCGGCATTGCGGTCGACGATGCCGACGAGCTCGCGCTCCTTGTCGCCCAGCGACTCCGAGCGCGCGAGCTCCTTGACCGGCCCGTAGATCATCGAGAGGGGAGTGCGGAACTCGTGCGAGACGTTGGTGAAGAACGTCGTGCGCTCCTGGCTGATCTGTTCCGCCAGGGCGCGCTCCTGCTCGGAGAGCTCGAGTTTCTCGCTGTTCATCCTCGAATCGATGATGAGCCTCATCGCCAGCGTGACGCCGATCAGGGCGAGCAGCAGGTACAGCAGCAGGGTCGGCCAGGCGAGCCAGGGCGAAGGCTTGATGCGGACGTGCTGCACGAGTTCCTGTCCGCTCCAGCTTCCGTCGGGCTGCAGGACCCTCACGCGGAAGGTGTAGCGCCCGCTACGAAGGCTGGAGTATCCGGCGCGCAGCAGCTGCCCGGCGGGGATCCAGTCCTTGTCGTAACCTTCCAGTTTATATTGGTATGCAGGCTGCAGGG
>Ga0310786_10007877_pt1 | contig 13788 bp, 6 predicted proteins | sample AusTroGonzalo_MG_FD_203881 | JGI IMG/M metagenome (GOLD analysis project Ga0310786, IMG submission 203881) | Bovine rumen microbial communities from tropical cattle in Woodstock, Queensland, Australia - Gonzalo_03 (v2) (version 2) | ecosystem: Host-associated > Mammals > Digestive system >... | reverse complement strand
ACATGTTGTAGTAGTAATACTCCGGATCATTCTGCAGGAACTTGTAGTTATTAAGCTTGGTACCTGTAGATCCCAGAAGTTCCGATGTATATGCCCTGTACTGGCTGGCATCCATCATGACAGGCAAACTGGGAAGAGTCTGGTATGTACCCACCAGGTTGACGTCAATTCTGGTGGCCATGCTCTTGTTGCGCTTGGTATTGATAAGAATAACACCGTTGGCACCCTTGGCTCCGTAAATACCGTAGCCGTTCTTGAGAACCTGGACTGATTCAATATCCTCAACAGCGAGATTGGCCAGAAGGTTATTGTAGTAGCCGTCATGCATTGAGATCTCGTCATAACCCATATCAAGGATTACGCCATCCAGTACAATAAGAGGCTGAGTATTGATGTTGAGAGAGTTTATACCGTCAATCTGCATCAATGCTCCCACGCCTATCTGACCTGAACGCATAACTGAATAGAGGCTACCCTGAAGTGACTGCTGAATCTGATTGTCAACAGCTACGTCAGCTCCCACGCTGGAGATGTTGGCACCAACGCTGCTGGAGGCAACAGTCTGAGTGGAATAAACCTCGGAGAAAGCATTTGAATACATGCTGACCATTATATCGTCAGTCTGGCCGCGCAGAGCACGTACTATAGTATTGCTGCCTTCAATAGAGAATGACAATGATGACACATACTCCGGAACCTTCAATGAGAAAGAACCGTCGGCCTTGGTCATTGTTGAATGCAGTGAATTGTTGTAGGCCTGAACCCTGACACCGGCCATTGGATTACCTGACACAGCATCAGATACAAAACCTGATACAACGACCTCATCATCTGACCCTTGAGCCAAAACAGAAAACGGGAAGAGCAGCATTAAACTGAACAGTCCCAAAGGCAGGAACCTTTTCTTCTGAAATATATTCATAAATCTAAACATTTTTATCATTCAAAAACCGGTTCAAGAATAATACAGTCAAACCACACTTTATTTGACTCATCTGCGCTGCTAGAACCAAGGCTGGTCAAATTGATAACGAGTCTGGCACTTCCTGACTCATAGTTACCGGTAGGAATATTAATGGTACCTATACCAATGGTATCGGGCGTATCCTTTGTTCCAATTTTATGAGTAATTCTGTTAGGACCACTCGTAGATTTGTACAAATGCGCATAACCTGTAGATGTCAGATAGTCAACATTAAAGGCAACAGTATTCTTTTTCTTCTCTGAATTACGGAAGAAAATAAACTTAACTTTATACTTACCCTGCAAGTTATTCTTAATCTCATAATCAACACTCCAGTTCCTGGTTGAAGCATATATCTCCATTACACGGGCAGACTTGTAATGAACAGAGTCCAGTGTATAACGTGCTGTTTTGGGCTTAGAAGATATTTTTTTCTCTTCATTATCAACCAGAATATCCTCGGCCTCTATCCTTATGGTACGACGGAAAATGGAATCTGAATAAGGCCAGTCATTGCGGATATAAAGCGTACCGTTACTGCAAGTAACCTTGTCAACTACGCCGTTACCTACAGTTGCATCGGCAAACAGACCACCCTCGTCGAAAGGCTTGTAGAATACATGATACGGATACTTCTCAGTCCTGCGCTCTGTCCACTTGAACAGTGTTGAAGTGGCAGAGTCATTGATGCTGGTCTGTATGTTGTTGTTAAAGAACAGGTCAGTAATCATGCTTGACTTGGTCCAATACCTCTGCAATGAATCCTTACCAATCTCATTACTCTCATATGTGAAGTATCTGCTTACTGCTTCATATACAGAATCCCATACCTCAGGCAAAGGAAGAACCATTGTGTAGCTGCTATCCTCAGAGTCTATATATGCATACTTCTTAAGAATGGAGTTCTCACTCTTGATAACAGAGTCAACATACTCAAGCAGACCGGTGTTGGGATTGTAATCACCCTCAATACTGTTCTCCTCATCAAGAGTTCTTAAAGTGTAGATATCAAGCCAATCGCCCAGACGCGACTTGAAGTCATAATCCACACCGTTTTCACTCTTGGTGTTAAGTGCACCGGTAATATACTCATACAGATTGGGACGGTAAACAATCTTTCCGTTCAACTTATGAAGCACACCGTTAGAGCAGCGGATGTTCATTTCCTGATATGACACACCGTCAATTCCGTCATGAACAGAGCGGTAGGTCTTGTTGCTCATCATCTTGACACGCTCCTTGGTATCAGAGCCAACCGGATGGCTGAAACGTGCAATGTGGTTAAGGATGAACTCTGTTCCCACCAGCTTGTGGTTCTTATCATCAGAGGTTGATGTATATCTTTCCCAGTCTGCATCCGATATACTCTCAGCATCGGGCAGCCAAACGGTAAGGAACTGGTTGTCATTAAGGAACTGCCAGTAAGTAGTACGCAACTGCTTGTTCCCGTTGTACATATATGTTGTCTTGAGGGCCTGTACAAACTTGGCGGCCTCAGGCATATCATTTAAAGTCTGTGCAAGTGAACCCGTGGGATCATTGCTGTCCGATTTGAAGCTGTAATGGTCCTTCCATGTGTCCTGACATGACACCACTGCAAGAACTGCCATTACACCCAAAAAGGATTTCATAAGCGGTTTGAAATGTTTCATATAGCGTATTTTTTTTTGCTCAATCAAGTTGGTAATTACTTACTTTGCTTTTTTGATATCCTCCTTAATACTTGTGTAAGCCGGATTCTGCTTAAGCTTCTCGTTGATCTTAACTTCATCCTGATGATAGGGAAGGAACAGACCGTTAGGATTGGTAAACTTAATCTGAATTGACTTGGTATTTCCCTTATACTTACCGCTTACAGTCTCATAAACCTTCTCGGACTTATTCTCACGGAGGTATCTGCGAACCAGATCAAACCAGCGTTTACCCTCAAACAGAAGCTCACGGCGACGCTCGTCAAATACAAGGTCCTCCATCTTGGCCGGAGTGCTGTACTTTGAGTAATCCAGTCCTTCTGCCTGAGGATAGATATCCTTGGCTATAGCACGGTTGTAAACGGCATTTACAATCTCAAAGGCCTCCTTAAGCAGCGGTTCCAGTGAAGGATTGAGAGTATCGTTCTCATATACTTTGGCCTGCATTGTCAGAGCCTCAGCCTGCATAAGCAGAACATCGGTATATCTGTAAATAATCCAGTTAGGCTCTGCGCTGTTCTGCTGACGGCGTGAACCGGGAAGGTCACTTCCGGGGCAGAAAAGCTTACCGTTTTCAAGCTTATAGTTCATCTTACTGTAAACATACTTGAATATACCGTAGTTTGTACCTTCAGCGTTTATATCCTCATAATAACGGGTATCATACTTGCTGAAGAGTTCATTGGCGGCACCGGCTGACTTGTAAGCCTTGATTGTTCCTATAGTTGAACTTGAACTGTTGTAGTAACTTGACACGAACGGATTGGAACGGTCAGTACCGTAATAGAGTTCAAAGAGTGACTCAAAGGAGTTTCCTGAACCAAAAATCTCTGTATATGCTCTACCGCATGTCTTGTCAGCATCCGCACCGTTAATGAGCGGATACTTGTTATCAACAAGAGTGATGTTACATGAAGCACCCTTCTCGGCAAAGAGTTCATCATACTCTTCCTTTTTAAGCTTAGTAACAAACTTGCAGCAATCTATGCATTTGTCATAATCACCCTTCCACAGATACATGTCGGCCAGCATGGCATATATGGCTGCACGGGTAAAGAGTGAAGTGTTCTTGTTATTGGTCAAGACAGACGAATAATGGATAGGAGCCCAATCCTTTACTCTGTCAAGGTCATAGATAAGTGAATCCAGTACCTGGTTGAAAGGAGTCTGACCGATAAAGAAATCATGGGTATCATCAATTGACGGCCTTGTTACATAGGGAACATCCCTGAAAGCACGCAACATGTACCAATAGCACAATGAACGGATTGCAATGGCCTGTGCCTGATGTGCCCTGAGCTCTGACTTGTGATAGTTAGGATCTTTTTTCTGAACATCACCGGCATAGTAAAGAACCGTGTTGGCGTAGTTGATGGTCTTGTAGAAGCAAAGGTATGTGGTGTAAGTATTGTTCTCCTTGATTGTCTCATTGATAAACTGCCTTACATCATCATTGCTGCTGCTACTGCTGCTCTGACCGCCTTCATTTTCTGATCCGTAAAGGATGTTATCGGAACGCCACTCTCCCCAGGCAGACATTCTTGTAACGCAATCACCTGACTCAAGGGCGGCATAAGCTCCTCTAAGTACGCTCTCAACATCTGACTCATTGGTCCAGAAGTTCTCCAGAACCACCTCATTCATAGGTAAGAGCGTAAGGAAGTCCTTGCATGATGAGACTGACAGCCCCATCAATGCAACTAGTATATATGTTTTAAACTTTTTCATATTATCTCATATGATTAGAACGACATGTTTGCAGTGAAAGAAAGCGATCTGGAACGGGGTGTCTGTGAATTATCCCTGGCTACACTGCCACGAGAGGCACCGGCGCTCTCCGGATCCAATCCAGTGTACTTTGTAAAGGTTGCAATATTGTTCATAGTCAGACCTAAACGCAAGCTGCTTATATGCAACGGCTTGATAGTCTTAGGATCAAAGTTGTAACCAAAGTTCATACTGTTCCAACGTACAAATGATCCATCCTCAACATATCTGTCTGAACCCAGATAGTTGAAACCAGCCTGATACAGGGCACGGGGCATAATGGTCTTGTCACCCTCAACACGCCAGCGCCAGTTGATGGCAGCTGATGTATTGTCTGTATTATACATACACTCGGCATTCATACGTGCACCGTTAACAATTCTGTTTCCATAACGGAAAGTAAAACTGTTGTTCCAAGTGAATCGGCCCCAGGTAAAGTTAACCTGGAAACCACCCTGCAACTTAGGAAGTGAACTACCCAGGTAAACAATATCAAGTTCATTGATGTTACCGTCATAGTTGATATCCTCATAAATGGCGTCACCTCCTACAAATTCATAGTTATCACCTCCGTAGTTATATACCATAGGACGGGTGTACTTCTGACCGTTCTTTTCAACAAAGATAACATTGCCGTCAGCATCACGCGCTACAGGAGCGTTGGGACCTTTTACACCAGGCTCCTCCTCATCAGCATAGTCGCTGTACTGATAAACGCCTTTGTACTTGAATCCGTAGATTGAACCGTAAGCGTTCCTAAGAGCAATGTATGTAAGATAAGAACCGTTCTTATAGTCAAAGTCCTGGGTCATCTTTTCAAGAAGGGTAGGATTCAACTCAAGGATCTGGTTCATGTTATCTGACAGGTTGGCACTGGCAGTCATTCTGAAAGTCTGACCAAGTATCTTCGTTGTAATAAGATTAGATGCACTGAATGACAGGTTCCATCCCTGATTACGCATTGTACCGTCGTTCACATTTGACAGGGTTGAATAACCTGAAGATGCAGGAATTGAATAGCCGGACTGAATCATATGGGTGGTAATTCTGTCATAGAATCTGGCACTCACACTAAACTTGTTCTTGTAAAGGTTGAAGTTTGCAGTATATGAGAAATCACTGGTCTCCTCCCACTGCAGGTTGCTTGAGCGGATATTGTCAGGCTTCATGGATGACTCACCAAGATATGAATCACCGCTTGAGTACTTGCTCAGATACATACCGTCACTACCGGGCTGGTTACCAGAGTAACCCCAGCTTATCTGCAGGTGCAAATCGGTAAGGATGCGGCTCTTGTTGATAGGCTCCATGAATTTCTCATCGCTGACGTTCCAACTGGCTGACAGTGAGGGGAACGCAGCCCAACGCTTGGCATCACCGAACTTGGTGCTACCGTCGGCACGTACATTGAATCCGAAATTATACTTACTCTTGTACGAGTAGTGTGACTGGAATGTCATGTTGGCACCGCGGTTGCGGCTGGCTCCGGTTGACAATGAACTGATCTTACCGGGCAGACCTATTGACTTGAAATCACTGGGCAGACCGGACATACCGCCGTTCTGACTCTTACCGTTACCCATGTTTGCCTGGAAAGAGTAACTGGTTCTGACTGAATGATTCTTGTTTTTAAAATAAGGAATAAACGTCAGAGAGTGAGTGGTAGTTACACTTGAACTCTTGTTTGAGTTGGCGGATATTGAGTTGGCATTACTGTCAGACCATCCGTTCTTGGCAAGACTCTGGGGAGTATAAGTATCACCGTCATTATTGGATACGCTAAAGTTCACAGCACCGTTATAGGTAAGCTGACTCTGGCTATCCTCAAGTCCAAACACTCGGTAATTGATGTTGAATCCGGGATTTACACTGAACTGCGTGCTGTATGACTCCTTCTCGGCAGCCTCGGCAACAGGGTTGGAGTTGCTGGGAAGAAGGTTACGGCCGCCACCTGCATCGGGCAGCATATGATAGAACTCATCTGTAACAATATCCTCACCGTTGGGATCCGGATTCTTCTTCTCATAATAGATGGCCAGGTTAGGCATCATCTTCATGGCTGTACCCAAAGCAGCAGAGTTTGTCTTGTTCTTTGAGTATGACATTGAGAAGTTTGTTGAAATCCTGATACGCTGTGATACCAGATAGTCCAGATTTACACGTGTAGTAAAACGGTTCATCGTCTGACCGATGATAGAACCCTGCTGCGTATCAATGTTTCCTGATATATAGAATGTAGCCTTATCACCACCACCACGTACATTAATAGAGTGCTGATGGTTAAGACCTAACTGCTGAACTGCCGATACCCAGTCCGTATTGTTGTTGTACATACGATACTCAGAGAATGACTCATCATAGTTGATCTCCTTGATATCATCAACAAGTTCACTGTCCATATTAGGATTAAAGAAGGCCTCCTTAAGGAACATGGTGTACTGGTCACCGTTAAGCAGGTTGTAACCTAATGGCTGCCACTGGGCACGCAGAGAGTATGAGTAGCTTACACTTGTGGAACCTCTCTTACCGCGCTTGGTTGTAATCTGCAGAACACCGTTGGCGCCACGCGAACCCCATACAGATGTTGCAGCGGCATCTACAAGAACGTCAACCTTTGCAATATCATCAGGATGGATACTCAGAAGCTCTGACAGTTTCTCATCATTATTAACATCATTCTGGAAGTCAAAGTTGTTCTTAAGGTTGCTCTCAATCTCAAGGATCATACCATCCACAACAATAAGCGGGTTTCCGTCACCGGTCATGGTGGATACACCGTTAAGGTGCATGGTTGAACGTGAAGCAAGATCACCTGAGTTCATTACAACGTCCAGACCCGGGATACGACCGGCAAGAGCCTCATCAATTGTGGTAAAGGTCTCACCCTCAAGATCCTCCATGTTAAGAGTATGGACTACAGATGTTGACTCCTTCATAGGAATACCCAGAAGTCCGTCCATAACACGGTCAGCAACAATATCAACCTGCCCAATCTCCAACTCATCCTTCATTGTAATCTCAAAGTAACGCTTGTCTATTGGCAGCACAACTGTCTCATAACCCACAAATGAAACCTTGATCTTGTTTTTAGGATTCCTAACCGGGAAAGAGAAGTTACCCTCTATATCGGTGACGGCCTGACTCACAATACGGTCAGCGGCATCAACCTCTATAACATTTACCAACATCATAGGGCCTTCGCTATCTGTAACAACACCACTGATGACGTCACCGACTTTGACATCCTGTGCCAAAAGCATTCCGGGCAAAATGGCCAACACCATTGCCAAAGCCCTCTTGAATAATCTGCTATTGTATTTCATTTTCATTTGATTTACAGATTAGAATTTAACTTCACCATTGCACAACGGACCGTCAATAAGATGGACTACAGCAAATGATGATGTCTCAAGTTTAGCCTTGCTGACATCGGTTACATCATTATTTCCATCCTTTACAGCGTAGTCATCGTTATACACCTTGAATACATACTCACGGCACATGATGTTATAGTACGGGGTCTTTGTTCCCGCTACATTCTCCTTGATGACATTACGGGTATTGTTGTTTTCATCTCTAATAACAATGTTGTCACCGCTCTTTACATGAACCTTGGCAAACTGCCTGTCAGCCTTGTTAAGGAATGAAGTCTCATAGTCAACCTCATCAGAGCTGTTGTTGAACTCAGCGTTGGTATATACTGAATTATCCTGAATGTGATACTTGAGGAAGTTTACAAGCTCATCACGCTTAGCATCAGTAAATACACTAATAAAGTGCTCAAGCGGAACTTCATCATCCTTTATCTCACCGCTCTCATCCTTATCGTTATAGAAAAGGTGATTATAATTAACTAAGACGGTATCCATTCTGGCAGCTTTGTCCTTAGCTGATAATGTGCTTGCAAAGAGAGCCATAGAATCACTCCAAGCTGCATCAATAAGATCATACTGTTTAGAGAAACTTGCTACCAGATTATTCCAAATATTCTTATAGCGGGTTTCTATAGCATCAATATCATCCGGATGATATATTACAGTGTCATCCAAAAGTTTCTGTATGGTTGCGCTTTTGGGAACATATACTGTGTAGTTAAATGTGTTGAATGATGATACACACTGGCTTGATCCTATATCCAGACCATCATAATTACTAAAGATGATTTGCTTGCGCTCACTATCAACAGCCTTCTGAATCAATTCGGAGAACTTGGCAAACTCAGGATACGTGGCTACGTCGGAAATAACATCATAAACAGATCTTCTTGAGGTCTGCATAGGTCTGTCTGTAATGTACGTCACACCGTTACCGTCATTCTTTGTCATATCAAAACGGTTGATGATATTGATAGGTTTACCTATCTCTACCTGCCATCCGCCCTCAACACTCATCTTCTTGAGTTCAGCCTGATAAGCAGCCTCATCGGTCTGGTCTATTGTATAAGGCTTGGCACCGTTACTCTTGAAACGGATTGTACCGCCTCCCTTTGTGCGGAAGTAAGCGTATCCCTGAGGATCAGGATTAATGCCACCCTCCAATGCATAGTAGTCATTGTTAAGCAGGATGATATGATAGTCCATGATATCCTCCAGACGGTTGCGCAGGAATGTCAGTTCAGCATCCTTCTCGCCTATAGGCTTGCTTGTACGCTTGATACCGATAGTATTGGTTGCATCATCATAATCATAAATATCGGCCTTGATCTTGTTATCCTCAAAGAAGAAGGCAAGAGCCTTAAGACCGTCTGTGCTACCACTACCTATATTATTAATTGCAAATGAAGCCGGATCAACCCAGATAAGCTTTCCGTGCAGATCTGCATCAAGTGTATCGGAATATGTCACCTCCGGAAGGAACAGGGCATACTTTGATACCATTGAATTAAGATAGTAACTGAATGACATATCATCATCCTCAATAGCCCAGTCCATAACCTTAAGCTTGTTGTTTACAAGAGCGGGATATGATACTGCCTTGTATGCGGTAGGCACAAATACCTGGTTGCTGTAGAAGATGGCACCGTTACAGCACATAACAACCTTGTCAAAGAAATCAGTTGCTGTTGAAGGATTCTTGAACATGGGATCCTGAGCGTCGTTAAGCACGTCAGTGAACTTGCTGGGAACGGTGTTTACAAGTGACAGGAACATGCTGTTGTTTATAAGCTTAACAATAACGTTCAGGTCAATGCTGTCCATATCCTCGGCAACCTCCTCACGGGTAAGGTTGGATCTGCCTTTATACTTCTGCAGGCCGTACTTGCCTCTCATCTCCTGGCCTAAAGCCGATGTGAGCCACCATTCCATGACAGCCTTGTCTGAAGGAACAAACATGGCAGCCATGTTACGCTGCAGAGCGTTCTCTGTCTCGTTTGAGGGGCTTGTGAATGAGTTCCATCCCGGATCGAACTTAAGTACTGCAGACTTCTCATATTTTTTTCCCTTACCGTCAAACTTAAGGGTATCTCCGCCCTGATAACGACCGGCAAAGTAGAGTTTTGTAAATACGGTGTCATAAGTGGATGCCTCAATGGCATCAATAATAGCCTGGCTCTGCTTTCCGTAATAGTTGTCGTTGGCAAGCTGCAGGATATCATAAGCGGAGTTGCTGTATGTATGGTCAACATCAGCGGCCTCATTACGGGTAAGAGCGTAAGGAACTGAGAAACGCTCTATGATTGAACTCCATATAACAGTAGTGCTGTCAGCTGGCAGACTCAGGTCTGACTGGGCCAGATACTCGGCTATGCTGGGGAGCAGATAAACAACATCTTCCATTACATGGATAAAGCCGTTATAGCACTTTTTGTTATGAATCAAAATCCTGACACCGTTTACGCTGGCATCATCCGGCTCACGGCCCGGTTTGTTCTTGGCACCGTATTTGTCACTCAGGTTAAAGAGGAAGTTGTAGTCATCGGCAGTGATACCGTTCTTTTCAAGGAACTTGGGAGCAAACATAACCAGAGGCTTCTTTGTTCCGTCCTCAAGAATAACTATACCTGTAGCGGCACGGTTTGAGTTGTTCTTTACATAGGCCCAATACTTGGAATCGGGCATCTCGCTCTGCTGCATAACACGTACTGAGTCATACTCACTCATGGTTGAAACCTTACGCATGCAGTCACCCAATCTAACTCCGTTGTTCTCAGTGGAGGTGCTTGACAAAGCAGCTACCTGATATACGTTATTAAGCATTGAACCCTTAAGAATCATCTTCATCTGAGCCTGTGTCAGGTCCTCAAACTTGATGCTCTTATAACCGGCAATAGGACACTTGGCAAGGAATTTCTCAAATGCCTCATCATCGGCCACGAAAAGAGTTCTACTACCGGTCTTGGCCAGGATACTCTTTTGTCCCAATGAATCGATAAGCCTTACATAATACTTGAATGTGTGGCCGTCAAAACCCTTATCAAGAGTCTCGTAGATACTGGTACCGAGCCATTCAGGGAATCTCTTGTCAAGGTCAAAATCCGGTCTGCAGGACCACGTGAAGGATGCTGCAACCAGAACCGACAGGATCACTCTGACCAGTCCGGAACGGTTTTTGGAATTTGTTTGTTTCATTATGTATTCTATTAAATATTATACGTAGGAATTATTCCTTATCTATACCTTCAATAGTCTTGATATGACCCTGGGCGTCATACTCAATCTCGCATACTTTAAGACTGCGGAGCCATGACTTGCCGCCTGAAGGCACACTGTCGTGATGGAAAAGGTACCATTTACCCTTGTACTCTATAATAGAGTGATGAGTTGTCCAGCCCACAACAGGAGTAAGAATTACACCCTGATAAGTAAAGGGGCCGTAAGGATTGTCACCGGTTGCATAGCACAGCAAGTGGGTGTCACCGGTTGAATATGAGAAATAATATTTGCCTTTGTATTTATGCATCCATGATGCTTCAAAGAAACGATGCGGATCATCAGCCTTGAGAGGATTGCCTTTCTCGTCAACCACCAGGATTGGACGCGGAGCCTCGGCAAAATTGAGACCGTCCTTGGTCAGACGGACGCAGCGGCTGGGCAGAGCATCCTCCTTACCCTCCGGGAGGTAGGGTGTCTCCAGATGGATGTTGTCCTTGTAGCGCTGAAGCTGGCCGCCCCACAGGCCGCCAAAATAGACGTAAACCTCACCGTCCGCATCATCGCGGAAAGCGCACATGTCAATACTGTAACTGCCGGCTACGGGTGCCGGATTGGGGATAAAAGGACCTTCGGGACGCTGTGCAACAGCAGTACCCCAGTGGAACACATCGTTGCGATCCTTCATGGGGAAGTACATGATGTAGCGCTTGACTTTCTTGCTGAATCCCATACCCTGAGACTGCTCCTCGGCATTGGTGGGAACCTCAATTTCATACTCCTGGACATCGCAGTCCCAAAGCTGGCGACCTGCCCATGGAATATCCTCCAGACCAATAACCTTACCATGGTCAACAACCTGACCGTTCATGATATCGTCGGTAGAGAGAACATGATAGTCCTTCATTACGTACTGGTCACCGTTGTCGTTCTCGACATTTTCACATTCCCAGTCATGTGAAGGATAGATGTAAACCCTGCCGTTGAATACGTGAACAGAGGGATCTGCCATGTAGTCCGCGGGGAAAAGATAACGTTTCTTCATAAGTTTTTTGGTTAATATTTTATTATATAAAAATTCAGTTAGCGGCCAAAGTTAACGCTTTTTTTACATTCAATGCATTATTGCCATATTTTTTTTGGGGTAAAATCATAATTTTAACACCGCCACTGCCTATTTTTTCTGTTTTTGAACGCAAAAAAAGAGGCCGCGCGGAGCGGCCCCTTTTAAAAGTCCTATTCCACATCTTCTCAGACCGGAATACAGACATCACGAAAGTCAATTACTAACCAAATATGTGCATGAAAACTTACACCGCAAAGATAACTGACGGTTTTTGAATTGAGCATCCCCTGTGTGCCAATAGGATTAACAATTGTTCCATACCGCATCCGGAGTGCAAAAAAGAAGGTCCGGATTGTTTCAAATCTATTAGATTTTGTGCCAGAAATGCCCTTTAGAGCAAACAGAAGCGGGATGAAGCAATTTTCATCCCGCCAGCTGTCGTACCCGGATTCGAACCAGGACAAACAGAACCAAAACCTGTTGTGCTACCATTACACCATACGACAATCGCCTTATGTCAGGGGCCGTTATTCGGCTATCAGGAGATAGTAGTTTTTCTTTCCGCGCTGCAGTACTATATAGCGGCCGTCAACCAGATCAGCCTCAGTCATGGCGCGTGAGTGGTCATAAGTTTTCTCTTTGTTTATCGATACGCCACCGCCCTGCATCATCTTGCGGGCCTCACTCTTGCTAAAGAACACGGGGCAGATATCGGTAAGAAAATCTGACGCCTTGACATCCTGGCTAAGAAGCTCGCGTTTGAACCTGAACTGCGGAACGCCCTCAAATACTGACAGGAGCATGCTCTCGTCAATCTTCTTGAGATCATCAGTGCCGGTTGAATTACCAAACAGGATATCTGAAGCATCGGCTGCAGCCTTGTAATCGGCCTCACTGTGAACCATGCAGGTTACATCCTTGGCCAGACGCTTTTGGAGCAGACGCAGGTGCGGAGCGGCGTCATGCTCAGCAATCAGGGCCTCGCACTCATCCTTCTGGATGTTTGTGAATATCTTGATGTAACGCTTGGCATCCTCATCACTTACGTTCAGCCAGAACTGGTAGAACTTGTAGGGTGATGTGTACTCAGGGTTGAGCCATACGTTGCCGCCCTCGGTCTTACCGAACTTGGTACCGTCTGACTTGGTTATGAGCGGACAGGTCAGTGCAAAGCACTCGGTTCCGTTGATGCGGCGGATAAGCTCGGCGCCGGTGGTAATGTTACCCCACTGGTCAGCGCCACCCATCTGCAGCTTGCAGTTCTTGTGCTCGTTAAGGTAGAGGAAATCATAGCCCTGAAGGAGCTGGTATGTGAACTCGGTGAATGAAAGACCGTCACGGGCCTCGCCGTTAAGACGCTTCTTGACCGAGTCCTTTGCCATCATATAGTTCACGGTTATGTGCTTGCCTATGTCACGTGAAAAATCCAGGAATGTCACATTCTTAAGCCAGTCATAATTATTTACAAGCTCAGCCTTGTTGGGAGCATCGCTGTCAAAGTCAAGGAACTTTGAGAGCTGCTTGCGGATGCACTCCACGTTATGTGCAAGAGTATCCTCATTCAAAAGGTTGCGCTCCTGAGACTTTCCGCTGGGGTCACCTATCATACCGGTTGCGCCGCCTATCAGAGCCAGGGGCTTGTGGCCGCAACGCTGGAAATGACGCAGAATCATGATACTGCACAAATGCCCTATATGCAATGAATCGGCG
>Ga0310786_10007876_pt1 | contig 13790 bp, 10 predicted proteins | sample AusTroGonzalo_MG_FD_203881 | JGI IMG/M metagenome (GOLD analysis project Ga0310786, IMG submission 203881) | Bovine rumen microbial communities from tropical cattle in Woodstock, Queensland, Australia - Gonzalo_03 (v2) (version 2) | ecosystem: Host-associated > Mammals > Digestive system >... | reverse complement strand
ACAACAAATGCTAGTAGATTTTCAGGAAGAACTTGCTAAATTATATGCTGAGCAATTTGAATTAAGTGAACGCGAAAAACAAGAAAAAAAAGAAGAATATCAGAGAATTAAAGATATTTCTGATGGAATTATTGTGTTATAATATAAAGGAGAACTAATATGGCAGAAGAAAAGAAAGCAAAAGTTACCCAAATTGATACTCAATTAGTTGGTAATCAAGCAGTGCCTACAACTATTGGTGATACTACAAAACTTGATATTGATACAAATAAAGTTTTAGTAGATAACATCATTGATATGGGTTTAAGTGGTGGATTAAATGTTTCTGAGTTGGAAAAGTTTACTTCTATTGCTAATAGTAGGGATCAGCTTTATACTCTTATTGATACAATGGCAAAAGACTCTTCAGTTGCTGCAATTTTAAAAACTTATGCAGACTGTGCTTGTGAAGTTGCTGATAATGGCCACATTATTTGGTGTGAATCAGAAGACTCAAAAATTAGTAAATTTATTAACTATTTGCTTAATGTAATGAATGTTGATAAAAATATTTATGGCTGAACTTATTGCTTAGCTAAATATGGAGATACTTATTTAAGACTTTACAGAGAATCAGATTATGACGATAAATTATTTAAAAAAGATAATATTAAAAAAGCATACTCTGCCAGAAATGTTTTAAATGAAGATGCTAAGAAAGAGCTTCAAGAAAATGTTACTTTAAATGTTCATGCTATTAATGATCCATATAGTTACTATGTTGAAATGGTTGCTGACCCAGGAACTATGTTTGAATTAACTAGACTTGGAACAACTTATGGCTATATTGAAACCCCTAATGTTGAAGCAAGTATTGATTTAATTAGCTTAGGCGCTGCAACAGACACTACTTATGCTAATTATAAAATGAAATCAAGTGAAGTTAATGTTTATCAAGCAGATGATTTTGCTCATGCTTGTTTAGATGATAATTATTCAAGATATCCAGAAAAAGTAGAGTTATTTACTACAAATAAAGACTATAAATCAAATAAAAATGCTAGCACATACTCTGTTAGACGTGGTAAATCAATGCTTATTGATAATTATAAAGTCTGACGAGAAAAAACACTTCTTGAAGATGCTATTTTACTTAACCGTGTAACTAAGTCTAGTATTGTTAGAAAAGTTGGCGTTGAAGTTGGTGATATGCCAAAAGAGCAAGTAGCAGTTACTCTTAGACGCGTCAAAGAATTATTTGAACAAAAAACTGCTATGCAAAAAAATACATCGATGTCTGAATATAATAACCCAGGCCCAATTGAAAATAATATTTACTTTGCAACACATAATGGCCAAGGAAATATTACAGTTGAAGCTGTTGGGGGAGAGGTAGATGTTAAAGGTCTTGCTGATTTAGATAGTTGGGTAAATAAATTCTATTCTGGCTTTGGTGTTCCAAAAGCATACTATGGTTGGACAGAAGATGGTGCTGGATTTAATGGAGGCACTTCCCTCTCAATTATTTCAAGTGTATTTGCAAAAGGAGTTAAACGTCTACAAAATGCAATGGTCCAAGCAATTACTGATGTTATTAATTTAATTTTAGTTAATAAAGGCTTAAAATCATATCTTAATAACTTTGTTCTTAAAATGAAAGCTCCATTAACTCAAGAAGAAATTAATTATAGAGAAGACTTCAGTAATAGAATTACAGCAATTAGTACAATGAATAGCTTATTCTCTGATGTTGAAAATAAAGCAAGAAGATTAGCAATTCTTAAATCTTTAATCAGCACATTAAATTATGGGGATGAGATTGCATTTGAACTTGACAAAGAAATTGCCGCTGTAATTGAAAAAGAGAAGGCTGAAGTAGAAGCTGCTAAAAAAGAGGCTGCTCTTCAACAAGAGTTAGAGCAAAATGAACTTACTCCACAAGAAGGAACTACTGAAGCAACTCCCGCTGCCCCAGAAGATATAGCAGAAGCAGAGGCGGCTGTAGCAGAAGCAGAAGCAGATTTAGGCAATTCTAGTGTAGCACCAATAGAAAGTTTTTCTAAAAAGCCTGGTGCAAAAAAACTTCTTGAAGATGTGGAACTTGATAAATTACTTCAAGATGATGACGATCTCCCAACCCCAGAGGCTCTTGGAGAAGATCTTACTAAAAATAAATAATTAGTAATTAGTGAAAGGAAAAATTAATAATGATTACAAAATCAGATTGCATGTCAATCTTAGTTCGCTTAGAAGATAAGGGAATTAAAATTGATGATTATATGAAAAAACTAGTAATTGCTAAAGATATTCCTTTAGAAGTACTAAAATTTATTTCAGATCAGCAAGGAATTGAAGTTTCAAATTTCTATGAAATGCTTAGAAAAAGCCATAATCAAAAGAAATCTCCTTTATATACAAATATCTTAAAAGAAATTACAGTTTCAAAAGATGTTATATTAACCCTCTCTTGTCTAATGGTTCAAATTATTCTTTATAGTAATAAACTAGAGAGCCCAGAAGCTTTCTTAAAAGAGGTTAGGGCTGAAGAAATTACACGAGTTTTACACAATTATTTTGAAGCCGGCAGTATAGATGATTGTATTTCTCTTTTACGCTTAATTAAATCTGACTTGCTAGTACTAGAATATATTAGAGGTAGACGAGAGCTAAGTAATTAAAAAGTAAGAAGAAGTAAAATAAAGCTAGTAAATAAATACTAGCTTTTTATTTATAAAAAAATTGATTATATGCTAAATTAATTGATTAGTGAAAGAGGTAAGGAGAACTACTTATGAAGTTATTAGACGGAATTAAATTTGTTTATGAAACAAAAGATGGGGAAACCCGTGTATTTAAAGCTGTTAAAGTTGATGGCTCTAAAGAAGAAGTTTTAGATGTTTCAGCTATTGCTACAGAAGGCTATAAAATTATCTTTGAAAAAGAAGATAAAATTTTTGGTAGAAAAGCTGATGGCACAGAAGAACAAATTGATGTTAGCAAATTCTTAGCATAATTCGAAAAGCGTTATATATTTAATAAATTATTAATTTAATAATATTTATTTGCTAAATTAAATGACAATAAATAACTATTGTAGCTTTTAATTAGAGGTATAAATAATGGATAAGAGTAAACAAATCTTAGAAACATTAAAATTACAACCATTATCAGATGAAGAAAAAGCCTCACGTCATATTTTAGGTAGATTATATGGACCTATTGCTACTTGTGAAGAATCTACAAGAAATGGCAGAAAATATAACCGTGAATTGTGGCAAAAAGCTTTAGCTGATGAAATTTTTAATGAAAAAGTCGCAAATAAAAGTTTATTTTTAGAATTAGGACATCCAGCAAATCGTGAAGAAACAGACATGGAAAAAGTTTGTGCTTGTATTCCATGTGTTCCAACAATTGTTGATGGCGATTTATATGCCTATGTTGATATCTTAGATACTCCAAATGGCCGTTTATTAAAAACACTCTGTGATTATGGTTTTATTCCTGGCATCTCTTCAAGAGGTTCTGGTGATATTATGGCAAATGATGAAGTTGACCCAGAAACATTCTTCTTAGAAACCTGGGATATCGTTCAACTTCCAGCTGTTAAAAAAGCTAGACTCTCAATGATGCATGAAAGTTTTGATGGCAAAAAAACATTAAAAACAGCCTTACAAGAATCCTATAACGCAGCAGATGAGGAAGGTAAAAAAGTAATGAAAGAATCTTTAGAAAATTTAGAATTTAATATAGATTTTCCAGATCCAGTTCCTGAAACTTACTCAACTGTAACAAGCTTAAATGAAGCTGCAGATGATAAAAAAGAATTTGAACTTTTTGGCGGAGTTCGTAAAGCCTTTTATGGCGATTCAGAAAAGTTAAATAAAGAACTTGATGCTGAAAAAGCTAAAGAAGATACTGAAAAGAAAGTTGAAGAGGCTGTAAAAGAGCCTAAAGAAGAAGAAAAGGAAGAATCTGCTAAAGATAGCAAACTTGCTGGTTTCTTCGATAATGCTCGTAAGGCATTCTATGGTGATTCTGAAAAGTTAAATAAAGAATTAGATGCTGAAAAAGCTAAAGAAGACGCTAAAGAAGTTGGTGCTGAAGACCTTAATGAGGGCAAATATAAAGATCAAAAAGCTTTTGAAAAATCTAGCACTGCTGCAGATATTCAAATGGCAGGCGATCTTGAATTTAGAAAACAGCAAGCCGCTGCTGCAAATGCCGCACATAATCAAGCTGTATTAAAAAAATTAGAGCTTGATGCTGCTAAAGCAGAAGCAGATGCTCAGAGAGCGCATGAAGAAAGAATGTTACAACTTAAAGCACAGCAAGACAGGAGAAATGAATTAGCTAAAGCTGCTGCACTTCCTGGATATAAAGTAGAAGGATTAGTTACAGAAGAAGCTGAAGAAAAGAAAGATGGGATTGGAGATAAAGTTCGTAAACTTTTCTACGGTGATCCTGAAAAAATTAAAGCTGCTCAAGCTGAGACTAATAAGGAAGAAGAACCTGTAGATGATAAAGTTGAAGAAGGTTTTGGAGATAAAGTTCGTAAAGTCTTCTATGGCGATCCAAAGCTAGAAACTAATCCAGACAATATTCCGTGGGGAGCGGAAGACCCAGAAGAATCTAAACAATTACATGAAGATTCTGATGAAGATGAAATGATAGAAATCTCTGCTGAAGAAATTCCAGCAGAAGAAATAGATACTACTGAAGAAACTGTTACAGACATGCCAGTTGAGCAAGTTATTAATACAGTTGAAGAAGTAGCTGATAAAATTAAAGAAATAGTTAATGCTGATGAAGAAACAGCAAAAGCTATTGATGAAGTAGTTGAAGAAAAGAAAGAAGAACTACTTCCTGAAGAAGATGAACAAACAGAAGTTGAAGAAACTCCTGTTGATGATATAGAAGCTGAGTCTACTGAAGAAACTACTGATGAAGAAGAAAAGAGTTCTGAGGAAGCCGAAGATTCCGGATTGAATGAATGAGTTTCTAATTTAAAGGAAATGATTCGTCAGAAAGACTTACTTGAAGCAGAAGTTAAACGCCTTAAAGAAGAAAAAGCAGTTAGCGATGCTGAGGTTAAGACTTTGAAAGAGGAGCTTAATAAGTATAAAACTGGTTTTGCTAGAGTAAGCGAGTTAGCATCTAAAGCATCTGAGTTCGAAAAGAATGTTCAAAGTTTATCTGAACAACTTACACAAAAAGACAGTGAAATTACAAGTCTGCAATCTAAGATTACAGATACTACTAAATTGACCGAAAGTGTAAATGCTCATGTAACACAAGTTAAGTCCCTAACAGAAAAGCTTAATGCTATGCAAGAAGACTTGACTGCTACAGAGACTAAACTTAATGAACAAAAGACACAAAGTAGAGAGAAATTGTCTGAAGCAATCAGTATTGCCAAATCTTATAAGGCAAAATATGAATCAGCAGTATCCCACTACATTGAGTCCAAAGCATCTATGCTTGGGGTTCGTACTACAGACATCACAAGCAGACTTAATGAAAATTATTCAATTAAGGATATTGATGCTGTCTGTGAAGAATTACTTGAAAGCCCACAACACTTCAGTAATTCCTTATTCAGAGAATTCAATAATGGAGCCAAAATTAAATTCAATGAATCCGTTGAGCCAAAGAAGGCAAGTAATTCCGGATATGAAATTGATGATGACCTCTTAGAATTAGCTGGATTAAAATAATCTCAAATTATTAAATTTTATAGGAGAAGACAAATGAGAGAAAATTTACTTGAGACCTATGGTCGTCAATTAAAGGTCGCAGAAGCCTACGTTGCCAAAAACTTCGATGGCAAAGAAATTTCTGCTAATACTCAATTAACAACTGCAGTCTTGCTCGACAACACAAATAGATTCATGACTGAATCAGTTGAAATGGGTGTTACACAACACACAGATTTAGGTGCATGGAAGAAATTCTGCTTAAATCTTACAAACATCGCTGTTCCTTCACTCATTGCTAACGATCTTGTTATCGTTCACCCAATGACAAGCTTCTCTGGATCAGTTGCATATTTAAAATATGTTGCTCTTTCAGATAAACCAGAAGGATTCAAAGGCACAGAATTTAACGGTGTCTTTGGTCTTGGACAAATGTCAGACGACAGAGTCGCTTATACATCACAAATCATTGTTGAAAAAGTTGAATCTGGTTTCGTTCCTGGCTTAACCCCAAGAGAACATGGCTTAGCCCACGACGTTGATGGCGCAATTAAATATGATACCTTCAAATCTATCTTAGCAGATGGTTCAGCTGTCTATGGTGATAGCGTTGCAGAAGGTGCAGTTAAAGTTGCATACGTTGCTGAAGAATGGCAAATGGAAAAAGTTCCACAACACAACATTCCAACCATTGGTCCAAAAATGGAAAGAATTGCTCTTGTTGCTGAACCACGTAGAATTGCTGTCCGCTACGATCAAATCACAGCATTCCAAGCAAAAACCGATTATGGTTTCTCACTTGATAAACAAATTGCTGAACAAGCATGCGGTGAATTAGCATATGAAATCGATACAGAAATCGTTGATATGTTAAGAGAAGGCGCTGGCGAAGCAAATGCAGAATTAATCTGGTCAAAGACTCTTCCTGTTGGCGTTAGCAAATTCGAACACTACAATGGCTTCCTTGAAGTTATTGAAAAAGCACGTGCAGAAATCTATAAGAGAACTGGTAAGTTCCATCCTAACTATATGGTCATTGCTGCAAACGTTCTTCCAGTCTTAAAATTCGTTAATGGATTTGAAGGCATCAAGAATGCTAAGATGAATGGTCCATATAAAGTTGGTTCCCTTGATGGTTTAAACATTTACGTTTCACCACGTCTTGGAGATGGCGAATTCTTCTTTGGATTAAACGGTTCAGACATGATGTCATCTGCTGGTGTTTACGCACCATATATGGCAATTGTTCCAACACAATTACTTGGTACACCAGATGGTGGTCTTGCACAAGGCTTCTCAACATGGTATGCTAAAGCATTACTCAACAAGAACTTACTTATCGCTGGTAAGATTGTTGACTAATTGAGTTAACCGTAAGCAATAATTAAAGACTCTCTTCGGAGGGTCTTTTTTTATAGCTATTTTTAATTAAAAAGGTAATAAAATTGTAAAATAATACTGTATAATATAATATGAAAGAAAACAGTTATTATATATTAAAAGCACAAGCAACAAAAAGTAGAAGTAACTATACTTTTTACAAAATTGGAGAAGCTGATAAAATAGCTAGACCTCAAGATTTATGTGGCAAATATACAAAAGTAGATAATAGAATTAATTCTATTACTACTCAATTAGATTATCAGCCACTTCCACATAATAGTACGAAACGTCTTAATGATAAAACAATTCATAAAGCACTAGATAAAAATATCTTTAAAAAAGTTGATCCATTTTTAATTGAAGGTATTTTTGGAGAAACTGATGGCTATGATGAATTCTTTGAAGTTTTAGATAAAAATCTAACTGATGCTGATATTATTAAATTAGTTGCAGACACAGTAGCTAACTTAGCTAAAGATCCAAATAACTTTACAGCAAAGCTTCCTACCACAAATAATATTGTCTTAGACTATAAGCAACAAAAGCATTTAGTTGATAATAATATAGTTGAACAGATAGAAAAAAGGTATAACTTACACCTTATAAGTAATACACATAAAAATATTTTACTTATTGGTCAATTTTTGCCAGATTGGATTGCAACTTTTGCTCTCTATAATGATATAGTAATTTGGCATGATACAAAAGACCAGGTAATTACTTATGGTTATGAAAAATTAAATAAACAAATAAAATATATTAATGATTTACAGGAGATTATTGACATGGAGATTATATTTGATTACATTATTGCAAATCCACCTTATGGTGCTGTTGGTGCAAATATTACTGACACAATTAGAGAAAATGTTGATTATACTGAATTTGTAAATCTTCTTCCTGCAAATGATTATAAGAGAAATAAAAATAAAGATTTATTTAATTATCAGTCTGATATGATTGCTATTAATAATGGTTTTGCAGATGCATTAGTTACCACACATTGTGCATTAATTTCTAAAAATAAAGTTAATAATTTAACTGCAGAAGAATTTGAAAGAAGCACTTATGTAGATAAAAGCCTTGAAAAATATTTTGAAGTTTTAAGTACTAGACAACATTATGCTATTGATAATGCAACTTCTGGCGCACCAAAAAATAAAGATTTTGATTTCTCTACTTCTTTATTTGTAGCACATAGAACAGCTGCAGCAAAACATTTTACTTATAAAAAAGACTGTGCTGCATATCAATTAAACTTTAACTTATTAACTTATGCAGAAGCTGTAGAAAAGTATGGGTTAAAAAATGATAAAGCAAACCGTTTATTTGATGCTGGTATTTGTACTTTTAATACTAAAGCTGAAAAAACACATGTAGTTAATTTTATTTATTCTACAGAAGGGGCTAAATTCTTGGCAAAAGTATTTACAGCAACTAATACAGATAGCTGGCTTGATATTAATAAATGGCTCCCAAAAGTTGACTGGACCAGAAGCTGGACAGTTGAAGAAATTTTAGCTGAATATGGCTATACTCAAGCAGAAATTAAAGAAATTATTAATGATTTAGATAATTTTAAAGGAATGAATTAATATGATTTTATCAGAAAATATTAAGAAAAAAATAACTGATATTCTTGATTCTAAAGAGTTTATGTCTGATTTATATGAAGGCCTTGATGCAGAAAAAAGAGAAGAGCTCGGACAATTTTATACACCAGCTAAAATTTGTATTCAAATGATTGAAAAGTTTAACTTAAATACTTTAGCTGGAAAAAATATATTAGACCCGACAGTAGGCTCTGGAAACTTACTTATAGCTTGTTTAATAGCAGGAGCAGATAGTGATAAAATTTATGGTAATGAATATGATGCAGTTGCTGTTGAACTATGTAAAAAAAGAATTAACAGAGCTTGTGATATTTTAGGAAAAAGTCATATTAATGATTGGCAAATTCATCAAGGAAATGCCTTAATTCCAGATTGTTTAAAAATATTTGGACCAGACTATAATAACACTATATTAAAAGAATTACTTAAAAAAAGACATGGCCTAAAGGGAGGTTGGATGGATAACCCAGATAAGTATAAAACACCTGAGCCTATAAATTTATTTGGAGATTTTTAAGGAGAAAACTATGACAAAAAAAGAAGCACTTAAATATATTTATGCTTTACCAGCTGATGCGGAAGTAGAAGTTACAGTTACTAATAGAATTGCTACCTCAGGGGAATTAGAACAAATGGGCATTAGTAGACAGCTTTTAAGATATTATGTCAAAGAAGGCTATGTTCGTACTATTCCGCATGGTAAACAAAAAAGATATTTACTTGATGATGTTTTAAAAGTTAGAGGTGGTAAATAATGGTAGAGAAGGTTTCACTTCAACACCCCGATAAAATAGCAGATAGAATTGCTGGTGCTTTAGTAGACTATGCATATACTTTAGAAACTAATCCTAAAATTGCTGTTGAAGTTTTATTGGGTCATGGAGATTGTAAAATTATTATTGAAACGTCTGCCTTGTTAGATAGTAAAAAAATAACAGAAATAGCCCATAGAATTGCAGGTAAAGATATTGCTGTTGATTGTTTAGTTGTTCCACAAGATGAGTACTTAGCAGCTAACCAAGAAGAAGAAATCAGATGTGGCGATAATGGAATTTTTAAAGGAGTCCCACTTACAGCAGAACAAAGACAATTAAATACTATTGCTAAAGACTTATATAAAAAATGGCCAAGTGATGGAAAATATATTATAGATGACGGCAAACTTATTGTTTGTCAAAGCAATGCAAAATCCAAACAAATTGAAAAATTTCTTAAAAAACAATATGGAAGTAGCTTAAATTCTTATGTAATAAATCCTCTTGGTGAATGGACAGGTGGTACTAATGTAGATTGTGGAGCTACTAATAGAAAGCTTGGCTCAGATATGTTTGATGCAGTAACTGGCGGAGGACTTCATGGTAAAGACTTATCCAAGGGGGATGTGTCAATAAATATTTATGCTTTTTTAAAAGCTCAAGCAACCAAAAAAGTTATAAAATTATCCTGTGCTATTGGCGATACTATAGTAGATAATAGACCGTACTCAGAAATTGTTGAAATAGCTAAAGAATATATTAAAACTATTGGTGGCTTTGAAAAATTAGCTGAATGGGGACTTCAAGACCTACGGGTCAGCTACATTGCTGTTAGTAAATAATTTAGAAAAGAAGCAGTTAATTTACTTGCTTCTTTTTATTTATCTGCTAAATTAATTGATCCAATTGATTAATAAAAAGGGGATTAGCTATTAATGACAAGAGAACAAATTATTGAAGAAATAAAGTTAGAATTAACAGGCAAAGTCCTTCATTTAGAAATAGACGATCAAACTATTAATAGCGTTATTAAAAAAGCTATTCGTGAACTTGAACGTTACTGGGATGAAACTACTTTAATAACTGTCCCATATGCAAGTTGTATTGATTTAAGTAATTCTGAGCTAGATTTAAAAGAAAAAGTTAGCTCTATTACACGTGTATATAGAACTGAAGGTGTTGGAGATGCAGATTTAACTACTGCTTATGCTGACCCAATGTATGCACAACAATGGATGCTATTTTCTAATGGTGGCACTATGTATAATCTTAATGATTATGTTTTAAATTATGCCTCTTGGATGAGCATGACCTCTATTAGGAATACTATGTCAACTGATCTTACTTATAAAGAAGATAGACATAATAATAAACTCTATATTAATGGTAACATGTCAAAGCCACGAGCAGTTACTATTGAGTATGTTCCAAAAATTACAGATGTTGAATCTATTAAAAGTGATTATTGGATTGATATTTTAATTAGATTATCTGTAGCACTTACTAAAATTGTGCTTGGAAGAATTAGAACAAGATTTAGTCAATCAAATGCCCTCTGGGGTATGGATGGTGAAAAACTTCTTGAAGAAGGAAATACAGAGCTTAAAGAATTAAGAGAAATTCTAAGAGCAAATAGCCAATTAATTTATCCTATTGATTAGGAAAAATAATATAAAAAACAATAAATTTAGAAGTAAGGAGAAAAAAATACTTATGGAAAAAATTACAAAACTTGATCTCACCTCTGCATTTAAAGCATTAGATGAAATTGAAATTCCTCATGTTGAGGGTATGAGAAATGCCCAAGCACTTAGAGAAGCTATTAAATTAGCTCCTAAAGCAGATGCACTTGTTGAAGATTATTATGATGTAAATAGTAAAGAAGATCTTACTCAAGCTAAAGAAGAAAGAGAAGAAGAAATTGCAAAAGCAAAATTAGCAAAAATTGAAAAAATTGTCGATTTAGATGCAGACTCTCCTGAAGATCTTCAACCTACATATGTTGGAAAAACTATTATTCAATGTCCTCAATGTATGACACTTTTCTATAAAAACCCAGAAGATATTGAAGTTTCAGAAGAAAACCCAGAAGTTGTTAATGTTGGTGAGGTTTGTCAACATTGTGGCAATGATTCTGGCTACTCTGTAGTGGGTAAAGTTGCAGATATTGAGCCAGAAGAGGCAGATAAATTTGAAGCAACTACTGAAGAAAAACCAGCTGAAGAAGAAAATGAATTAGATCTTAATTTTGAAGAACCAAATACAGATGGAGTAGCTCTTGAGGAAGTCCCTATTGAAGAAGAGCAACCTGCTGTAGAATCTTTTACTAAAAAATTAGCAAGTTCATTAACAGAAGAATTTGAAAATGCCCTCAAAGAGGCAACAGTTGGCGATGTTGCTGCCGCATTACAAGAAAATCCAAAATTTAAAACTCTCCCTGCTTCTACACTTAAAAAATTAATTAGAGTTTATGTAGACGACAGTTTTGAAGATAAAAAAGACGGCGATGTAACTGTTCAAGAATTTGAAGAATGGTTTGGAGATAACCCAGGTGAAATTATTTTTGCTTATGGCAGCGAACTTAAACCACTTGAGATCCGTAAAATTGGTCTTTTAGACCCAAAATTCGTTGAAGCTTGTAAGGTAGTTGAAGCTTTTAACTTAGAACATGATGATACTGACTACAAGATCGATGACGATGAAGTTGTAGAATTAGCAGTCGGAGATGGCACTGCAGAATGGCTTGCTGAAATTGAAGCTGAATATAAAAAACTTTCTACTAAATCAGACGAAGAAGTAGAAACTACTATTAAAAAAACTATTAATGCTTGAGAAAGTTTAAATAAGTCAGAAGAGGCAGTCCCAGAAGATGATACTGAAAATCACTCAGAAAATATTACATTAAATGAAGAAGAAACAGAGAAACAAGCAGAAGAAACTGAAAAAGTTGTTGCTTTCTTAGATTGCTCTGGCAGCTGGACCCCTGAAAACATTTTAAATTGTGAAAAACGTGCTAAAGAAGAGGAACATGCTGATAAGATATTCTTCTTCAGTACTCATATTTATGATGATATGGATAAAGCTATTGAAGGCGGAGGAACAAGTGCTGGCCCAGAAATTGTTGCCTATGCTAAAGCTAACCCAGAAACTAAAATTGTAATCTATACCGATGAAGACATGAAGTACAGCGGCGGTAAAGAATTATTTGATGGCTCTATTCCGAACGTCAAACTTATTAGAGTTGACCTTGGTGAAAGTTTAAAAGAAGCTACCATGAAAGAAAATTTAAATGAATCAATTAAGCATGTTAATGCTGACAAAATTGATATTGAACAAATTAAAAAAGACCACCCAGAAGTAAAATTTATATCGGATTTATTAATTACAGATGAATTTATTAATAGCCTTAGTAAAAATGATATTGTAGTCATTGAAACTACTGGTGATAATCTGAGCCTTAAACAGACACTAAAGTTACGTGATGTTGGCTGCCCAATATTTATTCTTTATAAACAAGGTAATATGGGAGGGAAAGCAACAGGTGTAGCTCTTGGTGCAACCCTTGGTGGTCTTACTGGGGCCGCAGCAGGCAGTGTTGTGCCAGGTATTGGAACTGTTATTGGTGCAATACTTGGTGCCGTAGGTGGAACCTACCTCGGAGTTCTTTCTGGTGATTTATTTGATAAAGAATTAGACAGAACAGAAAAAAGAAACAATGAAAAAAGAGAAAAAGAACGTAAGCATGAGCTTGAGCTTGCAAAAATACAAGCACACAGTAAAGAACCAGGAGCTGCCGTACAAGAAAATTTAAAAGAACATATTCAAGACCGTCCAGCCGCAGTAGAAGATGAGACTAAACTTCAAGGCGGAGATACTGCAGTAGTTGATTGTCAAACAGATCATAAGATTATTGCACACAGTGAAGATGAAAAACCTTTAGATTGCTTAATGAAAAAACCTGCTTTAGAAGAACCTTTAGCAGGAGAAGAAGTTGATATTAAATTAAATGAAGCTGAAAATAAACTTCCAGAAGCAACAGATGCAGAAGTTGAAAAAATGCTTGATAGTAAAGAATTTAAAAAGCCTATTTCAGAAGCCGAAGTAAATTCAATCCTTTCAAATTCTGAAAAACCAGCAGCAGGTGAAAAATTTGATAATGCACTTAAAGATGCTAAAGACGCTATAGTTACCCCAGTAAAAGATGGAGCTAAAAAGCTTGCATCAGATGTAAAAGGTGCTTTTACTGGAAAGTCAGAAGAAAAACCTGTTAAAGAAGGCTTAGCTGATCATACTGCAAAAATTGGTGAAACTGTATTTTATGGAGACTCAGAAAATCAAAAAGAATTTAAAAATGAAGATGTTGAAGA
>Ga0310786_10007874_pt1 | contig 13790 bp, 12 predicted proteins | sample AusTroGonzalo_MG_FD_203881 | JGI IMG/M metagenome (GOLD analysis project Ga0310786, IMG submission 203881) | Bovine rumen microbial communities from tropical cattle in Woodstock, Queensland, Australia - Gonzalo_03 (v2) (version 2) | ecosystem: Host-associated > Mammals > Digestive system >... | reverse complement strand
ATGGTCTTATAATAAATATAAGGTGTATGCACAAGTCCACAACCTGACAGGTAAGCATTATTACGATATCGCCAATGTGCCTCAACCCGGTAGTTGGTTCATGGTCGGAGGAACATTCACAATCGGGCTGTAAGCGAATGATGATTGCACATTTTTCAACGAAAGTGCTAATTTTCCAGCATTTTTTTGCACGTTCGAGGCGAATTAGTGTTATTTCTTCATCGGAAATTTCCCCAAGTCCGAATAATTGCATATCTTTGCAAGAGAAGAATCACGAATATTATTAATCATCAAAATAGAATAAAGTATGAAAGCATTTGTATTTCCTGGTCAAGGAGCACAGTTCCCTGGTATGGGTAAGGATTTGTATGACTCAAACCCATTAGCAAAAGAGTTGTTCGACAAAGCAAACGAGATTCTGGGTTACAGAATCACAGACATCATGTTTGAAGGAACAGCTGAAGAACTGAAGCAGACGAAAGTCACTCAGCCTGCCGTATTCCTCCACTCTGTTATTTCTGCACTTTGTATGGGAGATGCGTTCAAGCCAGAGATGGTTGCAGGTCACTCATTGGGTGAGTTCTCTGCCCTCGTAGCAGCAGAATGTCTCTCATTCGAGGATGGTCTGAAGCTCGTGTATAAGCGTGCGATGGCTATGCAGAAAGCTTGTGAGCTTGCACCAAGCACGATGGCAGCTATCATCGGTCTGGAAGACGAGAAGGTAGAAGAGGTTTGTGCTTCGATCAGCAAAGAAGGTAACGTAGTGGTTCCTGCCAACTACAACAACCCAGGTCAGTTGGTCATCTCAGGTAACATCGACGCAGTAAACGCAGCTTGCGAAGCATTGAAGGAAGCTGGTGCAAAGCGTGCTCTTCCATTGCCTGTAGGCGGTGCATTCCACTCTCCACTCATGATGCCTGCACAGGACGAACTCGCAGCAGCTATCGAGCAGACTGAGTTCCACACACCAAAGTGTCCTGTTTATCAGAACGTAGATGCAAAGGGACATACCGATGCTGCAGAGATCAAGGCTAACCTGCTGAAGCAGCTCACCTCACCGGTGAAGTGGACTTATGAGGTACAGGCTATGATAGCAGACGGTGCAACCGACTTCACTGAATGTGGTCCAGGTAAGGCACTTCAGGGCATGATTGCCAAAATATCTCGCGATGTGACAGCTCACGGAATCGAGGGATAATGCATAATGCATAATTGACTACGTCGAACTAAAGTTTCACAATTATGACTCGTCCGATCATCTATCAAACCCTGCCACGCTTGTTTGGTGCTGTCAGCAAGGAGAATGTCCGTAACGGTTCGATTGACCAGAACGGATGCGGCAAGATGAACGACTATACAACCAAGGCTCTGAAACACATTCGGAGTCTTGGTTTTAACTATATTTGGTACACAGGAGTTATTGAGCATGCCACCAAGACCGACTACTCACGTTTCGGTATCCTATCGGATCATCCGTCAGTCGTAAAAGGAAATGCCGGTAGTCCATATGCCATCAGGGACTATTACGATATCGATCCCGACTTGGCAGTAGATGTACCTCATCGAATGAAAGAGTTTGAACAGTTGATTGCACGCACCCATCGTGCCGGACTGAAGATGCTGATTGACTTTGTGCCCAACCATGTAGCACGACAGTATCACTCGGACGCGAAACCAATAGGAATATCTGATCTTGGAGAACATGATGATAAATCGACAGGGTTCTCTCCACAGAACAACTTCTACTACCTGCCCGACCAATCGCTCGATATCAGCGACATCGTGGATGAGCAACCAATCAGCAGTTATGTAGAGTTTCCGGCAAAGGTAACAGGAAACGACTGTGTGACAGCCCGACCCAGCAAGAATGACTGGTACGAGACGGTGAAATTGAACTATGGAGTCAACCTCTATACCCATCAGCTCGACCCTACGATTGCCGAACAGCTCAATGAGACAGTATCTACAGACGGCATACGTTCATATGGTCACGTTGATAGTCATCAGCCTACTCCAAACAACACGACCATGATGTTTGCATACCCAGACACGTGGAACAAGATGCTTGACATCCTCCGTTTCTGGGCCACAAAGGGAGTGGATGGTTTCCGCTGTGATATGGCCGAAATGGTTCCTGTAGAGTTTTGGGAATGGGCCATTCCACAAATCAAGTCCGAACATAAAGGCATCATCTTCATTGCAGAAGTCTATAATCCCAACGAGTATCGCAACTACATCTATCGTGGACATTTCGACTATTTGTATGACAAAGTGGGAATGTACGACACGCTGCGTCGTGTGGTAGGAGGTGAAAGTGCATCACTCATCACATACAGTTGGCAGTCGGTCGATGATATCGGTTCACACATGCTTAACTTCCTGGAGAATCACGACGAACAACGTATCGCATCCGAATTCTTTGCAGGAGATGCCCGCAAGGCCTTCCCCGCCCTACTCGTCTCCGCCCTCATGCGCACCAATCCGTTTATGGTGTATCAAGGACAAATGCTTGGTGTGGATGGTATGGAGGATGCGGGATTCAGCGGAAGCGACGGACGAACGACCATCTTCGACTATTGGTCGATTGATCAATTCAGACGTTGGCGAAACAACGGCCTGTATGATACCAACAAACTGGCCAAAGAGGAAAAAGAAATTTTTAATTATTATACGAAGGTGCTCTCTCTTTGCAACGCAGAGAAAGCCATCAGCGACGGACAATTCTACGATCTCATGTATGCCAACTATGAGAATCAGCAGATGGATACAAACCGATTGTTTGGATTTATCCGTAAAGAAGGCGACGAGACCATCCTCATCGTAGCAAACTTCTCAGACGAACCTATGCAGGCTTCTGTCCGCATTCCGGCACATGCTATCGAGTTCCTGAACATGAAGACAGGCGCACGATTCGCAACAGAACTGTTAACAGGAGCAACACGTACCATCGATATCTATCCCAATCAGACGATAGACATCAATGCACCTGCGAATGGGGGAATAGTCTTGAAGTTCTAGTCGATTACTATAGTTTTACTTTTACAGGCTTTGATTCGTTTTGCATGCGGTCGAGTGCTGTCACAACGAAGGTGTAACCTGTTTGGTTACCTTCGAGCAGATAGCGAGGTTCACCTACTACTGCAACAAGGTGGGTTACATCGTCGGTATTGATTTTCTCACCTTTTGCGAAGCGATAAACAGCATACCATGCAGCCTTATCTAACTCTGTCTTTGCTTTAGGCTCTTTCCATGTAAGGTATATCTTGCCAGAACCTGACAGGCCATTCCCACTTTGGAACGAGATGGATAGTTTGCTGACTTTCTTCGGGGCGTTCTTGTCAATCCAAGGCATCTGTGGCTGAAGGGCAGGATATTTGTGATATTCTTGCTCCAACATGGTACGATAGTTTCCTGGATTATTGACTACTGCTGCTGCATACCATTGACAACTGCCTTGTACGTTTGAGAGACTGCGTTGGATATTGTACTTTGATATCATCTGGTGGATATTCGGATTCTGAGGATCAGCTTCCTTCACCGTACGTTCTACATCCTGACCGATATAAAGAGGACGTTTACCACAATACTGGTTCCACCATTCACACAACACTTTATAGTCAGCAACCCGATAGCCTATATTCCAATAGATCTGTGGAATTAGGTAGTCAACCCATCCTTTATCCTGCCAGAGTACAATGTCTGCGTAGAGATCGTTATAGTTCTGAGTCCCACGAGTTGCACTACCCTCTTTTGAATTTGTACCGTCAGGACTATTGCGATAGATGCCGAATGGTGAGATACCAAACTTGACCCAAGGCTTTACCTTGCGGATGAGGTCATGGATATCGCGAATGAGCAAGTTGACATTATCACGTCGCCAATCATCGATGGAAGAAAAACCACGTGGATCGGCAGCAAAATTGGCCTGATCAGGAATCGTTTGTCCCGCAGTTGGATAGGGATAGAAATAGTCGTCCATGTGGAGTCCATCAACATCATAACGCTTCAGAATGTCCTCGATTATCATGCAGGTATACTGACGATTAACTTCGAGTGCGGGATTGAAGATGAGCAGGTCTCCATACTGGAACAGGCGTTCAGGATGGACGGCTGCAACATGATTCGCAGCCACTTCCTTGGTGCCTGCGGTCTTTGCTCTATAAGGATTTATCCAAGCATGACACTCCATACCTCGACTGTGACATTCAGAAACCATCCATGCCAAAGGATCCCATCCGTCAGCTGGTGCCTTACCCTGCTGGCCTGTAAGATAGCGGCTCCAAGGTTCAAGGTCGGAACGATAGAGCGCATCACCCTCTGCACGTACTTGGAACAAGATAGCATTGATGCCTGCAGACTTAAGAATATCAAGCTGACTGCTCAGCGTCTGTCGCAACTGCTCTGGTGACTTACCCAGATACTGACCGTTAACACACTGAATCCAAGCACCTCGGAACTCGCGCTTTGGCTGTGCTGTGGCCGACAAAGCGGCAACTAAAAGAAGGATTGAAAAGAAAAGATGCTTCATATTGATTTTTTATAGGAACTATATTATGAATTATAGGAATGGAGTCAGCAAATTGCCAAACCAAGCCACGAAACGTTTCCATTTGGTCTTGGATTTCCAGTACTCATTGCTCATGGGCACACTACTCTCAATATCAGTTTCAAACATATGAGTAAGTTCTGCCGTAATCTCCGGATCAAAAATGATGGTATTGACCTCATAATCGCAACGCAAACTACGACTATCGAGATTGGAAGATCCGACCGTACAGAACAAGTCATCTACCATCATGATTTTCGTATGATGGAATCCTCCACGAAACATATATACCTTCGCTCCAAGTTTCTGCATCTGACGTCCAACATAATGGCTGGCATCTGGCGTGAGTGGGATATCGCTTTTCTCACTTAACATAATCTGCACATCTACCCCACGTTTGATACACCGCTTCAAGGCACTACGCACCTGATGAGTAGGAACAAAGTATGGATTGATGAGCAACACCTTATGCTTAGCATTGTCTAACATACTACAATAAAGTTGACGGATGGATTTATTCGTCTCACGCGGCTGGCGGTCGATGATGCCGAGCATGGACTTTCCTTCACGCTCGTTGTGCTGAGGGAAATATTTTGAACCAACAAGAATTTCGCCAGTCTCGTCTGCCCACATACGGCAAAAGATATAGTGCAAATTGTTGACTGCAGGACCTTCGATACGCATATGCATATCGCGCCAAGGACCAATGCCCTCAAGGCCGTTGATGTAATAATCTGCCACATTCATACCGCCCGTATAGGCAATCTTGCCATCTATCACGACAATCTTCCGGTGGTCGCGAGGGATGATGTGATTGACCCAAGGGAAGTTAATCGGGTCGAACTTAACTAACTTGATCCCCAACGCACAAATAGAGTCGTGCATAGCACGCTTCACTGGCTGGTTGTTCGATGAATTTCCAAATGCGTCATACATTGCACGCACCTCTACCCCTTCTTTTACTTTCTCAGCCAACTCGTGATACAACAAGCCAGCGATGGAATCGTTACGGAAGTTGAAATACTCAAGATGAATAAAACTCTTTGCCTTACGAATGGCGTCGAACAAATCTTCGAACTTCTCGTGGCCACTCTTCAGCAGCTTCACACGATTGAATTCGGTCAGTTCAATACCTTTGAAGGTCAGATAGTTCATTTCGTCAATATTGCTCTGAGCAAGGAGCGAGCTACTGGTCATCGCAACCAGTAATATAGTCATTAATCGTCTCATAGTCTATTCAATAAATCATCCAATGGTGCTATCCAGTCTTCGTCCTTTCCAACCAACAGGCCACGCATACCTACAGCTTCACATCCTTCGATGTTTCGCGGACTGTCATCAACAAACACACAATCTTCGGCTCGCAATCCTGCCGCATCCAACATCCTACGAAACATGGATGGTGCAGGCTTATAATCACGAAGTTGGAAACTATAATATAAATAAGGGATATAATGGCGGAGTCCATGCCCATCTCCACTGAAGGCATCACTCTCGGCCCACTGCTGTAAGAAGGGATTGAGGTTGCTCAGCAGATACAAATTATACTGTTTCTGTAAGCGCAATAACGCTTCAAGGTTTTTCTGAGGCACGGCCTTGACATATCCCATCCATGCCCATTTAGCCTCTTCGTAGGTATATGAAGGATTGTCCGCCCCAGGAAACTTACCACCCTTCTGCTGGGCTTCCAAAGCCAAGAGGCGACAGAACTCATCAGTGGTGATTTCACCTTTCTCCACTTGCCCGAAGATGCCCGTCTGTCCGAAGATGCTCATTTGCAGACGTGCATCGGTAATGCCCAATGCCTCGAAGCGACGCATCGCTTCATCGGGCTGAAGATGTATGACCACACCTCCGAAGTCAAATATAATATTCTTTACCATTGTATCTCTTCTATGCCGTTTGTACGTAAATATTGATTGGCCAGACTGAAATGATGATTTCCAAAGAAACCACGATAGGCCGAAAGTGGAGAAGGATGTGCCGAACGCAAGATGCAATGGCGGTTACCATTTATCAAATAGCTCTTGCTTTGCGCATAACTACCCCAAAGGATGAATACCAGATGCTCGCGTTTTTCACTCAAGATCCGGATCACAGCATCGGTAAACTCCTCCCACCCTTGACGTTGATGCGAACCTGCCTGATGTTCACGAACAGTCAACGTAGCATTCAGCAACAACACTCCTTGCTGTGCCCAACGAGTCAGGTTTCCCGAAGTCGGAATCGGTGTTCCGATATCGTCTAGTATCTCTTTGAAGATATTACCCAACGAAGGAGGGAAAGGGACTCCATCATTCACAGAGAAACAAAGTCCATGAGCTTGACCCGGTTCGTGATAAGGATCCTGTCCAATCAGCACAACCTTCACTTTGTCGAAAGGACACTGATTGAATGCGTTGAAAATCAACTTTCCAGGAGGATAGACCGTATAACGTGCATATTCTTGCTTCACGAAACCTACGAGTTTCGCAAAGTAAGGTTTGTCGAACTCACCCTGCAGCTGTTGTTGCCATGATTGTTCTATGTTGACTTGCATACCAAGTTATTTGAAAAGTTCCTTCAATTTATTCTGCAAAGCTTCTTCACGTAGGTTCTTTGCCACAATCTTCCCCTGCTGATCAACGAGCAGATTGGATGGGATTGCCTGAATCTTATAGAGTACTGCACCTTCACACTGCCAGCCTTTCAAGTCGGAGAGTTGTGGCCAAGGCATCTGTAACTTATCTATCGCTGCTACCCATGCATTTTGGTCTTCATCAAGTGATATGCCAACAACCTCAAATCCTTTATCGTGATAGTTGTTGTAAGCCTCAACTACATTCGGCATCTCTGCTCGACAAGGACCACACCATGATGCCCAGAAATCAATTAACGTATATTGATTCTCGGTTATGATGGACATCACACTAACAGGTTTACCATTCACATCATTCATGGTGAAATCAGTAAACAGCCCACCTTCTGCTGCGTTCTTCATCACTTCGATCTGCTTCATTATCTTACGATAGTGAGGACCATCTGGGTTCTTTGCTGCATATTCCTTCAACAGCAAATCTTTCGTAGCCTCGTTTGTCGGATTCTGATAGTATTCAGCAAACAAGTAATCAGCAATTCCTGTTCCCGCATGATCGACAATAAACTGACGTTTCGCTTCTAATGTTTTGGCAGTAATCGAATCGAGTTCCTGTTGTGCCTTTGCTATTTCGTCGGGTGTTCCCTGTTGATTGAGTACGATTTGCCAAGGATCATTCTGTTTTTTCTCCCAGTCGGCTTCCAACTTTTTATATTCTTCCCACAGCGGACCATCGGGACCATGATTGACATATACAGGAGGTTTTTGGCTCTCTGGTTTGAACAACTGCACTTCAATCAATGAGTTCTCGAATGGGATGTCCGCCAATCCCATGCCTTCGTTCGAACCATTGTGGACAGGTAACACATAACAAATGCTTACCTCCTCAGCATATCCACTAAACTCAAACTTACCATCCTTCACAATGGCTGTATCGAACGGAACAAACGAGAAAAAGCCTTCCATGTTACACAAGAACACTGTGTCTCCATCAACCGTTCCTTCAGCTGTTCCTCTGATGATGTATCCTTCGGTCTTATTGACACACGCGCCCAACATACACAAGCAAAGACCAATACAGAAATCAAATAACTTATTCATATCTACTATTAACCTCTTAAACTATTTTACCCTTCCTCCTGTTACCCAATGTTGTACGTAGTATTTCGTGGTGAGGTCATCAACGACAACTCCACGCGAACTGCTAGCATGGATAAACTTATTGTTTTTAAGATAAATGCCCACATGACTGATATTATCAACAGTATTACCACCCCCAGATGTTGCAAAGAACACCAAGTCGCCACTTATCAACCCGGTACGGCTCACCTTCCGGCAATCCTGCGTGTATTGGTCAACACTCCGACGATGAAGTTGTTTGTTGTAAACAGTCTTGTAGATAGCTGTCGTAAATCCTGAGCAGTCAACTCCAGCCTTCGTATTCCCTGCATATTTATAGGGAACACCGAGCCATTTGGAAGACTCAATCATCAACTGCCAGTTATCGTATTCCTCTATGTCAAATCCAAGAGCGAGACCCGCCCGTGCCAGTTCTCGCATGTCCACATTCTTATAGAGTGACCTTGAAGAATGGCATGATGATAAAAACAGAACAAGGGTAAGGCAGCAAACTGCTCCCCACCCTTTCCAACTAAGGAATAACGCATTAGGATTATATTTATGCTTCTGTCGCAATCGTTTCATGATGAACGTTTCCTTCGAAGTATTGTTCTATCTCAGCTATCATATCAGAATCGTCCTTATTATAGTCTTTAATGATATGTCCATGTTCAAGCAGCGCCACGCGGGTACAGATGTCAAGTGTATGCGTCAGGTTATGGCTTGATACCAGAATGGTAGCACCAGTCTGCTTGTTGTAGTCTTCCAACAGATATTTCATCGCTATCTGGCTCGATGGATCGAGGAAGTTGAACGGCTCGTCAAGAATCAGCAAACTGGGATGATTGAGCAAAGCTGCGATAATTCCGACCTTCTGTTGATTACCTGCAGAGAGATTTCTAATCAACTTGTTCTGACCACACACTTCTCCACTCATAAAGTCTTCATACCGCTTCAGCTGTTCTTCGATTTCTTCTTTCGAGATGTTGTTCACCTTTCCGATGAATGAGAAGTACTCATCTGGTGTCAGATAGTCAATGAGGAAACCAGAATCGATGTGTGCACCAGTGAAAGTCTTCCAATCCTCACAATTCGAGGTGATGTATTCAGCATCTTCCGTTTTGATGGTCACATGGCCCGTATTTGGTTTCAACAAATCGAGAATCAAACGGAAAAGTGTCGTCTTACCTGCACCGTTATTTCCCACCAATCCAAGTACGTCCCCACTATTGATGGTAAATGTATCGATATCTAATGCAACATTCTCTCCGAATACTTTCTTAAGCGTTTCGAGTTGCACGGAAACTTGACATGTTTTCATATCTTCTTATCATAAATTGTTTATAAATCGTTTTTAACCACACATGATGCAAGACTACACCAATCAGTCCGAGTACCATCATTACAACACCTCCCCATACGCTACCAAGCAGCATCACCAGCACATACATTACAACCATAGGAATCAACATCGCACCCAGTGAAACAAAGAATTGTGCCTTTGAGTTAGTTGTCCTCTGTTGAATCTTCTGCGTCAAGTTCATCGTGGTGTTGTTGAAGATTGCCAGGATGAACAGGAATGGGAAGATGCAACCTGGTGTGAAGAACAGACAGCCCAACAACTCATAAATGGTATATTTGCCTGTAGCTACAGGGGCTATCATGAACAGTGTTGGAATCAGCAACATGAAACAATAGAAGTAAAACTTCGCCTTCAATAACGAAAGTACCGACTCCTTGCGGCTCATCAAACCGTCGATATAATTACCTTCGACTCCCATTATGTTCGTAAGGGTCATGATACCATACACAGCAAAGCAATAGATACAGATGAAGATTCGCATGAATCCGCCATCGTAAGCCGGAGTGAAGGCAGTTACGGAACAGAAGAGCAATGTAATAATCACACCCGAGATAAATATCTTACGAACCACATTATTACGGGCAATCGACTTGATTTCAAGTTTCAGGTATTCGCCAATCACACCATAGCGATTCAAGAAACTCATCTCTGACGACTTCACCTTCTTCACCTTCTCCACTTTGGCAATCTCAGCATAAATCAGTTTCTTCTGTAACCACAGATTCACATAATACATGATGATGATAGCTGCCAGAACAGACAAGAAGCAAATCGGATTCCATTCGATGAACCCACGCATGAACTTCATAGAGCCTTCGAACAGCCACTCGTCAGTAAACATGCCGAAGAAGATGAGGGCAACATAAATCAGAATCGGAAGCAAGACATAAACGATATGGTGGTTAATCAGTGTTCGCCAAAACAGATACCAATAGGCATTGAACACAAAAAGCAACCAAATGCCCAACAGATAGCCGACAAAGCCCCACACACCGAAATATGGCGTTGTAGCAATGGTCATAATGCCAAACGGTACGAAGAAGAAAAAGAAGAACACATTGTACCAGTTCCATCCTCTCTTGATGAGGAAGATATGCATCAATGTGTTTGTCGGAATCGGCATCACCTTATAAGGCTTGACTTCTTGCGCTGGTGTTTCCTGCATACCAAAACGAAAGAAAAAATCAAGTATCAGGAAAATGATGATGCCTTGGTTGAGCATATCACATGCTTCTTTACTACCATCGGCAAAGGCATTCGCAAATAACACACCAAAGAAAATCAGATAGCAAGCCATGAAAGCGACCATTCCGTATGCGAAGAACTTCATAAAGCGATTACGCTCGAACATCGGATGACGTTTCTCACTGAGTTTTTTGTTCTGTGAAATTAATTTAAAAATTAATCTGAATCGTTTGAAATCCATCTTTATTTTTTGTTTTTTACCCGTTAGACGCACAAACGGCTAATAAACTACAATTTTAAACAATTTTTTTGCTACCTGAAGAAAAACTACATCTCATTCAGGTATTTCTCAGCTTCCATTGCGGCTTTACAACCCGATCCAGCAGCTACGATAGCCTGACGATAGGTTGGATCAGCCACATCTCCTGCAGCAAACACACCAGGTATGTTGGTCTTTGGAGACGTACCTTCGGTCTTAATGAATCCTGTTTCATCTGTCTCAATCCAAGGTTTGAACACCTCAGAGTTCGGACGATGACCTATAGCCAGGAAGAATCCGTCAATCGGCAGATCGTAACGACGTTCGCCTGCTTCACCTCTTTTATAGACAAGATGTGCACCTTCTACTCCATCCTCACCATACAATCCTTCTGTATTGGTCTCAAACAGCACTTCTATCTTCTCGTTCTTCATCACTCGCTCCTGTAATATCTTCGAAGCACGTAAATAGGGTTTACGGACTATGATATACACCTTCGAAGCCAATGAAGCTAAATAGAGTGCTTCTCCACAAGCAGTATCACCACCACCAACGACTGCTACCACCTTCTTGCGGTAGAAGAATCCGTCACAAGTGGCACATGCACTCACACCTTGTCCCATATATTTCTTCTCGTCATCCAGTCCCAAGAACTTTGCACTCGCACCTGTAGCAATAATCACAGTATCAGCTTCCACTTCGCTACCATCCTCAAACGTGAAATGATATGGGGCCTTGCTCAAATCGCTCTTCACACAGACATGTTCACGAACTTCCACTCCAAAGTTGTCTACTTGTTGACGCATCAGGTCCATTAAGTCTTGTCCCGACAACTCCTCAGGATGGCCCGGGAAATTCTCAATGACATCTGTGATGGTCAACTGTCCACCCGGCTGTATCCCTTCGTAAACTACAGGAGCCAGATTTGCTCTGCTAGCATAAATCGCGGCGGTATAGCCTGCAGGACCAGAGCCTATAATCAAACATTTGATGTGTTCCATGGAAAATTATCTTAAATCTATGATTTCTGCACTTGGATATTTCTTTGGGTTGAACTTAAAGGCGCTATCTGCCTGCTTCTTTCCCTTTTTATACGTTTTCACTTTGATTTCAATATCAGCTTTCGAACCACCCATCAGTATATACATCGGTTGGTAGTTCATGCGATTGATACGAATCACCGCCTTCTTGATAGTGTTCTTGTCGTTCTTAGTCGTCAATACCACTTCAAAGTAATCATGGGTGTTTACCCCGAATGCGATATCGTATCCGTTCTTATACATATCGATGAATGCATAAGGGTTCATCTTGGCCAACTGTGCCGGTTTGGGTTCTGTCACATTCACCTCATCATTATCCTTCACATACGACCACATAGTTTTTCCGTCAAACCACGTCATCGTATTCGACAACTGAGTGTGAAACTTATTTCCTTGCAACAAAATAGTTCCGCTATCAATATCGCCTCCTATAGCTACTTCGAATGTCACATTCACACTCGCACACTTACGGAACTCCGACGATGCTTTGTCAAGTACCGTCTTGGCATCCCAATCGGCATATGTACTCATAGCAACAAGTACGCTACATATCACTAAAAAAAATCTTTGCATATCCCTTTTACCTTAAATTTCTGATAATCGTATCTAACGTATTGAAATCCTGTACCAGCACATCACGAGGCTTTGCTCCTATCTGTGGTCCAACAACACCTGCTTTCTGCAACTGATCCATGATCTTACCCGCTCTGTTATATCCTATTGAGAAGTTACGTTGTAACATCGATGTACTACCTTGTTGTGATGAAACAACCAGTTTAGCACATTCTTCAAACATCGGATCAAGACGTCCGGCAATCTCACCGCTATCAACGCCATCCGCATCTTCTGTATCAACTTCTGGCAGATAAGCTGCATGTCCGAAACTCTGCTGACTGCTGATGAACTTACAGATGCGCGACACTTCCGGTGTATCAACAAACGCACACTGGACACGAGTTGGGTCTCCACCGTTCAAGTACAGCATATCACCTCGTCCTATCAACTGGTTAGCTCCCGGACGGTCAAGGATGATACGCGAATCCATCATAGCAGCCACACGGAATGCCACACGAGCAGGGAAGTTCGCCTTGATAGTACCTGTGATAATCTGAGCTGTTGGTCGCTGAGTTGCGATAATCATATGAATACCAACAGCACGAGCCAATTGGGCGATTCGGCAAATTGGCAACTCTATTTCCTTACCTGCGGTCATAATCAGGTCACCAAACTCATCAATAATCACCACATAATATGGCATGAAGTCGTGTCCCTGCATCGGATTCAGCTTACGAGCCTTGAAGGCCTCATTATATTCTTTGATGTTACGCACACCTGCTGCTTTCAGCAAATCATAGCGTGTATCCATCAGCTTACAAAGCGAGTTGAGTGTCTTCACCACTTTCTGAACATCTGTGATGATAGGTTCTTCCTCTTCTTCCAGCTTTGCCAGGAAGTGATTCTCTATTGGGTTATAAACGCTGAACTCCACCTTCTTTGGGTCAACCATCACAATCTTCAATTCTGATGGATGCTTCTTATAAAGCAAAGAAGTGACGATAGCGTTCAGTCCTACTGACTTACCCATACCTGTAGCACCTGCAACCAACATGTGTGGCGCCTTGGCCAAGTCAATCATGAACACTTCGTTCGTAATGGTCTTACCCAACGCACAAGGCAGTTCCATCTTAGTCTCCTGATAGGTC
>Ga0310786_10007873_pt1 | contig 13792 bp, 10 predicted proteins | sample AusTroGonzalo_MG_FD_203881 | JGI IMG/M metagenome (GOLD analysis project Ga0310786, IMG submission 203881) | Bovine rumen microbial communities from tropical cattle in Woodstock, Queensland, Australia - Gonzalo_03 (v2) (version 2) | ecosystem: Host-associated > Mammals > Digestive system >... | reverse complement strand
GGCGGCGGGGCGGGCGCGGTGGGGGGGCCGGTGGGGGGTGGAGTGGGCGCGGGGAGGATGGGTTCACGTGGCACCGAGCGACGTGTGGCGGTTCGACACGGGAGGGGGAAAGCGGATCCTTGGCATCGCAGGGGCGCTGGGAAAAGAATCGCGGGTACTGATCCTGTCGTGGGGGGAGGCAGGGGATGCGGCGGCGTTCCGTGAACTGGGGGGAGGGGTGGCGGTGTTGCGGGTGCGCAAGGGGGAAGAGGGGGAGAGGATGACGGGGCAGGTGCTGGAGGCGGCACAAGGGTGGATTTTCGTCAATCCGCTCCAATACGGGCGGTGGGCAGGGGTGCGGGGAAATCGGCGGGTGGTGTACGATGCGCACGACGAGTTCGTGGTGTCGTATGCGGGGCGTTGTGGTGAAGCTGGAGAGTTGGAACGCGCGGAGCGGCGTCTGCTGGAGGATGCGGAACGGGCCTTTTTCTGTACGGAACGGGACCGGGAAGCGACGAGGAGGCGGTACGGGGATTTGGAGGGGAAAAACTGGAAGGTGTTGCCGAACGGCATCAACGGGGAGGAGACGGGTATGGCCGTGGTGCCGTCGGAATCGATCCGCAAGCGGTTTGCGGCGGGATGGAGCCGCCCTGTGGTGCTGTTCGCGGGGGCGAATTACGGACCGAACTACGAGGCAGTGGACGAAATCAGCCGGGAATGGGCGCCGAAACATCCGGGGGTGACGTTCGTGGTGCTGGGGATGCGGCTGGACCGGTATTTGCGGGACGGTGGGGCGGAGCCAGCACGGAACGTGGTATTCACCGGGCTGGTGAGCGAGGCGGAGAAACGGGTGCTGTACGACTTGGCGGAGGTGGCCATCGTGCCGGTGCGGCGGGGAACGGGGTCGAGCTTGAAAGTGCCGGAGGCGATTGCCCGGGGAAAGGTTGTCATCGGGACGCGGGTGGGGTTGCGGGGGTTCGGGGACTGGATGAGGTGGGACAACGTGATCGAGGCGGAAAAAGGCTGGGAGGTGCTTGGGGCGGTATTGACCCGGTTGGCGGAAAATCCGAATACATACGACGATGGTTGCCGGACTGCTGCGGAAGAGATGCAACGGACGTACACTTGGACGGCACTGATGGAACCGTGGCGGGGAACATGGAAGTGAAAATCACATCCTTTTGAAACGGGGATGAAGACGATGGGGGAGGAATCTTGGGGGATGAATGGAAGAACCCATGCATGAGAATGTGTCGATGGCGTCGGCGGCGGAGGAGAAGGTGGCGCTGTTCCGGCGGTTTTTCCGGGGGAGGGAGGACGTGTTCGCGCGACGGTTCGAGAGCAGAAAGTCGGGCAAGTCCGGCTACCAGCCGATGTGCGGCAACGAATGGATCCGCGGCGTCTGCCGCAAGCCGAAGGTGAAGTGCGCGGCTTGTCCGCAACGGGCCTTCGTCCCTGTCTCCGACCGCGCGGTCTTTTGGCACTTGCGCGGAAAAGACGATGCAGGTCATCCGTTCACGATGGGCATCTATCCGATGCGCCCGGACGAGACCGTCCGCTTCGCGGCCATCGATTTCGACAAAACAACCTGGCAGCACGACGCGGCCGAAGTGCGAGATGCCGCGCGCGGACTCGGCTTTCCGCCTCTCGTCGAACGGTCGCGTTCAGGCAACGGCGCACACTTGTGGTTTTTCTTCGATTCGCCGGTTCCGGCCCGGGACGCTCGGGACTTCGTTTCCCGTTTCCTCGCCGTCGCCCTGGAAAAATCGCCGGGCATCGGGCTCGACTCCTACGACCGGATATTTCCCAACCAAGACACGATGCCGAAGGGCGGGGTCGGCAATTTGATCGCCCTTCCGCTCCAAGGAGGGCCGCGGAAAGCCGGGAACAGCGTTTTCGTGGATGACGCGTTCGTCCCCTTTCCCGACCCGTGGGCGGTTCTTTCGGCGGTGGAGCCGATTTCCGCGGCCCGGGTGGCGGAAGAAGCGGCGAAGGCGCGCAGCAAATACGGAACGTTGCTCGTCCCCGCATCCTTTGCCGACACGGAAAAGGCGGGCGATCCGATGCAACCGTGGTCGCTGTTCGCTCCGGCGGTGACCGTGGGGGAGCCGGCGGCAACGGGCTGTCGGTCGGTGAAGGCGGTGGCGCACGGGGAGCCGCTTGAAATCGTGCTTTCCAACCGCGTGTACGTGGATGCGACCAAGCTTCCACCGCCCCTGCTCGGGCGTTTGGTGCGTCTCGCGGCCTTCGCGAATCCGGAATTTTCGGCGGCCCAGCGGATGCGTTTGTCCGTCCACGGCATCCCGCGCGTCATTTCCTGTGCGCAACGCACCGAACGCTTCCTGGCCCTGCCGCGCGGATGCCGCGAAGCGGCGCTGGAGGTGTTGTCCGCCGCGGGTTTCGCGGTGTCCGTGCGCGACGAGCGCTATGACGGGGTTCCGCTGAACATCGCTTTCAACGGCGAGTTGCGCCCGGCGCAACTCGCGGCCGTCCGCGATTTGGAACTGCACGACACAGGCGTCCTGTCGGCGGGAACGGCCTTTGGCAAGACGGTCGTAGCGGCGTGGATGATTGCAAGGCGCAAGGTCAACACGCTGGTTCTCGTCAACCGCCGCGAACTCCAGGCGCAGTGGGTTGCACGGCTGGCCGCTTTTCTGGGATTGCCGGAATCGCGCATCGGCCGCATCGGCGGCGGTGCCGCCAAACGCACGGGGGAACTCGACGTGGCGCTCGTCCAAAGCCTTGCGCGCAAGGGCGAAGTCAACCCGCTCGTCAAGGAATACGGACAGATCGTCGTCGACGAATGCCACGCCATTTCCGCGCCTGCCTTCGAACGGGTGCTGGACGGCACCGCCGCGCGCCATGTGCTGGGGCTTTCGGCGACCGTCGTGCGCAAGGACGGGCACCATCCCATCGTGTTCATGCAGTGCGGCCCCGTGCGGCACCGCGTCGATGCGCGTTCCGCCGGAACGGCGCAACCTTTCGAGCATCGCGTTTTCGTGCGGACCACGGCGTTCCGCCCGCGCCTCGACGGGGAGTAGGCCGATGGCGGACTCCCGTCGTACGCCGCGCTTTGCGCCGAACTGGCCGCCGACGAGGCTCGCAACCGCATGATTGCCGGCGATGCCTTGGCGGCGGTGGCGGAAGGTCGTTCGCCCGTCATCCTGACGGAGCGGCGGGAGCATCTCGAAACGCTCCGGCAGTTGCTGGAAGGCCGCGTGCGGCACCTCGTCGTGCTGCGCGGCGGCATGGGAAGGCGCGAAGCGGCCGCGGCGCGGGCGCGGCTGGCGGAAATCCCGCAAGCCGAGGACCGCATCCTGCTTGCGACCGGCTCCTATCTCGGCGAAGGATTCGACGACGCGCGGCTCGACACATTGCTGCTCGCTTTGCCGATTTCGTGGAAAGGGCGCGTCACGCAGTACGTCGGTCGTCTCCACCGACTTTGCGAAGGCAAGACGGAGGTGCGCGTGTGCGACTACCTCGACGGCAATGTCGAGCTCTTCCGCCGCATGTTCGACCGGTGGTGCCGCGGGTACAAGGCATTGGGGTATTCGATCGAGCTTCCGCCGGACAGCGCGGCCGGATGGCCCGTTGGCGTTCCGTTGCCTGTCGAGGCCGGATGGCGCGAATCCCACGCCGAAAGCATCCGGCGTCTTTGCCGCGACGGCGTGGACGGGGAATTGGCCGACCTTTTCGTCTGGGCTTCGCGCCGCGACGGCATGGCGCCGGGGGGCGATGGGCGCGCCGCCGCCGTCAGGTTTCTCCTCCGGAGGCTGGACACGTTGCCGCGTACTCAAGGCCGATTCCGCGCCAACGTCTGGTTGCCCATTCCCTTCGAGGCCAATCCCGGTTGCGAAGTCGCGCTTTGCGATGCCGAAGACCACCTCGCAATAGAATTCGACACCGAACCGGAAATCGGCGATGTCGATGCCTACCGCCGTGCGCGCAAGAAGGATTTGCTCCTCCAAGCGGCGGGGTGGCGCGTTCTCCGCTTCCTTGCGTACGATGTCGCGCTGCGGCTTCCCGCATTCCTCGACGGGATTCTGCGTTTCATCCCGGCGGAGGAATGAGCGGGGCAGGAGGCGGGAGAATCAGGATTCGCGGATTTCGGCGGGGAGGGTTTTCTTGAGGGCGTCGTTGATTTTTTGCTGGAAGGCGTTGGCTTGGGCGTCGGTGAGGGTGCCTTTGGGGGAACGGTAGGTGAAGGCGTAGGCAAGGCTCTTGCGGCCGGCGAGGTTCTTGCCTTCGTAGATGTCGAAGAGTTCGATTTTTTCGAGTTCGGGTGGGGCCGACTTCTTGGCGATCTTGAGGACTTGTTCGTGTTTGACGGAGCTGTCGACGATGAGGGCGACGTCGCGGCGGGTGCTGGGATAGGTGGGGGGGACGGTCAGTTTTTTGAGGAGGGTGACGTCTTTGAGGAGGGGCCATTGGTCGACTTCGAGGACGCCGACGGGGCTGTGGATGCGCCATTTGGCCGCGATCTCGGGGGCGAGGAGGCCGAGCCATCCCGCGGGTTTGCCGGCGATGGTGATTTCCATTCCGCGGCCGGGGGCGCCCCAGGGGCGGTCGGCGGGCCGCAGGCAGGCGCCGCGCAGGTTGAGGGTTTCGGCAAGTTGGGTCCAGAGGCCCTTTGTCCAGAGGTACATGTCGAGTTCGCCGACGGGCGCGAATTTGTCGAGTCCGGTGCGCCCGACGGGGCCGAAGAGGGCGACGGCCAGGCGGTCGGTCTCGGTGGGGGTGCCGTCGGGGGCGAGCCGGAAGACGCGTCCGGTCTCGAAGAATGCGCATTCTTCGACCTGCCGGGAGACGTTGAGGCCGATGTTTTCGACGACTTGCGGCAGGAGGGCGTCGCGCATGACGGTGTGGTCGGCGGTGAGGGGGTTCGCAAGGCGCACGCGCGAGGGGGAGCCTTCGGGATCGAAGCGGTCGAGGAGGGCGTCGGAGAGGAAGGAGTAGTTCATGACTTGCTGGAGGCCGAATCCGGCAAGGGTTTCGTGCAGGCGGCGCTTGGCCTGGTAGGGGAGGTCGTCGGCGCCTTCGACGACGGTGGCGAAGGGGCGCACGGGCGGGAGGTTCTTCAGGCCGTATATGCGGATGATTTCTTCGACGAGGTCGGCCTCGCGGGTGAGGTCTTCGCGGAAGGTCGGGACGCGCACGGTGACGGCGTCTTCGGCCTCGGCGACGATTTCGAGCCCGAGGGAGGCGAGGATGCGCAGGACGTCGGGCCGCGGGATGTCCATGCCGAGGAGGTCGTGCAGGGCGGCGGTGCGGCAGGTGACGGTCCAGGGGGCCTTGGGGGCGGGGTACATGTCGACGGCGCCCTTGCAGAGGGTGGCGCCGGCGAGCTCGACGAGGAGGCGCGCGGCGCGCCGGGAGCCGAGGGGCACGGCGTCGGGGCCGACGCCGCGCATGTAGCGGTAGGCGGAGTCGGTCTGGAGGCCGAGTTTCTTGGAGGTGGAGCGGATGGCGGCGGCGCGGAAGGAGGCGCTTTCGAGGAGGACTTCGGTGGTGGTGTCGGCGATGCCGCTGTATTCGCCGCCCATGACGCCGGCGACGGCGAGGGGTTTCTGCGCGTCGCAGATGACGAGCATTTCGGGGGAGAGGGGGCGCTCGGTACCGTCGAGGGTGGTGATGGTTTCGCCGTCGCGCGGGTGGCGGACGACGATGCGCCCCTCGGCGAGGCGGGCCTTGTCGAAGGCGTGCAGGGGCTGGCCGGTCTCGAGCATGACGTAGTTGGTGATGTCGACGACGTTGTTGATGGAGCGGATGCCGGCGGCTTCGAGGCGGCGCTTCATCCAGTCGGGGGAGGGGCCGACCTTGACGCCCTTGAGGACGCGGGCGCTGTAGCGGGGGCAGTCGGCGGCGTCTTCGACCTCGACGCGGGTTTCGGCCTCGACGGGGCCGCCTTCCTCGCGGAGGGAGCAGTCGGGGAGGCGGAGGGGGGCGCCGGTGAGGGCGGATACTTCGCGGGCGACGCCGACGAGGGAGAGCTCGTCGGGGCGGTTGGGGGTGATTTCGAGGTCGAGGACGGTCTCGGGCTCGCCGAGCACGGCGGTCAGCGGGGTGCCGGCGGCGAGGGAGGGATCGAGGACCATGAGGCCGGAGTGGTCGGAGCCGATGCCGAGCTCGTCGGCGGCGCAGAGCATGCCGCAGCTCTCGACGCCGCGCACCTTGCGCTTCTCGATTTTGAATCCGCCCGGGAGCTCGGTGCCGAGGGGCGCGAAGGGGTACGTCCCGCCGGCCTCCACGTTGGGCGCGCCGCACACGATGACGGGGCGTTCGGCGGCGCCCCAATCGACGGTGCACAGGTGCAGGTGGTCGCTGTTGGGGTGGGGTTGGACGTCGAGGACCTTGGCGACGACGACGCCCGCGGGCGCGCCGCCGACCTTTTCGACGCCTTCGACCTCGATGCCGGAAAACACCAGCCTGTCCACCAGCTCCCCGACCGGCAGCTCGATGTCCACGTATTCCTTCAACCAACTCAGCGGAACTTTCATGATTTCTTCTTCCTTCCGTTTGATCCTAAAACTCCAAGGCAACATACCAATCCAGCCGCCAGAAGGCCGGTCAGCACGATCTTCGCGGCAACCGACGCGATTCTCCATCCCCAGGAATCCGGGTGCACCGCCAAAATCCAAGACGATACCGGAGCGCAGACGACCAACACGGCGAACACCGCCAAGCCACAGCACAAGCCGTGCACGACGCGCTCTTTTATCGTCGGGCGTTTCGCCGTCCGTGCACTGTCCTTGTTCTCCGTCACGTCAAAACTTCCTTTGGCACTCCAAAATCCTTCCGGCAGGCGGGCGGACGCTCTGGGCGGGGTTTCTCGAATTGTGAATTGTGCATTGTGAATTGTGCATTCAGAACTGCGCGAGGTAGCGGGCGTCGTTCTCGTAGAGGCGGCGGATGTCGTCGATGCCGAAGAGGATCATCGCCAAGCGCTCCAGCCCCATCCCGAAGGCGTAGCCCGTCACGGTGTCGGGTTCGTAGCCCGCCGCCGCGAAGACGTTCGGGTCCACCATCCCCGCCCCCATGATCTCGATCCAGCCGCTCCCCTTGCACACGCGGCAACCCTTGCCGCCGCACATGTGGCAGGAAAAGTCCACTTCCACGCTCGGCTCCGTGAACGGGAAGAAATGCGCGCGGAACCGGCTCTTCACCCCGCTGCCCATCAGCTCGCGCGCGAAGTGGTCCATGTCGCTCTTCAGGTCCGCCAGGCTCACGCGGCGGTCCACGTAGAGGCCCTCGATCTGGTGGAAGTTGGCCGAGTGCGTCGCGTCCGTCGTGTCCCGGCGGTAGCAACGGCCCGGGCAGACGATGCGGACGGGCGGCTTGTGCGATTCCATCCAGCGCGCCTGCACCGCCGAGGTCTGCGTCCGCAGGAGGTTCCCGCCCGGCAGGTAGAACGTGTCCTGCGTGTCGCGCGCGGCGTGGTCCGCCGGCGTGTTCAGCGCGTCGAAGTTGTAGTGCTCCGTCTCGACGTCCGGGCCGTCGGCGACGGTGAAGCCCATGCGGCGGAAGATGGCGCTCGTGCGGTCGATCAGCTGGGTGATCGGGTGGAGGCGCCCGCGGCGCGCCCAGCGGCCGGGGAGGGAGAGGTCGAAGGAAGCGGCAGCCGCGGCGCCTGCGGCGGCGGCGAGGGCGTCCTTGCGGGCGTTGAGGGCGTCGAGGGTGGCGGTCTTGAAGCGGTTGAGGGCCTGGCCCCAGGCGGGTTTTTCCTCGCGGGGGACGTCCTTGAGGGACTTCATGAGGTCGGGGAGGAGCCCGTTGCGGCCGATGTATTTGACGCGGAGGGCTTCGAGGGCGGCGGCGTCGGGTGCGGCGGCGAAGGCGTCGACGGCGGTGCGGGTGAGGGTTTCGAGTTCGTTGAGGGTCATGGGGCGGCCTTTCGTTGAAAAGCGATGGCGCATTCTGCCACGCGCGCGGCAAATGGAAAGCGCGGAATTGGCGGGGCGCGGGGGGGGGCGGGTCAGGGGGCGTTGCGGAGGCGGGGGTCGAGGGCGTCGCGGAGGCGGTCGCCGAGGATGTTGAAGGCGAGGACGACGGCGAAGATGGCGGCGGTGACGGCGGCGAGTTCCCACCAGACGCCCTGCCAGAGGCGGAGGCGGGCGCCGGCGATCATGACGCCCCAGCTGGGCTGGTCCTGGACGCCGATGCCGAGGAAGCCGAGGAAGATTTCGGTGCCGATGCTGGCGGGGAAGCGGAGGGTGAAGGTGACGATGGCGATGTGGAAGACGTTGGGGAGGACATGGCGGAAGAGGATGCGGGCGGAGGAGAAGCCGAGGGCGCGGGCGGCGCGGACGTAGCCGCGGGCCTTCTGGCGGAGGACTTCGGCGCGGACGAGGCGGAAGACGCCGACCCAGGTCGTCAGGCCGATGGCGAGGAAGACGCCGAGGAGTCCCTTGCCGACGACCATGGAGATGGCGAGGACGAAGAGGAGGCCGGGGATGGCGGCGAAGGTGGTGGAAATCCAGACGGCGAGGTCGTCGAACCAGCCGCCGAACCAGCCGGCGAGGGCGCCGAGGAGGAGGCCGAGGGGGATGGCGATGCAGGAGGAGACGACGCCGACCTGGAAGGCGATCCAGGCGCCCTGGGCGAGGCGTTGGGCGACGCTGCGGCCGAGGCCGTCGGTGCCGAGGAGGTGGCCGGCGGAGGGGGGGAGGTAGCGGGCGTCGAGGTGCTGGACCTGCCAGGGGGGGGTGACGTCGCGGAAGCGGTAATACGCGGCGGACGCGCCGGCCCAGAGGGCGGTGCCGGCGAAGATGGCGAGGACGAGGAGGCAGGCGAGGGTGGAAAGCCCGGGGCGCGTTTTGCCAAGGTTTGGCAAAATCCGGCGTTTTTTGCCAAGGTTTGGCAAATCCGTTTTTCGGTTTTTGCCAAGGTTCGGCAAAATTTGCCTGTTTTTGCCAAGCATTGGCAAAAGGGGGAAAACGCGCCGCGGGTTCACGCGTCGGGGGAAGGGGGAGGGGGTTGTTCCGCGGGGGCGGCGGGTTTTTCCGCGGGGGCCGGAGCGGGGGGTGGAACGCTCGCCGCGGCGGGCGCGGCGGCGGGAGGTTCGGCGGGGGCTTCGGCGGAAGCGGCATCGGCCTTCCGTTCGGCGGGGGTGCGGAGGCGGCCGTGGTGGATGAGGTCGTCGATTTCGGCGCGGTCGAGGGTTTCGCGTTCGAGGAGGGTGTTGGCGAGGAGGTCGAGGGTGGGGCGGTTGTCGGCGAGGAGGCGGAGGGCGGAGGCGTAGGCGTCGTCGATGAGGCGCTTGACTTCGGCGTCGATGGCCTTGGCGGTTTCGGGGGAGATTTCGTTGGAGCGGGAGACTTCGCGGCCGAGGAAGAGGAGTTCCTCGCGGTTGCCGAAGTATTGGGGGCCGAGGAGGTCGCTCATGCCCCATTCGGTGACCATGCGGCGGGCGATGGACGTGGCCTGCTTGATGTCCGCCGAGGCGCCCGTGGTGATTTCGCCGAAGCAGAGCTGTTCGGCGGCGCGGCCGCCCATGGTGCCGACGAGGGAGCCGAGGAGCTGCGTGCGGGACTGGGTGTAGCGGTCCTTTTCCGGGAGCTGGAAGGTGGCGCCGAGGGCCTGGCCGCGCGGGATGATCGTGACCTTGTGGAGGGGTTCGGTGCCGTCGGTGAGGGCCAGGGCGAGGGCGTGGCCGGATTCGTGGATGGCGGTCAGGCGGCGGTCCTTCTCGTCGAGCTTGTGGGAGCGGCGTTCGCGGCCCCAGCAGACCTTGTCGCGGGCTTCTTCGAGGTCCTTGGCGGTGATGGCGGGGGCGTTGCGGCGGGCGGCGTGGAGGGCGGCTTCGTTGACGAGGTTGGCGAGGTCGGCGCCGGAGAAGCCGGGCGTGCCGCGGGCGATGTCCCGGAGGTCCACGGCGTCGTCGAGCTTGACCTTGCGGCAATGGATCTTGAGGATGTCCACGCGGCCGTCGAGGGTGGGGAGGTCGACGACGATCTGGCGGTCGAAGCGGCCGGGGCGGAGGAGGGCGGGGTCGAGCACGTCGGGGCGGTTGGTGGCCGCGATGATGATGATGCCTTCCTGGGCGTCGAAGCCGTCCATTTCGACGAGCAGGGCGTTGAGGGTCTGCTCGCGTTCGTCGTGGCCGCCGCCGATGCCGCTGAAGCGCGAGCGGCCGACGGCGTCGATTTCGTCGATGAAGATGATGCAGGGGGCGGATTTCTTGCCCTGCTCGAACATGTCGCGGACGCGGGACGCGCCGACGCCGACGAACATTTCGACGAAGTCGCTGCCGGAAATCGAGAAGAACGGGACGCCCGCCTCGCCCGCGATGGCCTTGGCAATGAGCGTCTTGCCGGTTCCCGGCGGCCCGACGAGCAGGACGCCCTTGGGGATGCGGCCGCCGAGTTTCTGGAATTTCTTGGGGTCGCGGAGGAATTCGATGATTTCCTGGACTTCGTCCTTGGCCTCGTCGACGCCGGCGACGTCCTTGAAGGTCACGGGGGTCTTGTCGCTGCCCATCAGGCGGGCGCGCGATTTGCCGAAGGAAAAGGCCCCGCGGGCGCCGCCGGAGACGTTGCGGTAGAAGAAGAAGTAGAAGAGCGCGAAGAGGAGGATGATGGGGAGGATCCCGCCGAGGATGTTCCAGAAAAGCGGGTTCTGGCCGTGGAAGGAGAAGGGGACGTGCGCGTCGGAAAGGAGCCGGACGAGGTCTTCGGTGACGGGCGCCTCGACGCGGAACACGGCGGGGCGGGAGGTGGTGGGGTCGATGGTTTTCCGCTCGCCCGTGATGTAGGTGGGGCCGGAGGAATCCATGTTGATCTGGCAGGTGTTGATGTCCCCGTTCTCGACCAGCTGGAGGAAATCGGGGGAATAGGGGACGAGGTCGGGCTTGTTGCGGTCCGAGGTGAAGAACTGGTAGGCCGTCGCCAGCAGGAGCAGGAGGCACATCCACGTGACGAGGATGCGCGCCGACATGGCCGGAGCGGGCCGTTTGTTCTTCTGGTTCGGGTTGTCTTTGGAATCCATGGGGAACCCCTTTGCTGTCCGTTGGAAAAAGCGGGGGGAAGATACCAGACCTCCCCCCGCATTGCAACGGCGCGGACGGCATGTTCCCTTCTCCCGGCCCCGGCCGTTTTCCGGCGGTCGCAGTGGATTGCGCTTGGGCGCGGCGGGCGGGATGCGGTATTCTCTCGAAAAGCCTTGTGACGAGAATCCCAATGACTACCTCCTTCCTCTCCCCCGCATCCCAACGATGGACCCGTCGAAACTGTCAACGGGGTCCGTCCCTTTGTCCCCTGGCAAGTCGATGAGCAATTTGTTGATTTTTTGCCGTGATAACCGTTTGGGTTACATGGACGTATGCGGAAATGTCCGAATTGCACCGAAATACGAGGCTGCGGACTTGTTCTCCGATGGTCTGGCCGCGGTCAAGGATTGCGGCGCATGGGGCTACATCAATTCCGTTGGCGAAACCGTCATACCTTTCCGCTACAAAGAGGCCGGCCCGTTCGACGGCGGAACGGCCGCCGTCCGATGCGGCAACGGCTACGGCGTCATCGACCAGCGGGGACAATTCCTCGTTCCACCTGTCTACGAAAGCGCGGCCCCGTTTTCCCACGGCCTTTCCCTGGTGTTGTTGCATGACAAGTATGGATACGTCACGGCGGAGAACAAGGTTGCCATTCCCTTCCTTTACGATGATTCAAGCGGCTTCGACGAAAAAGGCTGGGCGCTTGTCGAGCGGCGGGGCATCCGTCAGTTCATCGACACTGCCGGACGTGTCGTTCTGGATGTGGGAGGATATGATGCCGCAGACGCTTTTTTCGATGATTTGGCGATTGTGGCCGCAGACGGGAAATATGGCTATGTCGATCGAACGGGACGGATGGCCATTCCTTTGGTTTACGATGGTGCATGTCCCGCCGCCCAAGGCCTTCTTGGCGTCAAAAGGGACGGGCATTGGGGATTCGTCGATGAAAACCGCAAGACGGTTGTCGCTTTCCGCTATGATGACGTGGCCCCCTTTGAATGTGGAATGGCCCGCGTTTGCCGCCGGGACTTGTGGGGCTTGATTGACTTGGCCGGGAGGGAAGTCCTCCCCTGCGAGTACGAAGACATTGCCGACTACGGTGAGGACTACATCCATGTCATCGAGAATGGTTCAAATCAATTCTACCTCACACGATCTGGCGAAAAAATCGTTCCCAAAACCCAACAGAATTAACGGGGTCCATCCCTTTGGCACCCCCCTGAATCTCCCAAAATCCCCTTATTTTTCGCTGAAATCTTCTTTTTTCCTCTCCCGCCCGTCCGGTTTTATCCCCGGCCGCGTGGAACGGGATTCCTTTTTCAATGTCCGCGAAGCGGCTTTCAATGGTTTTCAATGTTCCATTCTGGCGTTGGAACAACGGACCGCCCGGCGAACGGTCCCTACCACCCCACCGCGTCCGTTTCCAACGGTCGCATTAAATTGCGCTCTTCCCGCGCGTTTTTGCATTTTGCCGATGTTTGGCATGGAATTTGCCAAACATTGGCAAAAGGTCGTTTGATAGTGAGCCCTTCTCTCCGGCATAAGGCCTCCCGGCTCCGTTTGCCTTTGACGGAAGTCTGCCGTCGGGCTATGTTGGGTGACGAAATGACGGAGGAACCATCCAACCGGTCGCGGGACCGGGAGCCCGTGAAGCGGCTCTATCTGATCGCCGGAGCGAACGGGAGCGGCAAATCGACCATCGCGCGCGAGTTGTTGCCCGCCGGCGGTCCGCCCACCGTCTTTTCCGAGCCGCTCCACGCGCTTTTCAAGGAGGGAACATGAACGAATGGGACGCCGAACTCCTCGCCATCGCCAACCGCGCCGTCCGCAAGGCCCAGGACGAGAACCGCCGTCAGGGCGTGCCGAACGTCTACGTCGTGAACGGAACGCTCGTCTGGCAGCTTCCCGACGGCACCATCACCACCGACGACCCCATGCGCCGTCCACCGGAGTCCATTGAGTCCAGCCCTTGAACTCTTGCGTTTTTCCGCAGACCCCAAACCCGAAGCATGGATTTCGACGTTTTCGAGCTTGTCAAAACCGTGGAGTTCTCCGTGCCAATCGGAGGAGAGGATTTGACGTTCCGCTTGGAGTGCTTGCAGGACATGGAGCGGAAGAACTGCTTCCGCTTTCGCGTTGGCCGGTTGGATGGCTGCCGGCTCGTGCCCTCGTTTCCCGTTTCGGAAGACGACACGATTGCCGACGAACGCTTTTTCGTCGAAGACCTGTTCTGGGTGGATGAAGGGAAAATCCTCGAAGCCCCTTCCGCCGACGACGCGATCAGGATCGCCCTCTCCCGGATCCGCGAAAAACTGGGGTTGCATAACCAACGGGCTGTCCCCTTTGGCAAACCTGCCTGCATTGAAAAAAATCCTTGATTTTTTTGCCGAAATCTTCTCTTTTCCCTCTTCCGCCCGTCCGGTTGTCTCCCCGGGCGCGTGGAATGGGATTCGCCTTTTCAATGTCCGCCTAAGGTGGCTTTCAATGGTTTTCAATGTTCCATTCTGACGTTGGAAGAACGGACCGCCCGGCGATCGGCCCCTGCCACCCCACCTCGTCCGTTTTCCGGCGGTCGCAATAAATTGCGCCCCTCTCGCGCGCTTTTTGCATTTTGCCAAACCTTGGCAAAAACGCATGGAATTTGCCAGACATTGGCAAAACCGGGAAACGGCCCGTGGGAAATTTTTGCCAAGGCTCGGCAAAAACGGGCGGAATTTGCCAATGCTTGGCAAATCGGCCCGTCGGGCAAAAACGCGGGGAGGGCGGTTGCCCGGGCAAAAAACCGCGGGGGGGTCAGACGATGGATTGGGGGTCGATGGCGGGGGT
>Ga0310786_10007872_pt1 | contig 13797 bp, 13 predicted proteins | sample AusTroGonzalo_MG_FD_203881 | JGI IMG/M metagenome (GOLD analysis project Ga0310786, IMG submission 203881) | Bovine rumen microbial communities from tropical cattle in Woodstock, Queensland, Australia - Gonzalo_03 (v2) (version 2) | ecosystem: Host-associated > Mammals > Digestive system >... | reverse complement strand
ATGATTGTCGATGTCAATGATGCTTACGATTTCATGTCCTCGACTAATGGCAATCTGCTCAATCATTTTACCCATCTTGCCATATCCAATTAATGCAATCTTCATATATATCGTAAATTTTTCTGCAAAGATAGTAAAAGTTTGTAGTTTAAGGATGATAGTTTAAAGATTTTTAAGTAACTTTGCAACAAACTGCAGCATTTATGGAATATATGCTTCACTATGCGTGGCAACATCGCATATTCCCGTTGGGCCAACTTCGCACGGTAGATGGGAAGGAAATAGATATCATCAGTGTGGGACGGCACAATTCGGATGCCGGACCTGATTTCATTGGTGCCCAACTGAAAATAGACGGATTGTTATGGGTTGGGAATGTAGAAATACATCTCAAATCGAGTGACTGGTATCATCATCACCATGACACTGATGTTGCCTACGATAACGTGATACTTCATGTGGTTTCTGTGATTGATTGTGATTTACGAACATCGAAGGGGCAACTTATTCCCCAAATGCAACTGGACATTCCTGACTATGTAACAAATAATTATGAAGAATTGCTGACATCTGATCGTCATCCTCGCTGTCGGAGCTATTTGAATGCAATACCGCGACTAACAATCACGGCGTGGCTATCTGCTTTGTATGTAGAACGATTAGAGCAGCGAACAGAGCAACTGATGGAGCGACGAAAGCAGTGCAACTTAGATTGGGAGCATACGGCTTTTGTCACTATTGCCAGGAATTTTGGCTTTGGAAAGAATGGCGATGCCTTCGAACAATGGGCAAAGACTGTTTCGATGAGTGCCATCAATAAGCATCGTGATGATTTGTTCCAGATTGAAGCTATCTTCTTTGGGCAGGCAGGCTTCTTGGATGACGAGTTTCAACAGAGGCGGACACCGCTTTCTGATTACTATTTTAAGCTGAAAGCAGAATACGCTTATCTTCGAAAGAAATTCGATTTGCAAAACATCAATCCGTCTCAGTGGAAGTTCCTACGCATGCGTCCGCAAGGCTTTCCGTATATGCGCATTGCCCAACTTGCCAAGTTGTACCATACTTGCCAGTTGAATCTTTCACGCCTGATTACTGCCCAGACGGTAGACGATTTGAGAGAATTATTGGATGTGCAGGTCAGTGATTATTGGCAATCTCATTATTCTTTTTCAGACGTAGAGGTTCAAGCAGGAAACCGTTCCCTTTCGAAATCGACCAAAGATTTGGTTATCATTAATAGCGTAGTGCCTTTGTTGTTTGCTTATGGACGATACAAGGCAGATGAAGAAATGTGTCAAAGGGCCATTGAGCTGCTTGAACAGCTGAAACCAGAACGTAATAGTATCATCGATACTTGGTGTGAGGCGGGTGTGGAATGTCGTTCTGCTGCCGAGTCTCAGGCGATATTGCAACTGACGACTCGATACTGCGATGCGAAGGACTGTCTTCACTGCCGTTTGGGTTATGAATATATTCGACATACTCCAAACTACCTGAAGGAAAAGGAGAAGAAAACTAAGAAGGAATAAAAACCTGCTACAAAGCATTTCAAACGAAAAGGCCAGTCTCACGACTGACCTTTTTCTTTTACTTTAAAGATGTGCCGACTCGGTCAGAATCACTTCTTTTTGGTCGGCACGAGAATATATGTAAGAATTGAATGAAATGTTTCTATTCTTAGTCGTCAGGAATATCCTGACGTTGTGCCATGTTTTTACGCATCAATATTTGCGTATGTCGCATTGCGCTCAATGAACTCTCGGCGTGGTGGAACATCATCACCCATCAACATCGAGAAGATATAATCTGCTTCTGCTGCATCATCAATGGTGACTTGTTTCAGCAGACGGGTCTCTGGATTCATGGTTGTTTCCCACAATTGTTCTGGGTTCATTTCACCAAGACCTTTGTATCGTTGAGTCTTAATGCTGTCCTGATTGCCATCACCATACTGGTCAATGAAGCGGAGACGTGCTTGCTCATCATAGCAGTATTCGCTAATCTTGCCCTTCGTGCACTTGTAAAGTGGAGGTGTAGCAATGAAGAGTCGTCCGTCTTTAATCAGTTGTGGCATGTAACGGAAGAAGAGTGTGAGCAACAGGGTGTCGATATGTGAACCATCGACATCGGCATCGGTCATGATGATTGTCTTATAGTAGCGCAACTTCTCATAGTTGGCTTCTTTGCTATCATTCTCATCGATTCCGAAGCGTACGCCAAGTGCATTGATGATGTTGTTAACTTCTTCATGATCGAATGCTTGGTGCCATTTCACACGTTCTACGTTGAAAATCTTACCACGTATAGGCAGGATGGCTTGGAAATGGCGGTCACGGCCTTGTTTTGCAGAGCCACCTGCAGAGTCTCCCTCGACTATAAACATCTCGCAGTTGGCTGGATCTTTATCTGAGCAGTCTGCAAGTTTACCTGGAAGTCCGCCTCCCGACATTGGGTTCTTGCGTTGTACTTTCTCGCGAGCTGTTCGTGCAGCAATACGAGCTTCGGCTGCAAGTACCACTTTGTCGATAATGAGTTTTGCCTCCTTCGGATGTTCTTCAAGATAATTGGTCAGTGCTTCGCCTACAGCTGAGTTGACAGCACCCATCACTTCGTTGTTACCCAGTTTCGTCTTGGTCTGTCCTTCGAACTGTGGTTCGGCCACTTTCACAGAGATAACAGCTGTCAGTCCTTCACGGAAGTCTTCTGGACTAATCTCAATCTTCTGCTTATTCAGGCGATCCATCAGTTTCTGATCGTCTGATGTGTATTTCTTCAATACGCGGGTGAGGGCAGTACGGAATCCTTGCAGATGGGTACCACCTTCTATGGTATTGATATTATTGACGTATGAGTGGATATTCTCAGAGTAGGAGGTGTTGTACATAATGGCAGCCTCTATCGGAGTATCGCCTTTCTCTGTGTTGAGATAGATGATATCATCAAATAGATGTGTGCGTGTAGAGTCGATGTATTTTACGAAATCACGCAAACCACCTTCTGAATAGAACACATCTTTGCGGATACCTTCGTAGCCTGCTTGTGCGTTCATGTCCAAACGCATATCTTGCAGGGTAATGGTGATGCCTGCATTCAGATATGCCAGTTCACGCATACGATTAGCAAGTATCTCATAACGATAAGTACGTGTGATGAAGATGCTGCTGTCAGGCCAGAATTGCTGGCGTGTGCCTCGCAAATCAGTCGTACCAATCTGTTTAACATCATATAAAGGTTTTCCACAAGCATATTCCTGCTGGTAAATCTTACCGTCGCGGAACACTTGTGAAATCATCTTGGTTGACAAGGCATTCACACAACTGACACCTACACCGTGGAGACCACCAGATACCTTGTAAGATCCCTTGTCGAACTTTCCTCCTGCGTGGAGTACCGTCATAACGACCTCGAGAGCCGAACGGTGTTCTTTTTCGTGCATGTCAACAGGAATTCCACGTCCGTTGTCCTGAACGGTAATAGAGTTGTCTTCGTTAATGGTAACTTCAATGTGGGTGCAGAAACCTGCCAGTGCTTCGTCAATTGAGTTATCAACCACTTCATACACCAAGTGATGAAGTCCTTTCTCGCTAATATCGCCAATGTACATTGCAGGACGCTTCCGTACTGCTTCCAAGCCTTCCAAGACTTGGATATTACTTGCGGAATAGTCTGTTCCTGCTTGAATCAATTCATCCATTTCGTTTAAATCACATTTTACGGTACAAATTTACGAAATATTATTGAATTGTGCAAACATTCTGACTAAAAAGTTGAAAAGAAATACACCTTTGGTGTATTAATAGTCAAAATAGCTTTGATAGAAGAAAAAACATGGTATTAATTAAAAAAAATAAGGTGTCGAGTGACACCTTATAAATTATCTAATGGCATTAAAACCAAGAGTTGCAAAAATTAGAGTTTAGAGATGTAGAGCATTGCACCAGATTTGAGGTTTGCAGCCTTCTTCCAGTGAATAATATTCTTCTTTGCAAGTTTGTCTAACATCTTTTGTACTTGTGGATAAAGTTCCAAAGCAGCCTCTTTCTCCTTTGTAGCGCGAAGTTTGCGGAGAGCATTACGCATCGTCTTTGCGTAATAGCGATTGTGCAGTCTGCGAGTTTCAGACTGGCGTATGCGCTTGATTGTTGATTTGTGATTTGCCATTATTTATGTTTCTTTTTGTACTGTTTTGTGAGCTGTATTTTGCTCTTCTTTCAATTCTTAATTACTTGAAGTAGTCCCTAGCAGAATCGAACTGCTCTTTAGAGAATGAAAATCTCTCGTCCTAACCGATAGACGAAGGGACCAGCCTCTGACTTACGTCTAAGCAGAACCACTTTCGCGATTTGCGGATGCAAAGGTACGCACATTATTTTGACTGACAAAATTTTTTTGCATTTTTTTTCCATATTCTATGTTTTTTCCATATTTTTTTTCTACATTTGCATCTGCGAAACGAGGCAGAATAAGAAAAATGGCATGGAAAAGCTAAAAGGGATTGTTCTTAGAACGGTAAAATATGGCGAAAACGGCTATATCGTGGATATGTTCACGGATAGTCGCGGGCGTATGTCGTTTGATGTCAAACGTACGGCCTCTCGCCAGATTGCTACCAAGTCTACCCGAGTCAATCCTTCCATGATCCTGCCTTTAAGCTTGATAGAGTTCGAAAGTAGCATTCATGGTCAGATGCGATTGCCCTCTGCAAGAGGAATACAACCTTATCATACATTCAGCACTTTGCACTTCAATCCTGTGAAGGCATCGATTGTCATGTTTCTATCGGAATGTTTGAGCAACTTGTTAAAAGAAGAGGCGGCTAACCCTTTGCTTTATCAGTATATCGAAGATTCCTTGAAGTGGTTTGATTACGCTGAGACGGGTTATGCCAACTTCCATCTTGTTTTTATGATGAGGCTTACACGCTTTGTGGGTGTTTTCCCGAATGTTGATAAGAGCCATTTGTTGATTCCTCATCAAACACATACCTTATTATATTATGATTTGATGAACAGCGAGTATCTTGGGGTTCAACCTCAGCATCAACACTACCTCAAACCCGACGAAGCCCGGACTATACCTTATTTATTATATATGGACTATGAGAATATGCATCTTTATCGGATGAATCGCCGTCAGCGCCATCGATGTCTGGAGGTAATCATCGAATACTATATGTTGCATCTTACAGGTTTCCGTGAACCCAAATCGCTCGAAGTGTTGCAGGATGTCTTCGAATAAGGACTCTTGACAACGTTTTTTGACAGAAAAATCGCCTGAAACAGAAGGAAATGGTACGAAAAAACAGCCAATTTGAAAAAAATAGTAAATAGTAAATGGTTAAATGGTAAATTATTTGTAACTTTGCAGCGCAAAAGAAAATGAGAGGGTTCCAATGCTTAAGTATTGGAATTCTTATTATTTTCTGCGCAAACAATAACTAAGAACGATAATCGATTAAACAATTAAGGAATATGGCTTATATGTCACAGGAAGGCTATGATAAAATCAGAGCCGAAATCAAACAGCTGGAAGAAGTAGAACGTCCAGAAGTGATACGTCAGATTCAAGAGGCGCGTGAAAAGGGCGACCTCTCTGAAAATGCAGAATACGATGCAGCAAAAGAGGCTCAGGGCAAACTTGAAACAAAGATTGCCGAACTGAAGGCGCTTTTGGCTGATGCAAAGATTATTGATACATCAAAGGTGCAGACCGATGTGGTTCAGATTCTCTCTAAAGTAGAAATGAAGAACGTCAGAACCGGTATGGTGATGACTTACACATTGGTCAGCGAAAGTGAGGCCAACCTCAGCGAAGGAAAGATCTCTGTTGCAACTCCGATTGCTCAGGGGTTGCTTGGCAAGAAAGTGGGCGATGTGGCTACAATCACAATCCCTCAGGGTGTGATTGAATTGGAGATTCTCAACATTTCTGTCTAACCCATTCGACCGATTCACTATGGCTACGATTTTTACAAAGATTGCAAACGGTGAGATTCCCAGCTACAAATGTGCTGAGAACGAGGAGTTCTATGCTTTCCTCGATATCAATCCGCTGGTAAAGGGACATACCCTTTGCATTCCTCGTCGCGAGGTAGACTATATCTTCGATATGGAAGACGATGAGATTGCCCGTTTCCAAGTGTTCGCCAAGAAGGTAGCGCAGGCTATCAAGACCGCCTTCCCATGTGTGAAGGTAGGTGAAGCAGTTCTCGGTCTTGAGGTACCTCATGCTCATATCCACCTCATTCCGATGCAGTCTGAGAAGGATATGCTGTTCAGCAATCCTAAGAAGAGTTTCCCTGCAGAAGAGATGCAAGCAGCGGCCGATGCCATCTATGCAGAGTTTAAGAAACTGTAATTCTGCATTCTGTTATTCATAAAGAGAGTGTGTCAATGATACTGACATACTCTCTTTTTTCTTGAACACGAATAGCAAAAAAAGCAGAATTCATCTTTCTAACAGAAACTTTTAATGAATCATTGCGAGACTGAGATTCCTCTTAGGGCTTCTCGTAGCTCCAGCATACTTGGATCTTCATAGCTACGATACTTATCGGATACAGTCCATGTTGTATCGTCAATTATAACCTTTTCGAAAGTGGCAGGATCTGCACCCTTGATAAGTGAGTCTCTATAGAATACATGGTGGGCATCCTTGCCGTAATTGTCATCTGGATATTGATTCTGTACTTTCTGCTCGTCTTTGTATGAGTAGCTATATAGCGGTTGAAATGTGGAAACGTCAGCTTCTTTCACTATATGTTCCAACCAAAATACATGGTACTTGTCAGCATACCACTCAGGGTACATACTAATAGTATCTAATGCCCTAAACGTTCTTGGGTCTGCATCGTTAACGTCTTTTAATTCCCAGGTAAAGAGGTGCTCACCATCCGTGTAGAAGTGGTTTCCAATCTTCGTCAATTTATTATAATCTTGAACATTGGTGGTCTTACCTTTGTAGTACACACGATGTTTATCTTTTCCAATATCATCTGTAACTAACTGAAACGTTTCTGGATCCGCTCCCTCAACAACATCTGCATGAAAATAAACCCTAAACTTGTCGGCTGCGTAGTGTTCTTCATTTAATGAGTTAGAAGGTATTATGCGATGAAAACTCTCGTAATCAATATTGGGTATTGTAGTTGCCCCAGAATAATGGAAACAATAACCGTTATATTTGTCTTTGCCCCAGTTCGCAAAGTCAATGAATTCTGGGCTATCAGATAATACAACAAACGTAGCCTTATCTGCCACATGTATAGGTTCACCATTCCAATAAAAATCGTTAGCATCTTCTGTCAGTAAATCAGCATGTACCTTAAAGGTTTTAGGATCGGCTCCATGCATGATAGAATCACAGTGAAATACATGAAAGGCATCTTTAGCATAGCGACGCTCTATATATTCGAATGTGGCAACATCTGCATCTTGCACAATACGCCCTGCAAAAAAAACATGGTTAGCATCTTTTCCATATACCCAGCCAATGACCTTAAAAGTTTTGGGATCAGCATCCTTTACGGCAATACTGTCATACTCACTTTGCCATGTCACTAGCTTACCGTCATTCCTATAGCCACTTTTATTACAAGCCGTGAATAATGTCATAACAATAAAAAGCAATTGCAGAATTGTGATACTTTTCTTCATACTCTAAAGGATGATCAATTAGTTTTGATTTCAATGAACAAAGATTCACTTGCAAATATACATTGTTTTTTTGAATTCACCAAAGAATTGATGGGAAAAGTATGAATAAAAAGCCTTAAGAGGAACAATTGTTCCCATTAAGGGGAAATTTTGTTACCCTTAAGGGAAACAATTTTTGCCCCCTGCACCGCCTTTGCTTATTTAGGCTAAATGCGGAACGTTTGAGCGTAGAATACAATGAGTTTTTACGTTAAATACAAGGTGTATTCAGCCTAAATACAAAAAGGTTGTTGGTGGGAAGGCAAAAGATACCCCAAAAAAGGAAAACGCAACCGACTCAATGGAGAATGAGCTGGCTGCGTAGAGATACTGTAAATATCGGTTCTTTTACTTGATACCAAGTTTTGCTTTAACTTGGTCTGTTACGTCTGTGCTGAGGGTTTCGTTGATGAACGGAATGCCGCTCGTTACATCCATCACGTAGATGTATCCACCTGCAGTGCCTACTTCTTTGATGGCATTGCCGACTTTCTCGGAGATTTCGTTCAGTTTGGTACGCTCCTGCTGTGCAAGATCTTGTTCTGCAGTCTGCTGGTACTCGGTCAGTCGTTTATCCAAATCCTGCAACTCCTGCACACGACGCTGCTTCATAGTTTCAGGCAGTGACTCACCATTCTTCTGGTAGTCCTCATATTTTGTCCTGAATTCGTCTTGCATACGCTTGAATTCGTCGTCATACTGTTTTGCAAGGGTCTGTAGCTCAGTCTGTGCCTTCGTGTATTCAGGCATCGCATTTATGATAACTGCTGAGTTCACGTGAGCAAATTTCTGTGCAAATACACTCATAGGCAGTGCGATGAGTGCGAGAATAATCAATTTTTTCATTTTACGTTATTAATTTAATTTAATTGATGAATATTTCGCTTCGCGCAAAATGCTACGCCTCAATAATGTTCAAGCAAGCTTGACATTATGTTCGGCTTAATCGCATTTTTCACTTTTTAGTTTGAATAACCGAGTTTCTGCAGCACTTCGTCGCTGATGTCGATCTTGGGAGAAGCATAAATGATGCTGCCGCCCGAAGCGCGGTCGAGAATCAGCTGATAGCCCTTCTGGTCGCTGATGTCACGTACTGCGTTATAGATTTCGTCCTGGATCGGAGCCATCAGACTTTGACGTTTCTTGAACAGTTCGCCTTCGCTGCCGAAGTACTTCTTCTTCAAGTCGCTTGCCTCTTTCTCTTTTGACATGATAGCTTCTTCAGTTTTCTGCTTCTGAGCATCAGAGAGGAACACTGATTCCGACTGATATTTCTTGTACATTGTCTCAACTTCTGTCAGTATAGCCTCTACTTCGCCTTCCCATTTCTTTGAAATCTGGTTCAGCTGCTCGTTAGCACGTTCGTATGCAGGTACATTCTTAAGAATGTATTCCATGTCGACCAGCGCAAACTTTTGCGCAAATACACTCATTGGTAGTGCTATGAGTGCGATGATGAGTAGTTTCTTCATATACCTGAATCTTTATGATGTGATACAAAATTAGAATTCTTGTCCCAGTACGAAGTGGAAATGTCCACCGCCATAGCTTGACGAACCGAATGCCTTGTCGAATCCGTATGCATAGTCGATACCCATCAGTCCCACCATCGGGAGGAAGAGACGGACACCCACACCTGCCGAGCGTTTCATGTCGAACGGATTGAAATTGCGGATGTTGTTCCATGCGTTACCACCTTCGAGGAATGCCAAGGCATAGATGTTGGTAGAACCTTCGAGCAGCAATGGGTAGCGAAGTTCCAATGTCATACGGGTATAGGCATAACCTTCTGTTCCTACGCTTGGCGTGAAGGCTCCATTCTCATAACCACGCAGGGCGATGGTTTCTGAGTAGTAGCTGGTTGAGTAGCCCGACATACCGTCACCTCCCACATAGAAGGTTTCGAATGGTGAGCGCTTGTCCTTATTATAGTGTCCAAGGAATCCTGCATCCATACGTGCCATCAGCACAAAACTCTTCTTGGCACTTGAAAGCGGAATATACACTTTGGAGTTGAACTTCCATTTATGGTACTCAATCCAGCGGTATTTCTTCTGGAGGTCGCGCTGGTAGCTGGCATCGCTGGCTGACGATGCTAACTGGCTGTAGTCGGTACCGTCCCATAGTGAGTAGGGAGGTGTAGCACTGACTGACAAAGATATTTCAGAACCATGACGTGGGAAGAAGGTCGCTCCGACTGACGAGCGAATCAACTGCAGCGTCAGGTTGATATTGTTACAGTTACCATTCGAAATCAGGAAGTATTCCCAGTCTTTCAGCATGTAGCGGGTGTACGACAGCGATGCGTTCAAATAGAAATTGTTGTCAGGCCAGTTCAAACGTTTTCCCCATCCAACCGACAAACCGAACAGCTGAATATACTTGTCGGGGTCGTAGTAGGATGAGTAATTGTTGTAGTACGAATTGTTATAGTTGCCATATCCGTACAGCATCGAATAGTAGGAGTTATAGTAGCTGCTGTTATAGTAGCTGCTGTTCACGTCGGTCTGCTTCGAATAGAAGGCAGATACCGACAAACGGGTAGGACGTTTGCCACCGAACCACGGATCGGAGAACGAAACGCTGTACGACTGGTAATAACTACCGTTGGTCGATGCACTGAGTTCAAACTGCTGGCCATGACCCTGAGGCAGAATACCACGACGGTTCTTGTTCTTGCCAAAGAGGTTCTGCATCGAGAAGTTCGAGAATTTCAGTCCGGCACGACCAATCACACCCGTCTGGCCCCATCCCAATGAGAACTCAACCTGATCGCTTGGCTTCGGAGTCAGTCCGATGCTCAGGTCAAGGGTTCCGTTCTGCTCGTCGGCCTTAATCCATTTGTTCGGGTCGAGCGCTTCGGGGTCGAAATGTCCCATCTGAGCAATCTCTTGTGCGGTAGTCTTGAAGGCATCCATCGTAAACAGGTCGCCTGGTTTCAGTTTCAACTCACGACGCACCACTTCTTCATACACCTTCTCGTTACCATAGATTTGAATCTTATTGATGGTTGCCTGCTTACCTTCCGTTACGTAAACAACCAGATCAATCGAGTCGCCGTCAATCTCCTCTTCCTTTGGCATGACGCGACTGAACACGTAACCGTGATTGTAGTATTGGTTACCGATAGAGTTGTCGTCGCTGTTCAGGCGTTCCGTCAGTTTCTTTTGGTTATACACGTCACCACGCTTCATGCCCAAAGCCTCCGACATGGCATCAGAATTATAGATGGTGTTTCCTACCCAACTTACGTTACGCAGGTAATATCTCTGACCTTCGTAGATGTTGAGGTAGATGTCAACGGTGTTGTTACCCAAGTCTACAACACTATCCGATTCGATGATGGCATCACGATAACCCAGCTCATTGTACTTCTCAATCACACGCTCTTTGTCTTCTTCATACCTCTCTGCAATGAATTTCTTGGCCTTGAGGAAACTCTTGAATCCCTTCTCGTTGGTCTTCTTCAACAGACCTCCCGAGAAGAAGTTACCTGTAAACTTCTTGCGGGCGATATGCTCGTTACCTGTGATATAGATTTTGTGAACCTTTACTTTCTCGTTCTTGTTGATGTTGACATCGACAATCAGTTGGTCGTTATGTGCAATATCGTCTTTCTGTACGATTTCAACCTCGGCATTCTTGAATCCTTTGTCCTCGAAGTATCGTTTGATGATAATTTTGGCACGGTCAATCATGTTCGGGCTGATTTGATTACCTTTCACGATACCGATTTTGTCTGCCAAGTCGTCGCGCTCATTCTTTTTCACACCATAGATGTTGACTTCCGATACCTTTGGACGGATGCTGAGCCGGATATTGAGGAAAATACTGTCGTCCCGCACCTCTGTCGCTTCGATTCTGACATCCGAGAACAGACCGTGCTTCCAGTAGCGCTTCACGGCATCGGTGATGTCGTCGCCAGGCACCGTGATTCGGTCTCCGACGTTCAGGCCGGAAATGGAAATCAGAATATAGTCTTCGTATTTTTGTGCGCCCTCGTTTGTCACTTCCACTGATATGCCGCCGATGGCATAGTTATGGGATTGGCCGTAGATGATGGTTGGCTTGTTGTCTTGCGCCATCATGCTATTTGTTGAGCCGAGACCCATGCAGAGGCATGCTACGATAAGGCTTTTTATGTATGTCAATGATTTCATCCTCCTACTTCTTCGTTTCTTCAACTATTTGGTCACCAGTCTTTCCATATCGTCTTTGACGTCCCTGATAGTCGGCAATCGCCTTGCGGAACTCATCGATGGTGAAGTCTGGCCAATACACATCTGTGAAATAGAACTCCGAGTATGCACACTGCCACAGCAGGTAATTGCTCAGGCGCAGTTCGCCGCCCGTGCGTATCATCAGCTCAGGTTCGGGCATACCCTTAGTTTCCAGATGCTGGTTGATGGTTTCTTCGGTAATGTCAGTACTTTTCAGTTTTCCTTGTTCCACCTCAGCAGCAATGTCTTGCATCGCTTTCGTCAGTTCCCATTTCGATGAGTAGCTCAATGCCAGCACCATGCAGGTGTTCGTATTGTTCTTCGTCACCTCAATCAAATGGTTCAAGGCATCCTGCACAATCTGAGGGAGGCGTGGGAAGTCGCCAATCACCGTGAATCGGGCGTTGTTCTTCATAAACACCTCTTCTTCCAGATGTTGCAGCAGCAACGCCATGAGAGCGGCTACCTCTTCAATCGGTCGGTTCCAGTTTTCGGTTGAAAACGTATAAAGCGTCAGGTAGTCCACACCCAGACGTACAGCCTCCTCCATGATTTCATGGACTTGCTGCGCACCTTGCTGATGACCAAAGGTTCGCTCCTGACCGCGGGCTTTTGCCCATCTGCCGTTACCGTCCATGATGATGGCGATGTGGCGAGGTATTCTGTTGAGATCTAACTGTACTGACATATCTCTTTCTATATCTTTCTATTCTATGATAATCTAATCGTTATTACATTCTCTGTATCTTGGACTCAGGTCGAACGACACGTACACCTTGGTGAGACAATAGGAGTCTTTGTTCTTCAGGAAACCGCTCTTGATAGAGTAGGGGTCGCTGATTCCGTCCAGTTTGTCGCTCATGCTGAAGTGCATGCACCAGTCCAAACCGATGTTGAGTCTTTCTTTCAGTTTGTATTTCACACCGAATCCCACAGGGACGTTCATCGTCACGGTCTTGTTGCCGTAGGTGAGGCCCAGTCCCAATTGAATATAAGGTGTGAATCGTTTGTGTCCTTTGTAGCCGCTGCCGGTGCCGTAGCCAAAGAAGTGGAGTTCGTATTGGCAGCCAAGGTCAATCACCGACTCCTTGAAGTCCCACTTCTGACCCGCTACGTTAGGATATTTGTTCTTCAACTCCAGCGCGTTGCCTGCAATACCGCTGTACATCAGGTCGAACTTCAAGGCCATGCGAGGGTTGAGGTTGTAGCGGAACAGCAGTCCGCCTGCCAGCTGGCTCTTCTTGTAGAGCGACGAATAGTTGGCATCGCCCATATAGAAGCCAGTGCCCAACATGCCGCCAAACTCGTATCGGTATTCGAGTTCCTGCTGTGCATGCAGTGCAGTGGTGCCAAGCACACATACCAGTGTCAATATCGTCTTGCGCAACGTCATTTCAGCTTATTGATTTTGCCTTTCCACATCGTCACGCTGCCCTCGTCGTTCCGCTGTATCATGACGACGTATCCGTCACTCACAGCCACACTCACTGGTCTGTTGGCAATGAGCGTTGAGGGAGGGAACTGGTATTCCGTCACTTCTTTCCACGTGATGCCGTTGTCCTCCGACTTGTAGAAGCGTTGGTTGTCACCGCCTAAGGCATAGAGCACATCGTTATAGTGGAAGATGGTGAGGTTCGTGAGTGCAGGCAGTGTATAAGGGTTCGCTGCATCGTAAGTAATGCAGTCCCACTGCTGATTGCTTGCTTGCTCTTCAGCTGCAACCTTATACCACACCACTGCGTGGTCAGCCTGCTGGCTGCTGACACCAGCCATGATGTCCACTTGCAGTTTGTCGTTCGTGCGGGTGTTGTAAGCCACTGACGAGATGTACTGGTCGGGCAGCAAGTTCATGTAGCGCATACCGTTCGTTGTCCAAGTGT
>Ga0310786_10007871_pt1 | contig 13797 bp, 9 predicted proteins | sample AusTroGonzalo_MG_FD_203881 | JGI IMG/M metagenome (GOLD analysis project Ga0310786, IMG submission 203881) | Bovine rumen microbial communities from tropical cattle in Woodstock, Queensland, Australia - Gonzalo_03 (v2) (version 2) | ecosystem: Host-associated > Mammals > Digestive system >... | reverse complement strand
AGAGTTATGACACGCGGGTGTTCAGGGAAAAGATCGTCAAAGATACGGCTTACCACAGCATAATCGGCAGGGTCACGCAGATAGACAGTAATTGCAGCCACATCGGAAAATCCGCAACCGGCCTCGGCAAGCAGCACCTCCACATTCTCAATCATCCGGGCGGTCTGGCGAACGATATCACCCTGATACATGATCTGTCCCCTGTTGTCTATGCTGGCCGTACCCGATATGAACACATGCTTCAAGCCGGGGTATTCCACCACCGAACCGCGCTCAAACCTGACACCGTACTCCGATGTGCGGTTGAGATGGCTTGCACCATACAGATGCCTGATGCTTATTCCCGGGCCCTTAATTCCCACGGCATCCAGCATGACCAGATTCCTGTGCGATTCTGTGCGGCCCTCTATTCCCGTACTTGCTATGAAGTGGGTCTGCGGAGTAAGATTATGGCGGTCAAACACCTCGTTGCGTCCCTCCACAACACCCTTGTAATTCACGTCTATGTTCTGTACAAAAAGCCATGTACGCACGCAACCATCCTCAAGGGTCATGCCTTTTGCCGACAGAGCATCGGACAGTCCGTCAAGCAGTTCCACGGTCTGATTATAAGAGCCTTGAGCATCACTCAAACCGTTTGTAAGCCAAAGTTCAGTGGAATCATGCCACGATATGCAATGTACTCCGGGAGCAACCGAATTCACGCCGGCATCCTTTCGGCACCACACCCATGCGGCAATCTTAGTGCCGTCCATTGGAGCCTGGCCTATTATGGAAACAGGACAGGAGCCATCCATGCGCTCACGCAGCAAGGCGGTCTGGTTAGCCGGGTCACTTAAAAAGAACCGCATGAACACCGGGATTCCGGCAGACAAAGAAAGTGACCTGACAGCCTTTAGAATCTGATCAAGCTGTTCAGCAAACGGAAGCATCGGGTCTGTAACCGTAATCATTGAACAAGACTCAGGACAATCGTTGTTTTTGATCCATCCTGTCCTTGTAATAACTGATTCGTTCCGTATTATATCGTAGTTCATTCAGCCTGTTTTCTGTTTTGACACGCGAAGATAGGAGTTTTTTGCGGTGTTTCTTGGCAGGATGGCACAAAAAGAATAATTTTGGCATGAGAATACTTAAAAGTGCTTACGACAAAAAACAGGACAATCAATAAAAACATGAGAAAATTATTTACACTAGCGGTTGTTGCCGCAATGTTTGTTGCCGTTTCGGCACAGGACGAGAAGAAAGAAGCACCAAAGGGTTATGAATTCACAACGGTTGATTCACTGGCCATCACACCGGTTAAGGACCAGGCTAATTCCGGCACCTGCTGGTCATTCTCATCGATAGGTTTCTTTGAGTCAGAACTGCTCCGTCTGGGCAAGGGCGAGCATGACCTGGCCGAAATGTTCGTGGTACACAAGACCATGGAGGACCGCGCCAAGGCAGCTGTACGTCTGCACGGAGACATAGAGTTTGCACAGGGAGGTAGTTTCTATGATGTTGTTTATTGCTGGAAAAACTACGGAATGGTTCCGCAGGAGGTAATGCCCGGAATCATGTACAAGAGCGACCGCATCAACCACACCGAGCTCACAGCAGTTGCAAAGGCATACGTGGATGCGCTGTCCAAAAGCAACCTTAAGAAACTGAGCGATGTATGGCAGAAAGGATTCTCCGGAATCTACGACGCCTATATTGGCGAATGCCCTGAGAAATTCACTTACAACGGCAAGGAATATACCCCCAAGTCATATGCAGAATCACTTGGGTTGAATATGGATGACTACGTATCCCTGACATCATTCACCCATCATCCTTTCTATGAGCAGTTTATCATAGAGATACAGGACAACTGGCGTTGGGGACAATCCTACAACCTGCCGCTTGACGAATTCATGGCCGTAATGCACAATGCAATAAAGACCGGATACACATTCGCATGGGGTGCCGATGTGTCCGAAACCGGATTCCTGCGCGCCAAACCCGCCGTCTGCGTTGTCCCCACCGATGAGGACAAGGAGAACAAGATTCTGCGTGAGCCCGGACAGGAGAAAGAGATTACCCAGGAGTTGCGCCAGGAAGGATATGACAACTGGGAGACTACCGATGACCACGGCATGCAGATATTCGGAATTGCCAAGGACCAGAACGGCAAGGAGTATTTCATGGTAAAGAACTCATGGAACACCACCGCCGGAAACAACGGTATATGGTACGCCAGCGGTGCATACGTTGCACTTAAGACCATCAACATCCTGGTTCACAAGGATGCCCTGCCTAAGGACATCAAGAAGAAACTGGGCATAAAATAAACGAAAGTTTCCATTGTGACAGAATGACGGCAGGGACGTATTTCAGCGTTCCTGCCGTTCTTTATGCACATACTTTAAAAATACTTACTAATAATTAGCAACTCTCTATTGACAATAATAAAGCGGTTTCTTAACTTTGCAGTTTAGAATAAACCGGTCTTGAAGCGACACCGCCCGGAATAGCGGCAACAGAACTGACAGGCCACATAAACTACTCAATATGAATAAAATAAAAAATAACATAAATAATGAACTTCAGATGGAACTTTGCGTCCCCCACCCCGGAGATGACAGAGGCAGCCAATGAATTGTCAAAAGCTGTAGGCATAAGCCCGATACTCTGTAAGCTCTTGATTGAGAGAGGCATAACGAACAAAACCGAAGTACAGAAATTCTTTAACCCGCAACTGAACGAGCTGCTTGACCCTTGGCTCATGGACGACATGGACAAGGCGGTAGCACGTATCAACAGCGCCATTGAGCGCGGCGAGCGCATTCTGGTTTACGGTGATTATGACGTGGACGGCACCACCGCCGTTGCGTTGGTGTACAATTTCCTTAAAAGGGATTACGACAATCTGGACTACTACATTCCGGACCGTTACAACGAGGGTTACGGCGTGTCGGAGCAGGGTGTGGATTACGCCTATGAGACTGGCGTAAAACTGGTAATCGTGCTTGACTGCGGCATCAAGGCCATACAGGAGATAGCTTACGCCAAGGAAAAAGGCATAGACTTCATAGTATGCGACCATCATGTACCCGATGAAGAACTGCCCCCTGCAGTAGCCATCCTGAACGCCAAGCGTTTTGACTCCACCTACCCGTTCAAACACCTGTCAGGCTGCGGCGTGGGATTCAAACTGATGCAGGCATACGCGCTTGACAACGGCATTCCGTTCAGCGAGCTTCTGCCCAGCCTGGACCTGGTGGCTGTGAGCACGGCATCGGACATAGTGCCTATCATGGGCGAAAACCGTGTGCTTACCCATTACGGTCTGGAACAGTTGAACAGCAACCCTTGCACAGGGCTTAAAGCTATCATTCAGGTATGCAAACTGGGAGACAAGAACCTGACCATAAACGATATAGTATTCAAGATTGGCCCGCGCCTGAATGCCGCCGGACGCATGAGCAGTGGCAAGAAGGCAGTTGACCTGATGGTTGAGAAAGACTTTGGACGTGCCCTTGAACTTGCCGAACGCATAGACCAGGAGAACGATGACCGCAAAAAGGATGACAAGGAGATGACCGAAGAGGCCAACAAAATTGTCACCAACCTGGAGGACGGCGAGAACCGTCACGCAATCGTTCTGTACAATGCAGAGTGGAAACGCGGAGTTATAGGCATAGTGGCATCGCGTCTGACCGAGGTGTTCTACAAGCCTGCGGTAGTACTTACCAAGACAGGAGAGCTTGCTACAGGTTCAGCACGTTCAGTATCGGGATTTGACGTGTATAAGGCCATTGAGAGCTGCAAGGACCTGCTGGAGAACTTTGGCGGACACACCTACGCCGCCGGACTCTCGCTCAAGGTGGAGAACGTAGAGGAGTTCAAGCGTCGCTTTGAGGAGTATGTGTCAACCCATATAGAGCCTGACCAGATAGAGGCATCGATAGACATTGACGCCGACCTGGACTTCAAGGACATCACGCCCAAGTTCTTCCGCGACCTCAAGAAATTCCAGCCGTTCGGTCCCGATAACCACAAACCCATCTTCCGCACACGGAATGTCTATGACTACGGAACCAGCAAGGTGGTAGGCCGCGGACACGAGCACATAAAGCTGGAGTTGATAGACAGCAAGAGCGGCCATCCGCTCAACGGAATAGCGTTCGGTCAGAGTTCATACGTGAACTACATCAAGACTAAACGTTCATTCGACATCTGCTATACCATCGAGGAGAACAACTTCAAGCAGGGAGAGGTTCTGCTGCAGATAGAGAGCATCAAACCCAACACCCCCGATACCAAAGCCTGACCGGGATTATGACCTATCTGGATATTCTCAAACAATACTGGGGCTACGACAGTTTCCGCGGCATCCAGGAGCAGATTATTGAGAGTATCGGGAATGGTCGTGACACACTGGGGCTTATGCCCACAGGAGGCGGCAAGAGCATCACATTCCAGGTGCCTGCATTGGCCATGGATGGCGTATGTCTGGTTATCACACCGCTCATAGCCCTCATGAAGGACCAGGTGCGTAATCTGCGCGAACACGGCATCAAGGCCGCCGCCATACACACCGGAATGAAGCGTGAGGAGATAATCGCGGTCATGGAGAACTGCATTTTCGGTGGCTACAAGTTCCTGTACGTATCACCTGAACGTTTGCAGTCAGAACTGTTCAGAACCAAGCTCCGCCACGTCAAGGTATGCCTGCTCACAGTGGATGAATCACACTGCATATCGCAATGGGGCTATGATTTCCGCCCGTCATACCTGTGCATAGCCGATATACGCAAAGAAATGCCAGACGTACCGGTGCTTGCGCTTACTGCCACCGCCACCCCCAGGGTAACCGATGACATACAGGACAAGCTGGAATTCCGCGAGAAGAACGTGATACGCATGAGTTTCTTCCGAGAGAACCTGTCATACGTAGTCCGTAAGACCGAGAACAAGCTGATGGAACTCAAGCATATACTGGAATGCGTACCCGGCACGGGCATAGTCTATGTCCGCAACCGTGCCCAGACCAAGGAGATATCGGATTTCCTGAACAATGAGGGCATTCCCGCCACATTCTATCACGCAGGGCTGGAGCCCACAGTCAAGGATGAGCGCCAGCGTGCCTGGACTCAAGACCTTTATCGTGTAGTGGTGGCCACCAACGCATTCGGTATGGGAATTGACAAGCCCGATGTACGCACCGTCGTACACATGGACATTCCCAATTCCATAGAGGCATATTTCCAGGAGGCAGGCCGTGCCGGACGTGACGGGCTGCGGTCATACGCAGTGCTGCTGCATTCACCGGGCGACAAGCGCATTGTCAGCAAACGCATCAGCGACACGTTTCCAAAGGAGGATTACATACGCGATGTCTATGAAAAGCTGGGCTACTATCACGAAATGGCGGTAGGCGACGGTCGAGGCTGCACATACGCATTCTCGCTTGGAGAGTTCTGCCAGCATTTCTCACTGCCCGTAATCCCTACCGACAGTGCCTTGCGTATCATTACCAGGATGGGATACATAGAATATGTGGATGAGATGGAATACTCCGCACGTCTGCTCTTTACAGCCGGGCGCGATGACCTGTACCGCCTGCATCAGGACCACGTCACCGAGAATGTGATGAACATCATACTGCGTCTGTACAGCGGCATATTCACTGACTATGCCTATATAGACGAGCAACTTATCTGCGCCCGTGCCGGAATAGACCGCGACAAGCTGTACAAAACCCTTATGAACCTGCAGAGCCAGGGAGTGGTACGATACGTCCCGGAACGCCGCACCCCAATCATAACCTGGACACGTGAGCGCATAGACACTGAACTGCTGCGCTTTGATCCGGAGGTGTATCGCCAGCGCAAGGAGGAATTCAAAGAGCGCATAGGTGCCATGATGGATTACGTTACACGTGAGACAGGATGCCGCAGCGCCATACTGCTCAAATATTTCGGCGAGCATCAGAACAAGCCCTGCATGTGCTGTGACCTGTGTCAGGAGAAGGTGCAGGGCGAACTGTCACGGGGTGAGCGTGATGCCATAATGAGCGATGTCCTGGACACGTTCCATAACAACCCCGACAATCCGCAGAAAGTATATACATTGCATTATGACCGTAAAAAGATAGACCAGGTCCTGCATTATATGGTTGATGAAGGCCATATACTGATGAGGGACGGAAAAGTTTTTGCCCAGAAATGATTAAGACAGAAAAGATAGAATTGCTTGATGCCCAGCCGGGCCGATGCGCCATGATAGCCGGTCCATGTAGTGCCGAGTCTGAGACTCAGGTGCTGGAATGCGCCCACAGTCTGGCACAACAGGGAGTAAAGGTGTTCCGCGCCGGAGTCTGGAAACCGCGCACCCGTCCGGGCAACTTTGAGGGTGCAGGAGAGCAGGCTCTTGATTGGCTGCGCCGTGTCAGGGAAGAGACCGGTATGGCCGTCACTACCGAAGTGGCCAACACCCGTCATGTAGAAGCCGCACTTAAAGCCGGTATAGACATACTCTGGATAGGCGCACGTACCACCACCAGCCCATTTGCGGTACAGGAAATAGCCGATGCGCTGCGAGGCACGGATATACCGGTACTGGTAAAGAATCCCATCAATGCCGAACTGGAACTCTGGATCGGGGCTTTTGAGCGTCTGGCTGCCGCAGGAATCAAACATATGGCAGCCATACACCGCGGGTTCAGTTCATACAACGAGCGTATCTACCGTTACTCCCCTGAGTGGCAGATACCCATTGAGCTGCGCCGCCGCATCCCCGGGCTGCCGGTTATCTGCGATCCCAGTCATATGGCAGGACGCGCCGACCTTGTGCCGCATCTGGCACAGATGGCACTTGACATGAAAGCCGACGGACTGTTCATAGAGGTACACCCCCACCCTGAGCAGGCTTTGAGTGACAAGGCACAGCAGCTCACCCCTGAACAATTCAAGGAACTGGAAAGCCGTCTCATTCTACACCGTGAGCCGGCACAGGCAGACCTGGAGTACATGGAGCCTCTCCGCGCCAGGCTTGAAGAGACAGACCTCAAGCTGATACAGGACCTTGCCGAACGTTTCCGTATCACAGGCAGCATAGGTGAATACAAGAACCTGCATAACCTGGCCATACTGCAACCCGACCGCTACAATGCCATTTCGGACATACTTACAGGCCGCGGACAGGAGCTTGGTCTTGACGACAAGTTCATCCGTCTGCTTTTTGAAACCATCCATGCCGAGAGCATAAGATGTCAGATTGAAAACAACAAGAAAGCGAATAAATGAAAAAGAGAACATTAATCATCCTGTCAGTATTACTGATAGCATTCAACACCTGCCAAAAGGAGCCAGTCCGCGTGGCTTGCGTAGGTGACAGCATCACATACGGCCACGGCATCAAGGACCGTCTGCACGATGCTTATCCCGGCGTGCTCAGCTCCATGCTAGGAGAGAAATATGATGTACGCAACTTTGGCGTGAGCGGCACCACCACCATGATGGGTACCGATATGCCTTACATGAACGAGCAGGCCTACAAGGATGCCTTGGCATTCAACCCCCAGATTGTGACGATCAAGCTTGGCACAAATGACAGCAAGCCTTACAACTGGAAGGAACAGGAGCACTTCAAACAGGACCTCAAGACCCTGATAGAGTCTTTCCGCGCCCTGCCCTCCAGGCCCAAGATCTGGCTTTGCCTGCCTGTCCCCGCCATGGGCCATGCCTGGAGCATAAACGACAGCGTGATATACAACGGAGTGATACCCTACATCAAAGAGGTGGCACAGGAAGAGAACCTGCCGCTGATTGACCTTAACACCCCGTTCCAGGGCAAGCGCCAATATTTCCCCGACACCATCCATCCCAACGAGGAGGGTGAGAAGATGATTGCCGAAATTATTTTTGACAACGTATTCAACAAAAAGAAAAAATAATCAATAGAACCTTATCAAAAGAAAATGGATCCAATTCTAAGAATCGAGCACGTGTCCAAGACCTACACCGGACACCAGGCTCTTGACGATGTGTCGATGGAGATTCCACGCGGCTCCATCTATGGTCTGCTGGGCCCCAACGGAGCCGGAAAGACAACACTTATCCGCGTAGTGAACCGCATGACCATCCCCGATTGCGGCAAAGTCTGGTTTGAAGACCATGAAATCACTCCCGATGACATTTACCAGATTGGCTATATGCCCGAGGAACGTGGTCTCTACAAAAAGATGAAGGTAGGCGAACAAGCCGTGTTCTTTGCCCGTATGCGCGGCATGGGCAGGTTTGAGGCCATAGACAAACTGCGCAAATGGTTTGACCGTCTGGGTATCATCGAATGGTGGGACAAGAAGGTTGAAGACCTCTCAAAAGGTATGGCACAGAAAGTGCAGTTCATAGCCACAGTGGTACATGAGCCCAAACTGCTCATATTCGATGAGCCGTTCTCAGGTTTTGACCCCATCAATGCAAACCTGCTCAAGCAGGAGATTCTGGGTTTGCGTGACCGCGGTGCCACAGTGATATTCTCAACCCACAACATGGAATCGGTCGAGGAGATATGTGACGACATAACTCTTATCAACAAATCACATAACATTCTGTCCGGTTCAGTAGAGGAGATCCGCCGCAAGGCAGGAGGCAACACCTTCCTGGTAATATACAACGGCACTCAGGAACAGTTCAATTCCGCAGTAAGCGGTAAGGCCAACCTGCTTGGCGATCCTGAGGGACTCATAGGCGGTTACACACAGCAGAAGATCCACATCGCATCCGATGACGATGTGCGCTCGGTCATAGGCTCACTCAATGACAATGTGGCCCTGCGTTCCTTCCAGGAGATCATTCCCAGTATGAACGATATATTCATCCGTGCCGTGAACGGTACACTTTAAAACAGTACAGATATGAACAAGATAGGTCTTATTGTAGAACGTGAGTTTACGGAGCGTGTCCGTAAAAAATCATTCATCATAACCACACTGCTTACCCCGTTGTTTATGATAGCCATGATGGTTGCCCCCGGTCTCATGATGATGAAAGGAGGCTCATCCACCAAGAATGTGATGGTCATCGACAACACCACGGACCAGTTTGTCGGGAAACAGCTCACATCGGGCAAAACCGTTGAATTCAAGCTTCTGGGAGAGGGTATGACCGTAGGCCAGGCCCGCGCACAATACAGCAATGCCGACATTGCATACGGCATACTGGTTATAGGCAGTGACGTCCTGGACAACCCGCAGAACATACAGTTCATTCTGAATGACGCATCATCCATGAGCGTTGAGGAGAATATCCAGAACCAGATTCAGGGAATACTGCGCACCGAGCGCCTAAGCCGTTATGACATAGAGAACATTGACCAGATCCTGGCCGACGCCAACATTCGTGTTAACGGTCTGCAGACACTCAAGAATAACGGGCAGGAGGATGAAAGCGGCATGGAAGAGACATCGACTGTGGCTTCATGGGCTATGGGTCTCATATTGGGAATGCTGCTTTACTTTATCCTTATAGTGTATGGCCAGCAGGTATTGCAGTCAGTCATAGACGAGAAACAGACCCGCGTGCTGGACGTGATGGTGACATCATGCACCCCGTTTGAGCTTATGATGGGCAAGATACTGGGTATTGCGCTTGTAGCCGCCCTGCAGATTGTAATCTGGGCCGTACTTGTAATAGGAGCCAGCGCATTCGTAATGCCTATGATTATGGGCAACTCAGGTATGGATGCAATGACTGCTGCCGCATCGGCCGCATCCGATCCCGAGGTTGTAGGAATAATGTCAAAACTAACCAATGTAGGTTATCTGGCAGGACTGTTCCTGGAATTGTTGCTCTACATTGTAGGCGGATTCCTGTTCTATGCCTCCATGTATGCCGCAATAGGTTCAGCCGTCGATACGCCTCAGGATGCAGCCCAGTTCAACGGAATCATCATGATGCCTGTCATTGTGGCTATAATAGTTATGATGAACGTGATGAATGATCCCAATTCGGACATGGTGTTCTGGTGCTCCATGATTCCGTTCACATCGCCCATCGTGATGATGGCCCGCATACCGTTCGGCATCCCCACATGGCAGGTAATAGTATCGCTTGTAGTGCTTTACATATCATTCCTGCTCATGACATGGCTTGCCGGCCGCATCTTCCGTGTAGGCGTGTTCATGCACGGCAAGAAGCCCACCTGGAAAGACCTTGGAGCCTGGATTAAGATGAAATAATCAAGCCCACCACTCGCAGGCAGATTTCTCACCAGCCAGCCAGACTATATCGCCAGCCTTGAAGCGATAGTCTGGCTTGGGGTTGGTGGTAACCTGGCCATCGCTCACCACGCTTATCACCATGCAGCCGTATGAGCGCATATCGGTCTCACGCAGGGTCTTGCCGGTAAGCCAGGAATCCTCTTTTAGAGTGATTGATTCCAGTTCGAATGCTCGCGGAGCCAAGGTGCCGGCATCAGCTTCATCGGGAGAATAGACGCTCTCTGCCATATCCTTGCGGAACTCAATAAGCTGTTCCCTTGTGCCCACTGCCAGCAGTTTGTCAAACGGGAATATCATCTCCTCTCCCCGGGGAATCATTATGCTGCGGCTTCCGCGGATTATCTTGACTATGTTTACCCCTGATTTGTGCCGGAAAGGCAGTTCACGCAGCATCTTGCCGGCATAGAGCGAATCGGCCGAGATGGTTATCATCTCGGTCTTTACGTTATAGCGCGACATCTTGTCGCTCACCGACGATGTGACGGGTGTCATCTTACGCTGCTGCTGCTCTTTCTCATTCAGATTAGCCATGAAACGGTCCTCGACTATCGTGAACTTGCTGATTGAGCGGCGGCCTATAAAGAAAAACGCTATTCCGGCAACCAGAATGAGCAGGATGGTCCAGAACGCCAGGTTGAAATGGCTGGCAATGACACTCACCACAAACCCCATCGCAATCAGGATACGTAACAGAGCAAGCGATATGACAGGCCAGACATTGGATTGTTTGTCTTTGATAAGTTTCAGCGATGAACGGTTTATCTCTTCGCCCGATATGGCTATGCCCACCAGGAACGGCGACATTACCACAAGCGTTACAACCACGCTTATAAGGTTGCGCACAAACGGAGTGAGGCCGTCCAGACGACTGTTTATGAACTTGTCCAGAAACAGATGGGAGCCCAGGTCAATAGCAATAAGTATCACTCCGTAAAGCAGCACGCGCAGAGCCAGTTCCTTGATGAGTTTTTTCCACTCGTTCTGCGCCGCCACCGAATTCTCCTTATCCTGCACTGAAAACGAGTTTATTTTCTCAACAAACTGTTCCGGCAACTTTTTTATAAGGTATTGGTAGCCTGGCGTGCCCGCCTTTATCATATAAGGTGTAGTGAACGTGGTTATGACCGACACCGTAATTATCACCGGGTAAATAAAGTCACGCATCACACCCAATGACACGCCCAGACCTGCTATGATGAACGAGAACTCGCCCAACTGGGCCAGACTGAAGCCGGCGTGAACGGCATTGTCCAGTCCCTGGCCGGCCAGGACCGCTCCGGATGTGGAAAAGAACAGTATTCCCACCATAACCGTTATGGTCAGGACCAGTATGGTACCCCAGTGCTCTGCAATCACATGAGGATCAACCATCATACCTACCGATACAAAGAATATTGCGCCGAACAGGTCCTTAATGCCTTTTGTCAGATGCATGATATGTTCGCTCTCCAGCGTTTCGGCCAGGATGGAGCCCATCACGAATGCGCCAAGAGCCTCCGAGAATCCCGCAACGCTGGCCAATGTGACCATCACAAAGCACAACCCCAGACTCACCAGCAGCAGGATCTCGTCATTTAGATATTTCTGGGCTCTCTTAAGCAGCGTAGGAATCATGTATATGCCCACCAGGAACCAAAGAATCAGGAAGAACACCAGTTTACCCAGCCCCATAATCATCTCTCCGCCTGCAAATTTGTTTGACACCGCCATGGTGGAGAGCAAAACCATAAGTACAACGGCTATAAGGTCCTCAAACACCAGCGCACCGAACACCAACGGCACAAACGGACGGTCCTTATACCCCAGGTCATCGTATGCCTTTATGATAATCGTGGTCGATGACATGGACAGCATTCCTCCCAGGAATATTGATTCCATATTGCTCCAACCTATTGCCTCACCCACAAGGAAACCCAATATGAACATGCCCACGCACTGTGTCATGGCCGTTATAAGTGCGCTGCTTCCCACTTTGATAAGTTTCTTGAAACTGAATTCCAGACCCAATGCAAAAAGCAGGAAAATGATACCTATATCCGACCACTCCTTGACCTCGGCAGTACTGGAAACCGTGGGGAACAGACCCATGTGGGGCCCCACCAGAAAACCGGCAACAATATAACCCAATATAAGCGGCTGCTTCAGCGCCTTGGATATTATTGTGAAAACCCCGGCCGAAATAAGTATCAGCGCAAGGTCCTTTACAAGATTAGCTTCTTCGGACATGATTGTTTGATTTTGATATGCAAAATTACAAGATAATTGACAAATAAGATATAAATTTGCGCCGTCTTGTTCCGATGCTCTTTCAGAGCCGAAGGATTAATAGGGAATCAGGTGAGAATCCTGAACAGACCCGCTGCTGTAAGCCCTCAAAACAGGGATGTCCAATACCGCAAGTGCCACTGCCCCTCTGTGGGTGGGAAGGCGGACATACCGGGGTAAGTCAGAAGACCTGCAAGACATGTTATTAAAACTGCCGGGACTCAGTAACTTATTAACTTTATAACAATGAAAAAAGTATTATCATTTGCTTTGATGGCCCTCACAATGGGCCTTGTGTTCGTTTCCTGTGACAAGGAAAAGGAGGATGACGTAAAATCCTACACACTTTCAATGAGTATCAGCAAAGCTGATTCAGCTTATCTCTCAACTGACACCACAAACAACATCGGCTACTACTACAAGACATCACTTGAGGTAGATCAGTTCCAGATGGTTCACGGTTGGGGAGCTTGGGGATTCGGTGGAGGATTCACCTATTCAAGTTGCACTGATGACACTACAGCATCAAACAGCAACATGTCAGCAATAACCAAGAAAGGCGTTAAGACAAACGCATATTTCATAGCATATACAGGTTCCGAATTTTACGGGCTTCCGGCTGAGATAACATTCAAGGGAGGTAAAGCCTACAACGCAAAAGAGGTTTATGTAACCAACAGCACCAGTGCATACCTTGCTATCAAGGAGGGCAGAGATGATTATGGAAGCGTCAAGGAATGGACTGCCAGTGACAAGTTCACCCTTACAATCACAGGATACAATGACTCCATCCCGACTGGAAGCGTAAAGTTCCTTCTTGCCGATGGACTGAACGTTGTCAATACCTGGCAGCAGGTTGATCTGACCAAGCTTGGCAAGGTTACAAAAATCCAGTTCTCACTTTCTTCTACTGATACGGGCGATTGGGGCATGAACACTCCCGCCTATTTCTGCCTTGACCAGCTCACGGTAACCGAGTAATCATGTAGAATGACTTTTGACGTAAAATACTGTTTGATAACAATCTGCACCCTGTGTTTCCAACTGGAGGCACAGGGTCAGGTTTTATCTGACACCATGCGTACAAAAGACATTCAGGAGGTCACGGTAACCAGTGACCGCACCACAAACCCAACTTCAGTTTCCACTACCATGAAGGCAGATACACGGTTAATGCAGGCCACAAGCACGCTACAGATATCCGATGTACTGAAATACTTTAGCGGCGCAACTGTAAAGGATTACGGGGGCGTAGGCGGACTCAAGACCGTATCGGTACG
>Ga0310786_10007870_pt1 | contig 13797 bp, 14 predicted proteins | sample AusTroGonzalo_MG_FD_203881 | JGI IMG/M metagenome (GOLD analysis project Ga0310786, IMG submission 203881) | Bovine rumen microbial communities from tropical cattle in Woodstock, Queensland, Australia - Gonzalo_03 (v2) (version 2) | ecosystem: Host-associated > Mammals > Digestive system >... | reverse complement strand
CCACGCGTCCAGTGGCCCTTCGGATACGGACTTTCCTATACCACTTTCGACTATGCCAACCTGCAGTTGAGCCACGACCTCGCCACTACCGACGAGAGCCTCGAACTCACTTTCGACATCACCAACATAGGCCATGTCGCTGCCGACGAAGTGGCGCAGATTTACCTCTCGCCCACCTCTGCTGACCAGCCCCTGCGTCCTATCCAGCTGCAAGGATTCGCCCGCGTCTCCCTCCAACCCGGCGAGTGCCAGACCGTCCGCATCAAGCTATGGCTCGAACAGTTCGGCTTCTACTCCCACGACGGCGAGCGCCAGTGGAACATCCTTCCCGGCACCTTCACCATCAAGGTCGGCAGTTCCTCCACCGACATCCGTCTGCAGGACAACGTGACCCTCACCGGCAATCCCGTCCACCAACCCCTCCGCACGCACTACCTCTCGGAGAGATTGACAGAAAAATAAACCAACAACAAAGGGGCACCCGACCATCGGATGCCCCTTTTCATTCTCAACTCGGCAAAGCCAACTGTCAACTGTTACCTGTCAACTGTCAACTGTCAACTTTCAACTGTCAACTCCCTTAATCTCCGTCAGGGTCGTCCACCAGCGTTCCGCCGCCGTTGTTGCCACTGCCACTTGGTGGAAGCGGTTCGTCATCGCCGTTGTTGCCACCATTGACTTCGCCTTCGTTGGTCTCCTCATCCTCCACGGTCTTGTCCTTGGTGAGAGTTGCCACATCCACGAACTTCGCCTTCTTGAGGAACTCCTTCGAACTGAGGTTCTCCTCTTCCGACGCGTCGGGAAGGAAACGCAGACGGAGACCTTGGGCGATGGTGTTGATGTTGAACTTAGTGATATCCTTCTCGCCACCTTCCTTGTTGGCAATGGTCACGTAGAAGATGCCGAGTCCTTCCACCTTCACCTTCTTCGACTCCAGAAGCTGCTCGATGAGGCAGTTTCGATAGGCCTCGAGTACGCCCATCACTACGTCCACCGTGTAGGGGGAACCATGTGAAGTGATGTGCTTGGCCATGTCACGCAGGCTGAGCGTCTCGATGGAGACAGCCTTGGCATAGTAGGCCGCATTGGTTTCGAACGCAGGATTCACCTGAGTCTTCTCGTCGTCCAGATACTGCTTCACGCCTGGCGCTGTGCGCACTTTGCGATAGATAATTTTACTCATAGTTGTTTGTGTTTATTTTGTGTTTGTGTTGTGCCACCAGCATCAAGGAGTGGCGGCATTCTCCTGTTTTTGATACGTCGTATCGTGCCTCTTCCTACGCCGTTTCGTGGCCTTTGATACGGCGTTTCGGTTTTGACAATGCAAAGTTACGACATTCGTCAGCCACCGTTTGGACGATGACCGACGATACCGTGCGATAAGAGAACATTTTCCATTCCACATCTTCACGGTTCCCCCAATTGCTCCACAATCGCTCTCACTTCGCGAGGGGTGAATCCCTTGCTCGTAGTGCTATAACCCATGTCCAGCAACTGCTGCCAAAGCTTGGTGCAACGATGAATCCAAGCCATCAGGTGGTTGACCGCTGTACGCGGATGACTGTCAGGGAAGTACATCAATGCCAGTTCCTTTTTGGTGTATGTACGTACAATAAAATCCTTATCCATAATCAACTTTCAATTTTGGCTTCGCCGAAGATGCTCACGCTCGGCATAGTTCAAACGAGTTTGATCTCTGCTCTCGCTTAATCGCATCTTTCAATTTTCAATTTTCAACTTTCAATTTTACAAAGTATTCAGAGTAGTCCTTGCATCCCAAAGGCAATTGATGATGCTCCAGATTGGGCAGCACCTTTTGCAACTGCAGGAAGAGTCGTTCGCCAGGCTCGTCGCGGTCAGGGTACATGTGGAAGTGAGTTGACAGTTGAGAGTTGACAGTTGACAGTTGTTCCACATCCTTCGGTTTCAGAAGCGTGGCAGAAGGGATGGCAATCGCCTTGTAACCAGATGAGAGCATCGCCCAACAATCAGAAGAACCCTCCGTGATGTAGAGATCCTCGTTAGGTTGCAGCAAGTTCAATACAGGCAGGTTGTAGATGCCGCATTGCGAACCACTTGGGAATCGGAAACGAGGCGCGGCTCCCTCCTTGCTCCTTGCCCCTTGCTCCTTGCCCCTCAAATTCCTGTTCTGGATGCCCACCAACTTCCCTTGCCGGTCATAGTATGGTATCTGCAACCAGTTCACACCCCACTTGTCTTGCCACGAAGTCAAGCGGCACCAACGCACCACCCGCTCATCCAACTTCCGTTCCTCAAAGAGAAACTTTCGGGCAGGCTCACTCAACCACGGACGCTCAAAGAACCGCTCATAACGACCAGCATCAAAGGTAACCTCTTGTTCCCTGCTCCTCGCCCCTTGCCCCTTGGCATACTCATCGCTGAGTATGACATTGTGCTCATCCGCCAACCACTCACACGCCTCTCGGAACCCCTTGTTCAGACACTTCATCACCAAGTCTATCGTCCCACCCGAAGCCCCACACACGAAGCATCGGAACGTGTTCCTTCTAACAGAGAACGACAAACTGGCATGATGATCATCATGAAACGGACACAGCGCCTTGTGCATCTTCACTTGGAGTCCAAGTCGCTCTGCGACCCCCTCAATGGGGAGGTCGCGGAGCTTTTGAAGTTCTAATCTATCCATAACTTACGATTTACCTTTCAGATACAACTCGGTTTTAGTATACATTCCGGTCTGGCATGAGTACTCAACAAAGCCACGATTACTCCAAACAGAAATCTGGTGTTTTGTTCCGTCCTTGCTTCTTCCGAGGCTAACACGCAGGTTCTCAAGTTGTTGCTCTGAGAAGGGATCTGGCAGTCTCTCCAGCATATTCACCTGTCCGCGCTTGCGCGACTCTTCAAGCTGAACTTCAACAGGTGAAATCATCGAGTCAAACACTTTTAACCGTGACCATAAATCGAAGTAGCAGAAGTAGACCATCCACTCACCAATGCTACGTGTATAGGTCATGTCGTTCAGCAACCAAAGCACGGCAGCTTTCTTCCATGAACTGAATATCGAGCGGTGACTGATTTCAAACAGGTCATCAGAATCGCAGAGGTTCGCCAAGTCAACCATTTCCTCTGCCAACTGGTCGGCAACACGGTTGAGTTGCTTTACATGGAAGCTACCACGAGCATTTTTCAAGCGCTGCAAATACATATCCATTTCAGCAAGGTACTGCTCATCGTAATCCTTCTGCTTCGGAATCTTACCTATGCGCTCGCCGCGAGGTACGTAGGCAATGTTTACACGCGAGAAAAAACCGTTTCTCATATCGCGTTTGTAAAAAGCTTGCGCGACATCTGGTGTCGAACTCATTGACATACAGAGTCTGATAACCGGATTAGCACTTATACCGCTCTCAGAGGCACGAAGCTGACCTCCGCCCCTCTCAACGTCGAAGGCATTTCTGATCAGTACGCTCATTTGGTTTTTCGATCCTGCTATACGAGTAGCGGCTTCACACTCGCTCAGATTCAGGTACTGGGTAAGACAGCCGTTCTGCTCTAGAGCCTGGCAGTTCTGAGCGAAGGCAGCCTTAGTTACATCTTCTGGTGGAAAGAGAAAGTAAATATCAGATGGTCTCTCAGGCTTAGTCTTGTTGGCAGCCCTTGATTTCATCTGAGAAGACCATAAAGCAAGGCGCTGGAACTCCGCTGCATCATGGGCCTCGAAGTCGCGACATATTGCGCCGACCAGATGACTCAGTTCGCGCTTGCCAATACCAGATACGCCTATAAGATGTCCAAGCTGTCCAGCCCCAATTTCATAGTATTTCCCGTCGCTATACTTCATTTTAACTTCTGAGGAAACATGTGCCGCCAAGGCAGGGAAAGCCATCGGTTTCAACGGCTGTTGCATCTTCGCGGAGGCTTTTGAGGTGAGAAACTTGAGAAATTCGGTGCCGCGACCTGTACTAGGCTCTTGCGGCTGTTTTGAAAAAATATCGTAAGTCATTGTTTTTTAATTGTTTTAATTATTACTTAATATTATTGAATGTCTTCGCCATCTCAAATCTCAAATCTCAATTAAAAAATCTTGCCATCATCACGCTCTTTATGCATATTATATATACCTGAGTATTAATAAGTTATACAACTTAAAAAGAGGGTGTGTGAATGCATCTTTGTAATTGAGATTTTGAGATATTGAGATTTTGATTATCCCTTACTTGGCTACTTTTCCGACTCCTCCTCTCCTAAAAGGCCAGCAATCGTCAGTAGTTCTTGGGCTGCAGTTAAGCAGAAATCGTGGAAAGAGAAGTCTGGATAGAAGCGAGGATGGGTGAACTCCAGACGTAGTGTGCTGTCGGTCAATCGATGAACGTTGATGCAGTTGCCTGAATAAATGACCGGGGTACGCCGCACAGTAGTCAACTTCTTTTTTTCAGGAGACTCAACGAAGACAAATTCGTTAGCATAGAGGCACCCTTCATTTGGAGTTTTGCATCTAAGAATACCCAAGTACGGCTTTCCCGCTACAAGGAGACTGTCTGACTGTAGAAACGTTTGCAGGTCAACACAAAGCAAATTATTTTTTTTCATTTTTCTGTGGATTTTGGCGGTTCGACCATCTGCTTCGCCACAACCACAGATAGCCAAAAACAGAATTGTTCTGTTCTCGGCTGCAAAGGAAGTGTGGGACTAAAAGGGGAACTATACGGGATTTCTATGACAAGAATTCCCATCTATGGATTATTGGAATCCCATTTGGCAATTAATACTATCCCCCTGATATACAAACAAAAAGTGGAGATTGGGAATACAAAAAAAATCCCATCTCCACTAAAAAAATTTTTATGGGATTCCTAAAATCCCAATTTCCCACTCACTTTTTCTTCTTTGGCTTTAAAAAACTGCCATAGTCTGAAGGCTTATCTGAAAAGTGATTGGAAAGAGAATCCTTATTGCTTTGCATCTGCAAGAAGGTTTCATTAAGAAAATCCAGCCATAATTTCCGACCAACACATTTGCCCTCATTCTTGAAAATCAGATAGAATGTATAACGCAAATGCGCTACTTTCATGTTCGTATGAATCTTCGACTCCTGTTTCTTCACGACGTCGTTTTCTATGAGGTATTCTACAGCCTCTATCATCGTATTGAAATTCGAGGGAGTCATAATCAGGATTTCACTTTCCGGCAGATAACCCTTCATAAACTCCAATCGTTTCTTTACACCTTCTTTTGCCTTTATCCTTTCTTGGGGTGTTCCAACAGGATTTATCGGATCAACATAGCTTTTAGGACTTTCCAATCTGTCACTTATGTATTTACCTGTGCTGATATACCTCTGTATATATCCGGCAAAGTTACTCTCTATATTATTCTCAAAAGGCGTGACTATAGATTCCAATTCAGAGTGCTCGGCAATTTGGAACATAAGCGTCTCTGTATGCTTCATCATATCCCAATCGTCACTCGCGGTCATACAGGCAATAATAGAATAGATGATGCACGAAGTTGCCGTTTCGAGTTCTTCCTTTTGAAACACTCTTGACGCTTCTTGGGCATCATCTCTCAATTCACAGAAGGTATTATACCACATACGACTCGTTATCTCGCCTATGTCGTCATGGTCCTTTAGCATTTGGTCAAAGCCAATGAAGCAGTTGACCCAAATCTCCTCTGGTGAGAATCTGAGAGTCACCATCTGAGACTCTTGCTCTTTGTAAGCTGCATCAATCGTGCGGAATACTGCATTGCCTTTGAAAGCTTCCTTGATACCCCGCTTACTCTCCGTCGTCAACAATCTTCTCATGATCATAGTCTGCTATTTGTTTTCTGATTTCGTCAAGATTCTCTATCAACTCAAAAGTCGTTCCTTCGCCTTTGTCTATAAGCTGCCCTGACTCGAAGTCTCTTATCACCTTATTATCAATAGTAGCAAATGCGTCGGCAACATCCTTGAAATTCACTACAGGGGAATTGTAGAAATAGTACGATAACTTATAGTTGTTTTGGGCGCTAAGTGCCATAATCATCGCCCAGTCCTCTATCTTATCGTCATCTACATCAATCGGTTTTTTCTTGGAACCTGTTAGCGTCAATTTACCTTTTAACGCATTAGACGCCTGAGTAAATAGCATAAGTCCTTTCAAGCGTTCTTTCATTTGCTGAGTGGCATCAATACCCTTAACCCTGTCCGGATTGGGAAATTCCCATACTACTCTTTTTACAGAATCCTTTTGTTTGACGATTCTTTCACGTATGACATCCTTGAAATTACTTGCCTGCCATTTCCTCTTGATGACCATCTTCAGCCCATATTCGAACAAGTGCGCTTTGAATGCACGTTTGAGATACTTGACCACCTTATCTGTATCAGGTCCAAAAGCACTATTATTTTCTATGGCTATCTGACAAACATCGGGTCTGTTGTCAACAATAACATAGCTTCCTGGATGCTCCTCATGAGGGATCTTATCATGTCCTTCACGTAGAGTCTTGTCCTTCACATTACACAATTCCCATGCAAACACGCCTTCTCTTCCGATAAAATGGCGATTCGTCAACGGCTGGTCTTCATTCTTTTTTTTGCCAATAACAGTTAAGCCATCATTCAACAGATTGCCGATGATTTCGTTTGCCATATCTATGGCTTTCTTTCCTGTTTCTTTATAGAAAAGACTTCTGTTGCCCTCTTGGATCTCGTATGAATAAAATGCATATACAGCCATGATTCATTTTAGTTTTACCTTTTACTATTAATACTTTATTCAAACAACAATAAAATACTAGGTTCTGGTTCTCTCTTTTCTTAGATTAACGCAAAGATACACACTTTTTCTTACATACCAAAAGAATACAAAGTTTTTTGTGTTTCAGTCTCAAGTACTTCTCTTCCCGGGGTGCTTGATGCTGATTTTATTGATCTTGTCAATTTGATAACGCACATCGTTCACAACGGCATCAATGAAATGATAGTTGCCGTCCAAATCAACAAGTACGTTGGAAGATTTCACATCAGAGATTTCATAGCGACCATCAAACCATATGTCATCCATATCGACGGTATAGCCATGCGATTCGAGGAAATCATCGATTTCAGCATCGGTGGCGTAACGAAGTGGTTCTATGAAAGGCTGTTGCAACACAACACATGGTTCATTCTCGCTATTGAAGGCGAAGCCCAAAATGGTATAGGCATCTTCGGGGAATAGTTTGTTGTGAGCAATCAAACGATGAATGAAGCCATTCAGGCTAGTGGCAGAATCAGGCAGAAGAGCGAAGTTGTTGAGTTTGATGGCAAAAACATCATCAAGAGAGATGAACACATCGTTCTCTTGGCCATTGCCAATCATTTCCTTCACATAATCTTCTATCCTCTCAATCCATGTCCCAAGGCTTTGAGCTCGCTGAACGACATGCCTAAGTAGGGATTGTTTATCCCTAAAGACTGGTTGAGTCTCAGCTGACTCTTGATCCTTTCCGTCGAAGTTACACGCCTGTTCCAGCGTGGCTTTGAGATGCGGATTGCCTCCAAATAATCGTTCCAGTTGTTGCTGTTCATCATTATTCATTGAATTCGTATTACTGTTCAGCTGCAAAGATACATACTTTTTCCCACATCTCAAAACCTTTAGCCCGACGAAGTCAAACTTTTTTTGAGATTTAATGAGAAAATACTTTGTGCTTTCTTCAATTTTTACTAACTTTGTAACTACAAACCTCAAAGCCTATAGTTTTGACATGATTGATATAAAAGACTTACAGCAACAACCAGAAGGACAGCTTTTCGACCGCAAGAGTTTTCGGATAGATGCCAAGGCACTTGGTGTCATACTCGTAGCCTTTGCCAATGCCGATGGTGGCGATGTGGTGATAGGCATTGAGGACGATGGCAGTATTACGGGCGTCAATGGCAATGAAGAACATCTAAATGAATTGTTGCGTGCTCCTTTCGACTTTTGTGTTCCTTCTGTGAATGTTGAGGTACATTTCATTGATTGTACGGATGTAAACGAACTTCCTAACCGAGTTTTGGTGATGCATGTTGCCCCCAGTATGAAGGTACACGCCAATCAAGCTGACGATGCTTTCTATCGGGTAGGTGACAAATCGAAGAAACTGAATTTCGAGATGCGCATGCAGTTGTTCTATGCCAAGGGTGGTCGTTATTTTGAAGATGAACCTGTCTATGGTGCAACAATTGATGACATCGACCTTGATTTTGTATCACAATATTGTCAGAAGATAGGCTACGCCAAAGATGCAGCAACTTATCTGCGTACCAATAAGGGCTATATCACTACCGTTAATGGAGTGGAGAAAGTTTCTGGAGCAGCCATCCTGTTGTTTGGTAAGGACCCGCAGAAGTTTTTCCAACGTGCCCGAATCCGCATTGTCCGCTACTTAGGTGATGAGGAACGATTTGGTCGTGAGATGAATGTGGTGAAAGATGTGTCGTTTGAAGGGCGTATCTTGGAGATGACACAAAAGGCGATAGCTTTTGTAGATACACAGATAAAGGAATACACCTATTTGGGTGAAGATGCTCTTTTTGTCACTATTCCTCAATATCCACCCTTCTGTTGGACGGAACTTATAGTAAATGCCGTTGCCCATCGTGACTATAGCATCTTAGGTACAGATATCATGGTGAAAATATTCGACCATCATTATGTGGTGGAAAGCCCAGGTATCTTACCAGGCATGGTGCGTATCGACAATATCCGCCAGATGCACTTCTCTCGTAATCCCAAGATTGCTGAGTTTATGCGTGAATACAAGTTAGTCAAGGAGTTTGGCGAGGGTGTTGATCGTATGTTCCGCGAAATGGCTGAGGCAGGCAACCCTGCCCCAGAGTACAAACAAGTGGAGTTTATGGTGAAGGTACGTCTTAACTCTGCGTTGAGGGAAGAAACTGTGGAGAATGGTAGGGAGAAAAATAGGGAGAAAAGTGGGAAGGAAACTACCCGGAAAAGTACGCAGAAAGATACGTTGAAAGATAATTTTAACAATGAAACTGTGGAGAAAACTGTGGAGAAAACTGTGGAGAAAATATTGAAGTTAATAAAAGTTTCTCCACATATAACAGCAAAAGAACTGGCTGCTAATCTTGATTTATCGCGTAGAGGTATTGAAGAGCAGATTAAATCGTTGAAAGCAAAAGGCATTATCCGCCGTGTTGGTCCCGATAAGGGAGGCCATTGGGAGATAATAACTCAACAAAAAGAAACGATATGAACAACTGGAACGCAGAACATCTTAATTGTGATGATTTCTTCTCTACAGGGCTTATTTCCCAATAACCTGCCTCTGCTGAGCAATAAGGTGCCCTTATTCAAAAAAAACAGGCACCCTCATGCTGTAACGTACCAGCGTACCATTTGAAGGTTAAAGGTTATAGGTTAAAGAAAAGGAGAGGCTCCAAAACGGGGTCTCTCCTTGTTATATGTAAAAATTTGGCGAAAAAGCTTTGTGGTAACAAATAATCTTTGTACTTTTGCAACTGCATTGTAGCTGGAAACTAAAGCCTATACCGATGACCTATAACAACGATTCACATATCAGGTCTGTTGAGGACGTGAAGGCATTCTTCCATCACCTGGTGGATGAACGCAAGGTGAGTTTCCATCCCGATGACATGTTTGAGGATTACGTGTCTTGCGAAGGAGGTGTCAACGCCTTTTCACTCGGAGAGTGTGCCAAATACAATCGCCTGATGGACGAGAGTTTCAAAGCGTGTGAGAATGAAGGCGCAGATATATATGAAATCGGTGTTGAAATTCTTCGTCATGGCAAGGGTAAGAATGAAATGAATATTGGAAAATAAAAGATAAGAGATATGGAAATAAAAGATTATATACTTGACGAGATGATTGAGTTCATCGAAAGTATGCCCAAAAATTCTGTCGAAAATGTGGCAGTACGGGCAGGCGAGTACAAGGGTTACACAGTGCGTGTTTCACTGACGAAGAAAGAGGAAAATGATGATAAGAAATAAAAGATAAATGGCAAAGAAAGCAAAAGTAATAAAAGAGAAATCTATTGAAGACCGTATATGGGATAGTGCGAATAAGCTTCGTGGTAATCTGACTGCATCAGAGTATCAGAATGTGGTGCTGGGTCTTGTATTCCTGAAATATATCAGCGATTGTTTCGAGAAACGTTACAACGAACTTGTGGAGGAAGGTGACGGCTTCGAGGAAGATCGTGACGAATATACAGCCGAGCATGTGTTTTGGGTGCCTCAGGATGCCCGTTGGAATGTCATTGCCAGCAAGGCGCATTCACCCGAGATTGGTCAGGTGATTGATCATGCTCTCGAAGAGATTGGCAGAGAGAACCCTCGCTTGAAGAAGGTATTGCCCAACAACTATTCTCGCCCTGAGATTGACAAGATTCGCTTGGGTGAGGTGGTTGAGATATTCGACAACATGGATATGCATGCACAAGGAGAAGGCATCGACCTCTTTGGCCGTGTGTATGAATACTGCTTGCAGAACTTTGCCGCAGAAACCCAATCTTCGGGAGGTGAGTTCTATACACCTTCCTGCATCGTCCGCACTATCGTAGAAGTACTTCAGCCATTTGAGGGCCGTGTTTATGACCCTGCCTGTGGTTCTGGTGGTATGTTTGTGCAGAGTGCCAAATTCATTCAGCAGCATCAGGGCAATCTCCGTAATGTCACTATCTATGGACAGGAGTTCAACGCCAACACATGGAAGATGGCACACATGAACCTTGCCATTCGTGGTTTGGAGGCTGACCTTGGTGATAGTTGGGGAGACTCTTTTGGCGATGATAAGCACGCTACCAAGAAGTTCGATTTCATCATGGCAAATCCACCGTTCAATATGAGTGATTGGGGAGCCAGCCGTCTGGCTGATGATGTGCGTTGGAAATATGGTGTTCCACCAGAGGGCAATGCCAACTATGCTTGGATTCAGCACATGGTGCATCACCTTTCGCCAACAGGCCGTATAGGTTTGGTGCTTGCTAATGGTTCATTGACGACAACATCAGGCGGTGAAGGAGATATTCGTAGGCGACTGATAGAGGCTGACCTTGTGGAAGGTATCATTGCCATGCCGAACCAGTTGTTCTACAATGTCCAAATTCCTGTTTGTGTCTGGTTCTTCAATCGCAAGAAGAAGAATCCTGGCAAGGTACTCTTTATCGATGCAAGAGAAATGGGTATGATGGTTGACCGCACCCATCGTGAACTCTCTGATGACCTTGTACGCTACGATACCGTCAAGAAGGAAGATAAGCCGTGGGCATCGCTCCCTGCTGAGGAATGCGATGTGCAGCGTATTGCAAAGGCTTTCCGTGATTATGAGGCTGATACGCTCGAAGATGTCAAGGGCTTCTGCAAGGTGGCAACCCTCGAAGAAATTGGAAAGCAGGATTGGGTGCTTACTCCTGGTCGCTATGTAGGTATAGCTGACGAAGAGGATGATGGTGAGCCATTCGAAGAAAAGATGCAGCGCTTGACCTCAGAACTGAGTGGTCTCTTTGCAGAGAGCCATCGACTGGAAAATGGTATTCGTGAGAAACTTGCAAGTATTGGTTTTAGTGTCAAGGAGGGGTGATTATGAATGTGTGGAAAGAATATAAGTTAGGAGATATCGCATCATTCAAAACTGGCAAACTTAATTCTAATGCTGCGGTGATTAATGGCTTGTATCCATTTTTCACTTGTTCTCCTGAGACACTTAGGATTAACGATTATGCTTTTGATCAAGAAGCAGTTTTACTTGCAGGCAATAACGCTGAGGGTAATTTTAATATAAAATATTACACAGGAAAGTTTAATGCATATCAACGAACATATGTTATTTCCGGAAATGAAGGTGTTGATAATAAGTTTTTGTATTATGCATTAACAATTTGCTTAAAACATTTTAAGGCATATTCGCAAGGAACAGCAACGAAATTTTTGACAGCTGTAATTCTCAAGAATTTCAGTATTATCATACCTGAATCACTTATTTTACAACGTAACATTTCTTCCATCCTCTCCTCTCTCGACGACAAGATTGCCGTAAATAAAAAGATTTGTGAGAATCTTGAAGCACAGGCACAGGCATTGTTTAAGCATTGGTTTGTTGACTTCGCCCCATTCAAAGATGGCAAGTTCGTAGAGAGTGAACTTGGCATGATTCCTGAGGGTTGGAGAGTGGGAACATTGGGAGATATCGCTGAGTTTAAGCGAGGTAAGACTATTACCAAATCTGAAACAAATGATGGTTCCATTCCTGTTGTTGCAGGAGGATTGGAGCCCGCATATTATCATAACGAATCTAATACGTCATCAAGGGTTATTACAATAAGCGGGTCAGGTGCAAATGCAGGATATACAAGAATGTATTATCAGCCTGTTTGGGCTTCTGACTGTTCTTTTGTAGATAATGCTTCGACTCCACTTCTTCATACTGCTTATTGTTACCTTATAACAAACAGAAAGAAGGTAGATGCTCTACAGTGGGGTGCAGCTCAGCCACATGTGTACGCAAAGGATATAAATAAGTTACCATTGGCAATAGCTCCTTTAGAAGTTTTGAATAATTTTGAAGAATTGATTTCTGGAATGTTTGACCTTATTGAAGTCAATGATAAGGAAATAATTCGTCTCGCCTCCCTTCGTGACACCCTTCTTCCAAAACTCATGTCTGGTCAAATTAAACTATAAATCATTATGCCTAATCCCAAGGACATCAACCTGAAGCGATATAACGACGGTACGCCAAGCGTCATGCGGAAAGCAACGGTATATACCGAACTGCACTTCTACCGCAAGAGTGATGTGCTGGTGCAGCTCACCAAGGTGTTCTGCGAGCGCTTCCTTCCCAAATACGGCGACCGCACCGTTGACCAGATGGTGCAGGCTGCCCGTAGCGTCAAGCAGAATATAGCCGAAGGTCTCACCGACGGACAAACCTCATTTGAGACGGAGATAAAACTGCTGGGCATCGCCAAAGGCAGCAACCAGGAACTACTGGAAGACTACCACGACTACTTGAAGCAACATAGGCTGAATGACTGGGCAATGACGGAGCACCTGCGCCAACGCTATGACAAGTTGTTAGCGTATTGCCGCACCCACAACGACCTAGCGGACTATGAACGCTTCTTTGTCCAATGGACTGACGAGGAGATGGCAAACACCGCTATCAGCCTCTGCCACATGGTGGACAAGGCCATGACAACCTTTTTGGAGAAGCGTGACCGCGAATTTGTGGAAGAAGGTGGTGTGCGTGAACGCATGACTGCCGCCCGCCTCGACATGCGAGGCACCCAGAAACAAATCATTGCTCAGCAAGAGCAAGAGATTGCTGCCCTGAAAGCCCGCATTGCCTCGCTTGAACGCGAGATTGCGGTGTTAAAGGGGAGTGGAGGAGATGGATTGGCTAGAAATTCTGGATTGGCTGGAAATTCTAGATTGGGTGGAGTTTCTGGAGATTCTAGATTGGCTGGAGTTTCTGGGGGATCTAGATTGGCTGGAGATGGTGGAAATGGTGGAGATACTGAAACTAAACAATAATCAATATGCCAGGAATTACAGAAGCCGAATACGAACAGGCTCTCATTGAATTATTCCAGAGCCTTGAGGGAAAGCAGTACCGATATGAGTACGGGCCTGATATTGAGCGTGACTACACCAATCCGATTTTGGATGATGTATTACAGGAGTCGTTGCATCGCATTAACCCGACTTTGCCTCTCGATGCCATCGATGATGCTATCAAGAAACTGCATCAGATAGAAGGATCTTCGCTTTATGAGTGCAACTTCAAGTTCACCCAGATGATGCAGTAT
>Ga0310786_10007868_pt1 | contig 13803 bp, 10 predicted proteins | sample AusTroGonzalo_MG_FD_203881 | JGI IMG/M metagenome (GOLD analysis project Ga0310786, IMG submission 203881) | Bovine rumen microbial communities from tropical cattle in Woodstock, Queensland, Australia - Gonzalo_03 (v2) (version 2) | ecosystem: Host-associated > Mammals > Digestive system >... | reverse complement strand
AAGCCCCAAAAATCATGCTGTTTTTGGGGTCTTTGAATTTAATGATGTTGCGGTTTTTGACGGGTTAAATCATTGGCACATTGGATGCTCAAACAAACGCCACATAAGTAAATATGGTCCAAACAATTATAAAGCCCGCTCTTCTGAGACAAGTTTTCGGAAGCGCGGGCGCTGTTAAGAAACCATCCCCTTACTGAAAAATTCTGTTCCGCGGAACACTTTTTTTCAGTAAGTTGCGAAAGTTTTAGGTAAAAAATGCAAAAAATGCATATTACAAGCTCTAGCAATATGCATTTTTTGCATATTCTGGTTGCATATACTTGTTCCCCGTGATATAGTATTTTCAAGGGGGTGATTACTTGACACTCACAGAACTTCGCAAAAACAAAGGCCTTACGCAGACTGCCGCGGCAAATTATCTTGGCGTTTCGCTTAGAACATATCAATATTACGAATCGGACGTCACCAAACAAAAGGGGCTGCGTTACGATTATATCTTGGATAAACTTCGTCAATACGGTTACGTGGACGAGAATACAGGAATCCTGAGTATTGAAAGGATTGGCGATGTATGCAGGAAAATCCTTCCGAAATATGACGTCACTTACTGCTTCCTGTTCGGCTCATACGCCAAGGGAAAAGCGACCCCGGAGAGCGACGTTGATCTTTTTATCAGCACTAAGACCAGCGGCCTTAGGTATTTTGAGATGATTGAGGAACTTCGTGAAGCACTTCACAAGAAAGTTGACCTGCTGGACCAGCGTCAAGGTGAGAAAAACTTTGAGCTCGTCAATGAAATACTGAAGGATGGGGTAAAGCTGTATGGATAATGTAAAAGACGATTTGTAGATCGTGAATTTCTGCCTTGCACAGAAAACTCTTGACATCCGGCGTAAATGCTAGTATCAATACATATTGATGGGAATCCCATTAAACTTCGCTAAATGATGATGTGTGACGGTTCTGACTCGTAGGTAAAATAAAAAATGACCGAGCGAAGAAACTTCGAGGCTGGCTTCAAAACCGGCCTCTTTTTATCGGAGGAAAGATGAAATATAAGGCAAGTATTTGTCGATTAACGGCTGAGTTCTCAAAAGAATATCCGTCAGGTTCACATTGGCGGATTCAGGGCAAGTCACTCATTGCCAGGAAATCTTCAAACTTTATGTGCTTCACAGTTGAAGTCGAATAGTCAATAGAATCACAGGTGATCAGTATCTTATAGTTCGATTGGTCCAGGGATTTAAATGCTTCAAACTCGCGCTCGTAGGCCTTGTCGTCAAGAACACTGTAGGCGACCTGGACAAAATAGCTTTTGCCGTTTTTTGATGCCAGAAAGTCGATTTCCTTGCCATTGTTGTCAAAGACCTTCAGGTCGTAGCCGCGGTAGATCAGCTCGTGATATACAACGTTTTCCAGATTGTGGTCAAGGTCATACCTACCGAAAGCGGCGTGCAGCGAATTGAAGCACACGTCCTCATCGTAAACCTTTTCATAGAAGGAGAGTTCCTTCTTCGCCTTCAAGGAGTACTGCGGGATTGAGTTGATGATATAGGCTTCCTTCAAATGGTCAATGTAGCTTATAACGGTGTTGAGCGAAACCTCGTTGTCTTCCTCCTTGATGGCCCTGTAGATCGACCTTGCCGACAATATGCGCGAGTTGTTTTTCAGAATGAAAGCGACTATCTTCTTAAAGAGGGCCGTTTTTTTGATTCCGTAGCGGTTGATCAGATCATTTATGACAATGGTGTTTTCAATCTCGCCAAGGTAATCCACTGTCGCCTGCAGCCCCGTGTAAAGGAAGCGCCCAGGAAAGCCGCCCCAGATCAGATAGTCGTTGGGGGAGACAGTGATGTTAAGCTCATTGGCGTATTCTGTGATCTCCTCATAAACAAACGGATGGACCCGAAACGATACGAAACGGCCGCTCAGCAAAGTCAAAAACTCGCTTGAAAGCAGCTTCGAATTGCTTCCCGTCACGAACACAGAGCAACTGTCAAGCCGCAGATCCTTCACAACGTTCTGCCAGCCTTCCACCTCCTGAACTTCATCGAGGAACACATAGCAAAGACCCGGTTTCCTGTTTGCCTTCACGTACCCGCCAAGCTTCTCCGGTGTCCCTGCCGCAGCAAAATCCGAGCTTCGCTCAAAATTCAGAAAAATTATATTATCGCTTCTTTCCGACAGCTCCTCCATAATGGAACGAAGAAGCACGGATTTCCCGCACCGCCTGATCCCCGTTATGACCTTTATGACGTCGCTGTTATAGAACGGCCTTATTCTCTCAAGATACTTTTCTCTTATAATCATTGCCAAAACTCGCCTCCACTCCAATTATACTGAACAATTTTACTCAAGTCAACAAAATTGTTCAGTGGCAACAAACAATTTTGCACAAAGCCGCAAAACTGTTCGTTACGACCGAACGGTTTTGCGGCTTTTTAAAATAACACCTACTGCCTAATCATTTCACCGTAAAAAACACCTCGATACTCCTTGTCCCGCCTGTAAACACGTCAGAAACGTTTACAGTTGCTCCGGGCTGATAGGTGATTCTGTTGATTGTAAAGGATTTGATGGCCTTTCCGGTCCTGTTCCAGTGATCAGATACTGCATGCGTAGGAAGCGTAAAAGTTGTGCTTCCCACAGGGATGGTTAACGGTTCCAATGCTTCTCCCCTGTTGTTTGTAAAATGGACTGCGTATGCAAGACCATTTTCCACTAGTACAGACTGCGGAAGGAAAAGGGTGCCTTCCTTTGCGGCAGAGTGTTTGTCTGCAGCGTCCTTTGTCTTCTCATCCAAAACATAGACTGCTCTTGGTTGAAGTCTTCCGATTTTCGTATACCTGGATGAGGTATTATAGATAAAACTGTTCCTGCTACCGCTTATGCCGCCAATTGAAAAATCCATTCCGTAATATGTGTTATAACTGTTAGTAACATAGCTTTCTGAATGAGTGAAAGTGATGCTGCCAAAGGAATTGGCGGTAACACTTGTTCCGTCAAAATGTCCCACAGGAACATAAAGCTCTGCAGAGACTTCTCTTAAATTTCGGAAACCTGCATATTTTGTAATCACTGGAGCAATGTCTGTGTTTTCGATTATATATGCACTGTTAAGGGCTGACGACCTATATTGGGGAATACCGTCAGCATTGGCGATAGGGATGCCGTATTGTCCTTCATTGTCATTGGGAACGTAGTATTTAGAGGTTCCTTGGCGTATTGTGGATTCATCCCCATTTTCCGGAAGCCCAAGTGCAGCCAGCAGTTCAGATTTATAGCCAGAAGGAGCATACAGTGAAATCGGCACGCACATGTCGGTGTGAGATTTGTGATAGGCAAAGACACTGTTGTCATAGCCCGCATTTCCAATCAAGGTCTTCCATCCGTTGAAGCCCGGTGTTTTCACCGGTGTCTGATCAGTTCCTGTTGAACCCTCGTTTGCTTTAAGCGTACCCGTGATAATTGCGTCAATTAACGCATCCTCAAAGGGCTCAATACCAGAGAAGCCTCCTGAATCATGATCAGGACAAGCAATGACCAACGTATCATCACCGTGGGTCTTCGCCCACTGAACACAATAGGCAAAGGTCTCGTCGAACGCAAGGTAATCCCCAACAAACTCTCTGAAGTTGACTCCTTCCGCTGCATTGTCAATAGCACCGCCTTCGATCATAAGGAAGAACCCGTTCTCGTTATTTCCGTTCTCTAAAACCTTCAGCGCGGCTTGGGCCATTTCAAGTATGGAGGGTTGGTTCGCAATCAAGGGATTGGAGTCGCCACCATAGACGTCGTAGGCTATCAAATCGGCCGCCGTGTCGTAAGAGGCTGGATTATGGGGAGAAGCATGCGTAACGCCAAGCATTGGCGCCCAGAGCTTCGTAGAAGGCCTTGAACCGTTTATGATCTCATTAAGAAGCGCCCGGTCTGCATTTACACCAATCAGGGAAGCACTTTCCGCACCGCCAATCAACTCATACCCTTGGTTCAAAACAATATCTATGCTGTGCGCCGAATTTGATATTTCAGTTGTTTGGTAAAGGTCTCCATAATATGTTCCTTCGAAGATTACGACATCCGCATCGGCAAGTACCGCCTGAATCGCATTGTCGGAATACTCGTAACGGTAAATTGAATGGGATGTCAGAAATGCAAGAGGAGTTGCATCGGCGAAGCTCTTTGTTGAAACAATGCCTACGGATTTGCCGGCAATCTTAGCAACTTCCGAAAGAGAAGCTCCGGGCATTTTGTTTGAATCAATGCCGCTATAACAGAAGGTAGTCTTATACCCTGATGAAAGCGCTGTACCTGCCGCAGATGAATCTGTGATAAATGCATCGTGATTGTTTTTCCCGTCGTTATAGGATATTTCTTTACTATTTGTTGGAAGAAGCGTGTTCGCAGATCCGACAAGGTAATCCAAAAGATACGTGCCCGTATGGCTCTCGCCGCCAATGGTATCCGTCGTCACGGTCGTCATCGCTCCGCTCAGCTTATTGTTGAACGAAGAGTATCTACTGTCAGTTACAAGAGCAGTCTTGACCTTGTCAGTCAAAGTCAGATTGTCATAACCGCCTCCGTCTGCGATGAGAAATATAATGTTCTTGTAGCGCGTAAAGTCTACGACATAAAGCTGCTCATATTCTTCCTGTGAAATCTTCACAAGCTTGTTGTCAAAGACTTTGAAATAGTACCCGCCCGACTCATAGACCGTACCGTCCGGCACTTTCCCGCCGTTCACCCCGGTATAGTTTAAAGCATCTGCCTTAAGTCGGTTTTCTGCGTTCTGAAAGGCGTTGGAATACTTCCCCTTCTCGATGATTCCCGAAAAGGTCGGTATGAGAACTGCCGCCAATATAGCTACCACGGCAATCACGATCACAAGCTCGACGATCGTGAAGCCGGTTTGTTCATGACGTTTGAAGGTTTTATCACGCATAATTTGCCCCTTTATTTAAAGTCTTTTAAACCCTGATCAGAGCCCAAATAAACGACCTTATCATTTATTCTTACTTCTTGCCCAGGATAGTTAATTGACGCCCATTCTTTGATAAAGCTCAACGAGTCAGTGGCGTCCTTCTTAGAGTTAAAATAAAATGCATTAATCATTCCGTTATTTTCCGGCTTTGTTGCAACTAATAATTTGCAGTTGGTTCCACACTTTGCTTGAATCATTGCCGGAATACCGTCATAATCGATGATTACATTGTAGCCAAGTTTGGAAAGGCGTTCATCAACTTTCTCTGATGAAGCTATTTTTGCGCAAGCACAAAAAGATAAAACTAAAAGCACAAGTGATAGAGCGCATATTAAGATTCTTTTCATGGTTTTCCTCCTTTAAAAAATTCCTACCCACCTAGTTTTAGTAGGCAGATAGGAATTCAAGTTAAACTGTTATTTTAGATAACAATTATTGGGCTGTATATTTAGGAACAATAATGACGCAGTCTTTTGAAAGGTCTACTGATGTAAAGACTTCAATAGTGTAAGTCTTTGTGGGTGCTGAAGATGTTTCTGAATCTGCATCAATTACAGTGAAAACATAACCTGTGTTATCAGCGTTTCTTTCTAGTTTGTAGTACAGTTTATTTGTTCCAGTTGCCGCTGCAAAGGTTGCATTGCAAGTTCCTGTAACGCCAATCAGCTTCTTAAAAAGAGAATCGGCTTTCTTTAATGTTTCTGCGAATGCTCCTGAAGCGGTAATTGTTCCATCATCATTTGCGAAGTATTCGTTGCTGACAATTACAGAACCCAATGTTGTGGTGTATCCAGTGACAGGATGACCATCAACAATATCTTCTTTTTCAACGTCAGTTAATTTGTTGTTCTTATACTCGTAAAAATATGCAGGCTCATCTTCTTTGTAGATAACGATACCTGTTCTGTCCGGAAGCGTTCCGTTTGCTGACATTGCAAGAGCTATCTTTTCAGCAGAAGCTGCCTGCTGTTTAGCCGAAGATTCATTTGCTTTTGAAATGACACCTGAGAATGTCGGAATAAGAACTGCAGCAAGAATTGCGATAACTGCAATTACGATAACCAACTCGACGATTGTAAAACCTTTTCTGTTTTTCATTTTTATACCTCTTTCTTTTTTATAGTTATTATTAAAAATCCATTTTTTATCCACGAGAATTTGTTTTAACAGTTCATTCTGCAATGTAACCGAATTAGTTCTTTCTTACGAAGAAGACTAGTCGCTGTTTTTAGAATCTCATTCTCTTTTGAGATACTTTCATTATTCTTGCTGTTTTTAAGAAGTGAAATGACAACTTTAGTCATTTCAAACAACCCATGAAATACAAGAATAATAGTTGTAATAATCGTCATAGCAGCAATACTTGCAATTGCCTTGTGAATTGGCAAGGGCATTGCAGACATTGTTGAGTTGAGATTCACAAAAGAATGATATATATCACTTCCATAAATTAAAGAAGTATGAGTCTCCTTATCTAAATACCCAAAGCTTAACGCATCGAGTATGAATATGGCAAAAATCCATATAATCAGATAGAAATACAAAGACGCAACCATAACAGAAGCCGTCTTCATTTTTCTTTTCAAAAGAAAACGGGTGAAATATATGGCACATAATGATAGTAGAATCATCAAAAGTATAACCATTTTCTCACCCGCTTTCTGATTTAGTTAGGACCTTATCAATTCATATGAATTGTTCAGTCAGCTAGTCCAACAATCTTAACGTTACTTCCCTGCGCATTGCTCTTTGTCAGACTGTTGTTTGTTATAGTCGCCTCATCAACAGTGATAAGATTATCAGAGTTGATTGCTCCGCATATAATTCCAAGTTTGCCATAGTTAGCATAGTTGGTTAACGTCTTTCCATCCTTCTTATACGGATATGTGCAGTTACCAAGATTTGATGTCGTTCCTGTAACTGTGGAATTCTTGACAACAAGCTTTCCGTTCATCATATTGCCAATAACACCGCCTACAGCACCGTATCCGCTTGCATTTCCGGAGAAAGTGCAATTATCAACAGTGACTGTAAGATTGCTTGTGCAACGGCAGGTAAAACCAATAATACCGCCAACCGGTGAATACCCGTCGGATATGTAACGACTATCCTGAGAAATAACCGTTCCTGCAAAAGAACAGTTCTCAATGTTGACGGAGCCAGTTACGTTCTCAAAACCTTCTTCAGCACCGATATATCCTACAATACCGCCTACAGAAGCAATACCATCAATTGTGCAGCTTTCTTCCACTACGATATTCTTGATGTTAACATCAACGGCACCGCTTGTAGTTCCGGTCTTAGGATCAGGGATAATACCACCAATTATTGCAACAGTATTTCTGTTTGCTTTATCCGAAGCAACCTGATAGTCTTTTCCCGGTGAATTAATTGTGAGATTCTTAAACGTAAGATTCTCTACAGTTGCAGTACCGTATACAGCTCCTATAAAACCAGTAATGTAGTACTGTGAACCGGATCCCTTAAGAGTATATGTTTGAGCGTAACCAGTATCTGAAGTTAATTTCAGACCATCAATGATAGCAGGGTTGTTGGGGTCTTCAGATCCAAAATAACCAGTGATACTCTTTACAGATTTCCATTCATGTTCAGAACAGTTAATTTTTGTTCCTGCAGGAATTACTATATTTGAGTCATTGGAGATAGCACCGGTGTTCATTTGAACAAACAGGGAGTAGATGTATTCTCCACCTGCTTTCTCAGCTATTAGTTTCTCTTCAGGAGTTGCATTTGGTCCATAGGTTACAGATACAACGTAAAGGTTCGGAGCATACTTGCCTGTGCTAAGCAAATCTGCTGTAATAACAAGTGTCTCATCCTCAGTTACATACAGTGATTCGCAAGAAGCAAATGAAGAAGATGTTGATGATTTAGCTACAGATGATGCAGCAACATAAACCGTATTACCTGATATTCCGAGTGCAGTTTTTAACTGAGAATTAGCCTGTGTTCCCGTAGTGCCACCACCTACAGCCGAAGACAAAACAGCCTGACCAGCCGAAGTAGATGAAGTCGAGCCCGTAATCTTTACCTGCTCGGTATTTGTATTGGCAGATGACCCAAAGGAGAAATTGTTCGAAAAGGCTGCTATTACATTCTGATTATACTCTTGGAATCTTAAACCTGCTCCATAGGAAACGGCGGATATTCCCTTATCGAGATAACCTTCAGCATCAGGGTAGACGATAGATCCATCTTCCTTCAAGATGAGAATCATCTGATTAAGTTCTTTGTCCCAGAGGTATTTATAATCAGAGGAAAGTGGCTGCCAGTTTGCTGCATCATAGCCGTGGTCGGCAAGAATTCGCATAACTGTTTCTATATCTGTTGGTTTTACATATCCCGCAGTTGCTTCTTCTTCCTTCAGCGCCATATTCATTTCCCTAACAGCTTGAATATCGGCTGAAAGATTCGACTTTTTAATGATGTTGGAGAACTATAAACACAATATATTGTAGGTGCAACGCGATGGGAATACTACATATTGTGGCGGATTGTAAATCAAAGCATGAAAACCCCCGAAAAAAGCTTCAAAATCGGGCATTTTTTCGGGGGTGCATTTTTAATGATGTTGACGTCAAACTCTGGGTCAGCAAAAGAAAACGGACGGTTTGTACGGCGGATTGGCGGTTTGAGTTCGGCTTGAATGTTACTTCAGGTATTCACGATTATCCAGGAACTCGAAGATGTTCATAACGGTGTAGCCTTTTGGCGTTTTGTGGTAGGAAACAAAATCATCGAAGGTGATAATTATCTTCTCAAAGCCGTCGCGTATGCCGTCAAGAGACTTTTCCTCCTGCTTCTGCTTGTCTTCGTCCGGCAGTGAATAGGCAGACTGAATGTAGTAGCGGGCGCTTCCTTTATTGGCGACAAAATCTACCTCGTAGTATTCCTTGGCGCCGTTGCCATTGGCGGCAGTCACATTCTTAGCGACTATACCGACATCGACCGAAAAGCCTCTGTTTACCAATTCGTTATAGATTAGATTCTCCATTAAGTGAGTTGCCTCAAACTGCCTGAAGCCGAGTATAGAGTTCCGGATGCCCGGATCCGTGAAATAATATTTTTGCAATGCTCCGATATATCTTCGCCCCTTGACGTCAAACCGCCTGACGGGAGCAATCAAAAACGCATCTGTCATACAATCCAAATACTTTTTGATTGTGGTTACGGCAATGGCCTTTTGGGTGACAGACTTGAAAGTATCTGCAATCTTGTTTATATTCACGAGGCTTCCTATAGACGATGCCATGATCATCACTATGGTATCAAACTCATCGATGCGCCTTATGTGATGCCGCTGCTTCAGGTCAGCAAGATAAATGGTTTTGTATAGACCTGTTAAATAGTTCTGTTTGGCCTCAGGTGTACTCGAGAGTGCGCAAAGCGGAAGCCCCCCGTAACGCAAGTATTCGAACAGCGCGTTTCTCTTGTCACCGCCAATGCCGTCATAGTATTCGCGGAAGGTCAACGGTTGCACATGGATCACATCGCCTCTCCCTCTGAACTCTGTGGCAATATCACTTGACAGGAACTTGGAATTGCTGCCGGTAACATATACATCAAAATTATCGTGATTCAGGTAGCCGTTCAGAGTTCCGACAAAATTCTCAAGGAGTTGAACCTCGTCAAGCAGCAGATAATAGAATTGAGAGCTGTCCTTCGTAAGCGAAGAAATATATGCCCGGAATTTCCCGGCGTTTACTGTCAGTTCGCCTTTTTCGTTATTGACCCTTGTAGGCTGCTCGGGGCAGAAGTCGTCAAGCTTATCCAAATCTTCATCGAAGTCAAACCCGAATCGGATGATGTTAGAAGGATTGACTCCGTTTTCAACGAGCCGGTTATAAAAAATCTTATTCAGGAGATATGACTTCCCGCACCTGCGTATACCGGTTATGACTTTTATCATATGGTTATGCGAATGTGAAATAAGCTGATTCAGGTAATTTGATCTTTTAAACTCCATATACTCATCCTCGCTATGTTATCTTTTTTTCGTATTTACGAAAAATTATGATTGTATTATATCCTCAATTGCGAAAAAGTCAATCGCTATGTTATCTTTTTTTCGTATTTACGAATTTTTATTCAGTAGGCGAGATGGTTGACGAAAGATTTTTGCAGGCAAATTAATGAAAAACAGCGGTTGGCGGAAAACGATAAAGGATAAAACACGTGCCTGACTTTTCGGCGCGTCTGCCTTGACCTCTGCCTTGCCGCCAATGGTCTTTCCTTGACAAGCAAGCACTAAAAATAATAAAATCGCGTTATATTATTTTGCTCCGGAGAAACGAACATGAAAAAGCAAAAAAAGTTTTTGGGATATGCTTGGGGAGCGGCGGCATTGGCGGTTTCGCTGATGCTGACGGTCATGCTTCTTTGCGGCTGCGGCGACGACGAGAAAAAAACTGTCGCACCGTCAACGTTTAAACCTGTAGCGACGCCTACGGCTGCACCGACTCAGACTCAGGCGGAGGATGTGGTTGCCGAGTTTTATGACAGGGGGAACCTTGTCGGCGACACCGGCAAGCTTGCGGCGGGAACGGTTCTGAACCCCGTTGCGTTTAACATAAGCGACGACGCTGAAAACACTTACGAGTTTCTCGGCTGGGACGCAGACGGCGACGGTGTGCCCGAGGAGTTTCCTTACACACTTAACACAAACACAAAGTTCACGGCGATCCTCAAAATCACGCCGGTCGTTTATCACTACGACATCTACGTGCGCGGCGAGCTTGTGACTTCAAAGGACTGCCATTACGGCGACGTGATCGAGTATCCTTCCGTTTCTTCGAGCATCGAAGGCGAGGACGTCTACATCTTCCTCGGCTGGAGCTTCAACGGTGTTTTTGACTCGAAAATCCATCAAAATATCACAGAAAACTACAGAATCGAGGCGGTTTTTGCAGACAGCCAGGTTCTGAAGCTGAAGTACGCGGGCGGTCTTTACGCGAAATACCTTGAGGCCGGGCAACTGATTCCGGACCTTTCCGAGTGGGGCATCTACCCTGACTCCGGCTATTCGATCGTCTGGTACACCGATTCCGCGCTCACGAAAAAGTACACTTCGTCCGCGATGCCTGAGGGCAATCTGACGCTCTACGGCAGGCAGGAGGCAACGGGCAACACCGGCTATCGCGTTGACAATAAGAGCCAGCTCACGCAGGTCATGGACAGCGCCTTCCTTTCGAGAACCGCCAAGGTGAACGTGCTCGTCACCTACGACTACGGCACCCTGAACGACCTCACGAAGTTCATTTCCGACAACTGCATCGATCTCTTTGGCTACAGCCTCTCCGTCACCACCAAGGACGGCGACAACATCGAGTTCAGCATCACCTACCCGCCGCATGCGACCGTAAAGAGCTCCAAGGTTCTCTACACGCAGCTCGGAAGCCTCAATACGACCCTCAAAAACTCCGGAAGAGCCGCAAATTACGACAATTTCGCGGTCAACAAGCTCACAAAGACATGCGTCGTCAACAACTCCGAGGCGCTCTACTACGTGCTCGAGCAGGGCATGAAGCCTGTGATTGACGCCAATGCAACAAACCTCAGAGACCTCTACGAGACCATGAAGAACGTGCTCAGGACCTACGTCAGCGACGATATGAGCGACACGGAGAAGGCATTGGCGATTTACCAGTACATTATTCTTGCTACAACATACGACGGCGAGCTGCTCGAAAAGGTCAAGGCCAACGTCAATTCTGACGGCAACCGCAGCTTCTGCCTTGAGGGCGTCTTTTTTGACAATCTCGCGGTCTGCGACGGTATGTCCAAGGCGTTCACCGCGCTCTGCCGCATGGAGGGCATCGAGTGCGTGCGTGTCATCGGCAAGAAAGTCGAAGGCGGTACGTCGCACGCGTGGAACAAGATTAAGCTTGGCGGTGTCTGGTACGTTGTGGACGTAACTTCGGGCGGTATGATTGTCGGAAGTGAAGAGGTCATGTCGCTGAAGTATTTCCTCATGACCGACGCGGAAAACGAGAAGATCAACAAGCCTGACGCGGGCAGCTACACGGACATCAAGTGCAACACGAAGTTTGATATTTACGAGAGCCTTGGCTATAAGATGGGAAGCGCTGACGAGGCGGCCGCATACCTCAAGGAGTTTGTGAAGGTCGCGCCTGCCGGCAAGAGTTCTTTCGAGATGGAGCTTGGCTACAGCATCACTTCCGACGACAGTGCCGTCAAGGAGATTCTCGACAAGATGGCTCAGGACATTTCGATTTCATACGTAGGAACGGGCGGTATCTACTGCTTCGTCTACGAGAGGTGAGACAATGGAGATAAGCGAATCAATAAGCCAACCGATTCAGGATGCGATTGAGTTTGCGATAGCGAGCAAGGCGTCCGACGTACACCTTAAAACGGGCCAGCCGCCGGCAGTGAGAATCAACGGAAATATAGTGGTGCTCGAGCTGCCGGCGCTGACGGACGGCGAGATCGGCGCTTTTGTGGAATACATGTGCCCCATCGAAAAGGAGAACATGAACCCGCTTGAGGCGTGCGACTTTTCGTGGGTCTGCAACGGCGAGCGTTTCCGCTGCAACGTCTTCCACGACAACAACGGTCTGTGCGTTTCGATGCGCTACCTCTACCTCCCGACAACGGATTTCAGCGTCCTCGGCATCCCCGAGATTCTGAAAAAGCTGGCTGACAGGAAGAGCGGCCTCATCCTCATCACGGGCCCCACGGGTTCCGGCAAGACCACAACGCTCACCTGCCTCATCGACTACATCAACAACACCTACCCGCTGCATATCATCATGCTTGAGGACCCGATCGAGCACATCCACAAGTCAAAGCGCAGCATCATTTCGCAGAGGGAGATTGGCGTCAACGCAAAAACCTACGACAGTTCGATTGTGGAGGCTCTGCGCGAGGACCCGGACATCATACTCATCGGTGAGATGCGTGACCGCGACAGTATCCAGGGCGCTCTCCGGGCAGCCGAAACGGGCCACCTGGTGCTCTCGACCCTTCACACCAAGGGTGCCGCCAATTCAATTTCCCGCATCATCGACATCTTCCCTCCCGAGGACCAGGCCAACATCTGCATGCAGCTGTCAATGAGTCTCATTGGCGTCGTCTCGCAGCAGCTCGTCCCACGGGCAGACAACAAAGGACGCGTGCTTGCGACCGAGGTCATGATTGCCAACATCCCCGTCCAGAACCTCATCCGCGCCCAAAAGCTTCACATGGTGAACTCAACGCTTGACCTTTCGAGCAACGAAGGCATGCACACGATGAAGCGCTCGCTCGAGGAGCTCCTTTTAAACGACGTCATCACGCGAAGCGACTACGACAAGTACCAGATAAGCTGATTTTTGGCCCATCTAAATTAACACGCCAATGCCCCGACAAGCCCTCAACGCCTTGCCGGGGTGGTTTTTAATGATACAAAAACCGCCAAGACTGTACGGCGCAAGCGGCAGGCCTCGGCGGTTTCGTCTATAGTATTAAATCTTAAAGCAACTGTCAGAACGTGATTCTGACGGTAATAATTTCGCAGCCTTTAAAGACCGCTGTCACGGTGTTTCCGGAAGCCGCGATATTTCCGGAAAATTCTTCACGACGACCTAAATAATCGACTGCATATGATTCTTTAACGGTTTTTTCAAACGTCAGCACAAGCTTTCCGCCGTCCTTCTTCTGCGAGAAGGCTCTTACGAGAAGCGCACCGTCTTCGGCTGTTTCAACGGAAGATACAGTCACATCTTCTGCGGTGACTTTAAACAGTGAACCGCTCGTCGGAAGGGTTCCTTTGTGCGACGCCGCAGGAACGTATGCAAGCT
>Ga0310786_10007867_pt1 | contig 13803 bp, 14 predicted proteins | sample AusTroGonzalo_MG_FD_203881 | JGI IMG/M metagenome (GOLD analysis project Ga0310786, IMG submission 203881) | Bovine rumen microbial communities from tropical cattle in Woodstock, Queensland, Australia - Gonzalo_03 (v2) (version 2) | ecosystem: Host-associated > Mammals > Digestive system >... | reverse complement strand
GACAGTTCATAGTGGCCAGCACCACGCCGAAGCAGTGGAACAGAGGCACGCAGACGCACAGCTTGTCGTCGGCCGTGAAGCCCATGTTCTCGCCAGTGAAGTAGCCGTCGTTGGCTATACCGTAGTGTGTCAGCATCACGCCCTTGGGGAATCCCGTCGTACCACTGGTGTACTGCATGTTGCAGACGTCATGGCAGGAAACGTCCTTCTTCATGGCGTCCAGAATCTCGTCCTCGATGTTCTGGCCCAAGAGCAGCAGCTCGGCGGTGTTGAACATGCCGCGGTACTTCTCCATACCGATATAGACCACGTTCTTCAGGAAGGGGAACCGTTCGCTGTTCAGATGACCGCGTTCGCAGGTCTTTAGCTCAGGCAGCATGGTGTAAGTCATATCGACGTAATTACAGTCCCATGTGCCGTCGGTGATGCAGAGCGTGTGCATGTCGGAGTCCTTACAGAGGTATTCCAACTCGTTCTGCTTATAGTTGGTGTTGACGGTTACCAATACAGCACCAATCTTGGCGGTGGCATAGAGGAATGTCAGCCAGTCTGGTACATTGGTAGCCCAGATGCCAACGTTCGAACCCTTCTTCACACCTATCGAAATCAGACCCTTGGCCAGATTGTCAACACGTTGGTTGAACGTGCTCCATGTAAAGCGCAGGTCACGGTCGCTATATACTATATATTCTTTGTCAGGAGTCGTCTCGGCCCAATGTTCCAACCACTGTCCTAATGTACGCTCACTCAGTGTGTAGCCGGCACTTCCGGTCTCGGCAGGGTAAGTTCTGTCTGGCAGTGGTCTGCCTGCCATGTCTAATTTACTCATTGTTGATTGGATTATTCATTATTTCGACATTTCATGATAACGTTATGACGTTAGAATGGAATATACACTACCGCCAGAATCTTTGCACTTTTTCCGGGAGCACCATGCACATGGTGCTTCACGATGCTGTCGTAGAATATTGAGTCGCCCTCTTTCAGTTTATAGGTCTCCTTGCCGTACACAATCTCAATCTCTCCCTGCATCACATAGATGAATTCCTCGCCTTCGTGGGCTGAGAGCTGGAACTCAGGACTTTCCTCGGGGTTGATGTCAATAACAAATGGCTCCATGTGGCGTCCGGCCTTTTGTTGGGCCAGCGGGTGGTACTCCATGTGCTTGCGGGCGTCGGTAGCACCATTGCTAAAGCTGATGCTGCTGTCGCTCTCTCTGTCTTCGGCACGTGTTACCACTGGACCAAGTGCATCGTTGTCGTCCATGAAAGTTCCCAGACGAACACCTAAAGCACGGGCAATCTTAATCAGCGGACCCAGAGAGGGCAGATTTTGACCGTTCTCAATAGATGAGATCTGTTCTACTGACAGACCACTGCTTTCCGATATTTCCTCAATGGAGAGATTCTTGGTCTCTCTGATTCCTTTGATTTTGGAACCTACAAATGAATTGTTGTTCGACATCTCTTTTCCTTTGAATTAATTCTTTTTTCTTCTCTTTTTGTGTTGTAATTGGGCGCAAAATTACGAAAAAATATGGAATTACCAATGAATATTGCAAAAAAATCTTATTTTTTATTTCATATTTCCTAATTTCTTTGTACCTTTGCAGCCCGAAAAGTATTTTATGTGTAGTCAGGAGGCCTATACGATAGATTTGAAGGGTTTGACAGAGGATGTGACAATCCGAGAGTTTAACCTGGACGATGAGTTCTTTAGGGCTCTCGATGGCTCTCAGTTGGAACATGGAGCATTGCATGTGTCAGTGTCTATACGCAAGATGACTGGTTTTTTCGACCTCCAGTTTCATACCGTGGGCTCAGTCGTCGTCAGCTGTGACCGTTGTCTGGATGACATGGAACAGCTGATAGAGGCCAACAATCACCTTGTGGTGAAGCTTGGCGACACATACAGCGAAGACGATGATACCGTGACAGTTGACGAGAACGAAGGAATGCTCGACCTGTCGTGGTTCATCTATGAGTTTATTATGCTCGCCATACCCATCAAGCACGTTCATGCACCTGGAAAATGCAATAGTGCGATGACGCGGAAACTCGAAGAGTTGAGCGGTGCTGTCCGAAGCAGTGAAGAGGAAGCAGAAGCTATAGACCCACGCTGGGAGATATTAAAGAATTTAAAAGTTTAAAAATTAAAAAGGTAATAGAATTATGGCACATCCTAAAAGAAGACAATCAAACACTCGTACCGCTAAGCGCCGTACCCATGACAAGGCTGTAGCTCCCACACTGGCAGTATGCCCTAACTGTGGTGCTTATCACATCTACCACACTGTATGTCCCTCTTGTGGCTACTATCGTGGTAAGATTGCTATTGTAATGGATGAAGCAGCTGAGTAATGAGTAAAATCAATGCGATAATCACCGGTATTGGTGGCTACGTGCCCGACTACGTCCTCAATAACGAGGAACTATCGCGCATGGTGGACACCAATGACGAGTGGATTACGACACGCGTTGGTATTAAGGAACGCCGCATCCTCACGGAGGAAGGTCTGGGTACCAGCTATATGGCCCGTAAAGCTGCCAAACAGCTGATGCAGAAGACTGGCGTGGATCCTGATACAATTGATGCTGTTATCGTCACCACTTCAACGGCAGATTATCAGTTCCCATCCACAGCAAGTATCGTGCTTGGTAAACTCGGATTGAAGAATGCTTTTGCATTTGATTTCTGGGCAGCCTGCTGTGGTTTCATCTATACACTTGACGTAGCGTCCTCTATGATTCAGAGTGGTCGCTACAAAAAGATTATTGTCATTGGTGCTGATAAGATGTCGTCAGTGACCGACTACAAAGATCGTGCAACCTGTCCGCTGTTTGGCGATGGTGCCGGTGCTGTGTTATTGGAGGCCACTTCAGAAGAAAATATTGGTATGATGGACTCGTATTTCCGCTGTGATGGTAAGGGACTGCCTTTCTTGCATGTCAAGGCTGGTGGCTCTGTTTCTCCTCCCAGCGTGTTTACTGTTGACCATCGTCTGCACTTCCTCTATCAGGAGGGACGCACCGTGTTCCGCTATGCTGTGACGAATATGAGTGACGACTGTGCACTCATTGCCGAGCGCAACGGACTCAACAAAGACAATATCCAGTGGGTGGTACCTCATCAGGCCAATATGCGCATCATTGAGGCTGTCGCCAAACGTCTGGAGTTGCCCATGGAACAGGTAATGGTCAATATCGAGCATTTTGGAAATACGTCGGCAGCTTCTATCCCCTTGGCTCTTTGGGAGAACGAGCATTTGTTGCGTAAGGGCGACAACATAATCCTTACAGCCTTCGGTGCAGGTTTTGTACACGGTGCAAGCTACTGCCGATGGGCGTATGATGGCGAAAAGAAATGATATGCATAAAGCTGGATTTGTAAATATCGTTGGAAATCCCAATGTAGGTAAAAGTACGCTCATGAACCAGTTGGTTGGTGAGCGTATTTCAATTGCCACCTTCAAGGCACAGACCACACGTCACCGTATTATGGGCATCGTCAATACTGACGACATGCAGATTGTGTTCTCTGACACACCTGGTGTGCTGAAACCCAACTACAAGCTGCAGGAGTCGATGCTTGCCTTCTCGGAATCAGCCTTGCAAGATGCTGATGTGTTGCTCTACGTGACGGATGTTGTGGAGAACCCCGAGAAGAATATGGACTTCCTGGAGAAGGTGCAAAAGATGACGATTCCTGTGTTGCTACTCATCAACAAGATTGACGAGAGCGACCAAAAGATGTTGGGCGATATTGTTGAGAAGTGGCATTCGCTGCTGCCCAACGCAGAGATTCTGCCCATCTCGGCTAAGAACAAGTTCGGCGTGGATATGCTGTTGAAGCGTATCCAGGAACTGTTGCCTGAGAGCCCTGCCTATTTCGATAAGGACCAGCTGACCGACAAGCCCGCCCGTTTCTTCGTGTCCGAGATTATCCGTGAGAAGATTCTGCTCTATTACGATAAGGAGATACCTTATAGTGTGGAGGTTCGTGTGGAACGCTTTAAGGAGACAGAGAAGAATATCCATATCAATGCCATCATCTATGTAGAGCGTGACTCGCAGAAGGGTATTATCATCGGTCATCAGGGTATTGCGCTAAAGAAGGTAAGTACCGAGGCCCGCAAGGCATTGGAGAAGTTCTTTGCCAAGCCCATCTTTCTGGAAACCTTCGTCAAGGTCGATAAGGACTGGCGTTCGTCACAGCGCGAACTTGACGCGTTTGGCTATAATCCCGAGTAAGTAATATCTTTTTTATTTTTTTAATAAAAGATGCAACCAAATTAAAAAAAAGTTGTATCTTTGCAGCATATATTGTTGATGTGTGTAACAAACTGAACGAGTGAAGGTATGAAAAAACTTTTATTCTTGCTGTGCATGACAGGCATATCGCTGACTGCGGTTGCTGAGGATTTGAAACTGACGGCTCCTGAGCTTGAGCCAAAGATTTCTTATGGCGAGACGATGACGTGCCGTCCAGAGTTGGGTCTTGATGTTACGAAGACAGACCTGATGAAAACTTCAGACGCCTGGAAGCCCGACTTCGATTTCTTCAAGTCGAAGACCAATCCTGGTGTGAAACCGCATAAGTTCATGGATGAGATGACGTTCGTGGGTGTACCATTGTTCGTCGCTGGTATTGCCGTCAAGGGCGATAAGGCCATGTTCCGTGTGAACAACAAGGAAGATAAGAAGAATACCCAGCTGCTGACCGATTTCAAGACATCGATTGATGACTATACACAGTATTTCGGTCCTGTCATGACGGTAGGACTGAAACTCGGCGGTTATGAAGGCCGTAGTGACTGGCCACGTCTGTTGGCAAGTGCCGGTTTGTCGTATGGTATCATGGCAGCTCTCGTCAATGGTATCAAATACACAGCCAAGGAGATGCGTCCTGACGGCTCGCAGGCCAACTCATGGCCTTCAGGACATACGGCAACTTCATTTGTCGGTGCCACGTTGCTGCATAAAGAGTATGGTTTGACCCGTTCGCCTTGGTTCTCGGTAGCCGGCTACGGTGTGGCAACAGCAACGGGTGTGATGCGCGTGCTGAACAACCGCCACTGGGTCAGCGACGTTATGTCGGGTGCTGGCATCGGTATTCTTTCCACTGAGCTAGGCTATGCTTTGGGTGATCTCTTTTTCAAGGGCAAAGGTCTGCTTCGTAATGATATGCAAATGGATTTTGAGAATCCCTCATTCTTCAGCATCTCAATGGGTGTGGGACTCGGAGGCAAGGATATTGCCTTCAGCCTGAATGATTTGCAGAACAAGGAGAAGTACAACACGGACCTATATGATTTGGAGGATGACGGAAGTTCTGAAAGCATTGAGTTCCGTGCTGCCACTGTGGTAGACGCTGAGGGAGCCTATTTCTTTAATAAATATGTGGGCGTCGGCGGTCGTTTTCGTGTAAGGGCTATGTCCGCCAAGTCGTTCGGTAAATATAACGACATTGCTACTGATAATCCCAACGACTATTGGGAGGGTGCCTTTTACGACGTTTACGCACAAGCCAATCAGACGCTTGATATGGCAGCTGCCAACATAGGCGGCGCCCCTATCACTAAAATCGGCGGTGTTGTCAAAAGCGACCACTTGGCTGAGTTTACGGCCAGTGCAGGTCTCTATTTCAATATCCCATTGAGCCAGAGACTGTCTCTTGGCACTAAGTTTCTCATTGGCCGCTCTTTCACTCAGGAGTTGGATATCGACGGTTTTGCCGAGGGTAACGTCAAGAATATCAATTATGCTCTCTACGTCATGAACGGTAAGGTTTACGAGGATGAGGAAGGAAGATACTTTGTGCTCAGCGATCCAGAAGGCACAAACGAGACCTATTCCACCGAATGGAACTACCTGACCTTGGGTGCAAAGTCATCTACGTCATTCGGTACGGGAATCTCGCTGACCTACAAGTATAAGTCGAATTTCTCATGGCGTCTGTTCTGCGACTACGACTATACGAAGAAGAGCTTCGAATTGACCTACGATCCCTACGCTTTCATGAAAAATGCCTTGACTAGTAATGCCTACGATTTGCTCTGCAACAGCTTGGTATCTCCCTACCATGCACTGACGGATCCTGTGGTGTACAAGAAAGACAAGAAGATGAACTACTTCACCCTTGGCCTCTCTTTCCTCGTGAATCTCTAATTTGTAATTTCTAATCTCTAATCTCTCAACAAAATATATGAGTAACCTCGTAGCAATTGTTGGACGCCCCAATGTCGGCAAGTCCACTTTATTCAATAGGCTAACGAACTCGCGCCGTGCCATTGTCAGCGATGAGGCGGGAACTACACGCGACCGCCAATACGGTAAGTGTGAATGGAATGGTCGTGAGTTTTCAGTAGTAGATACAGGCGGTTGGGTCGTCAACTCGGACGATGTCTTCGAGGAGGAGATACGTAAGCAGGTCATTGTCGCTACTGAGGAGGCCGACCTTGTGCTGTTCCTGGTGGATATCCAGAATGGTATGACTGACCTTGACATGGATGTGGCTAATATCCTTCGTCGTTCCAAGTTGCCTGTAGTCCTTGTGGCCAACAAAGCTGACGACGGCAAGCACCTCTATGATCAGTATGAATTCTACAAACTGGGATTAGGCGATATGTTCTGTGTCAGTGCTGCTACGGGTTCCGGTACGGGTGACCTGTTAGATTTTGTTGTGTCAAAGTTGAAGACCGATGAAGCCGACGATTTAGAGGACGGTACACCGCGTTTTGCCGTTGTCGGTCGACCTAATGCTGGTAAGTCCAGCATCATCAATGCCTTCATAGGTGAGGATCGCAATATCGTAACAGATATTGCCGGAACGACGCGTGACAGTATCTATACTAAATACGATAAGTTCGGCTTCGACTTCTATCTGGTCGATACAGCTGGTATTCGTCGTAAGAACAAAGTCACCGAGGACCTCGAATTCTATAGTGTGATGCGTTCTATCCGTGCTATTGAGAATTCGGATGTCTGCATCCTGATGATTGATGCCACCCGTGGTATTGAGGCTCAGGATATGAATATCTTCCAGCTCATACAGAAGAATAATAAGTCGCTGGTTGTCGTGGTTAACAAGTGGGACTTGGTAGAGGATAAGTCGCAGATTGCCATCAAGACCTTTGAGACGGCTATCCGTCAGCGTATGGCACCATTTGTGGACTTCCCCATCATCTTTGCCTCCGCCGTTACCAAGCAGCGTATCTTCAAGGTCCTTGAGACTGCAAAGGAAGTCTATCTGAACCGTAAAATCAAGATAGGAACCTCGAAACTAAATGAAATTATGTTGCCTATCATCGAGCAGACACCGCCACCATCAATCAAGGGCAAGTATATTAAGATTAAGTATGTATCGCAGGTACCTGACACGCAGATTCCCACCTTCGTGTTTTATGCTAATCTGCCGCAGTATGTCAAGGAACCCTATCGCCGTTTTCTCGAGAATAAGATGCGTGAGAACTGGACGCTGACAGGAACGCCTATCAATGTGTTTATCCGTCAGAAATAATGCGGGCATTAGGTTTGTTCTTTCTCATTGTATTGGTGTCGTGCAACAGCACGTCACCAGAGCAACAGGCTGCTGAGTCAGCGAAAGCGTGCTACGACTTGCTGGTTGATGGCGATGCTGTACGGTTCTTGGAATGCAAGGCCGGAGTTGATTCCATGTCTGTCGACTATGTTGAACAACTGTTAGTTTCTGTTCGTCAGTATCAACACGATATTGAAAAAAAACACGGTGGCCTTCGTGAGCTTCGTATTGCCGAAAACCCTGGCCGTTGTGACACATTTTCTACCGGTTCTATAGTTCATGCCTTCCTGATTCTGTGCTATGCTGATTCTACGCAGGAGGAAATCAGTGTCCCCATGGTAGATCATAATGGTCAATGGTTGATGAAATAAGAATAAATGAAAAACGGATTGAATGCTGGGGGCAATCAATCCGTTTTTATTTTGCATTGTAATTGTACATTCTTGCCATGTTCAAACAGAACTCGTAGTAGGCGTTACTATTACGCCATTTCTTCATTAACTTTTTCATCATCTTTTTACCTTTCTATTATTTAAGTTATCCTATTATTTGACTGCTACCGCTGTGCAGCCTTATGTTTTTTACGCTGCAAAGGTACAATGTTTTTGCATAAAAAACAAACAAAAATACAGATTGTTAACGCAAACAGCCCTTTTTTTTGATGTTAGTCAATGAGAAAGAATACTTATGGTAGTAGATTTTTCTCCCTTTTTTTTCGTAATAATATGGGGAAATCGTATGTGGTATGAAAAGAATTTCGTATCTTTGCAGTCAGATAAACTTGAAATTATGAAAAAGATTTTGGTATTGCTTTTTGCCGCCATCACGGCTACTGTGAATGTGAATGCCCAAAATGAAGAGGGCGAGTGGAGTATTATGCCAAAGGCTGGTTGGAATCTGGCTACATGGGCAGGCGATCCTGATGCCAAGTGGATGAGTGGCTATATGGGTGGCATTGAGGTTGAGTATGGTGTTACGGAGAATTTTGGCGTGGTGGCTGGCCTCCATTATTCTCTGCAGGGCGAGAAGGACGACGAGAACAAAACGAAAATCATGTTCGGTTATACCAATGTGCCCCTGTTGGCACAATACTATCCAGTGAAGGGACTCGCTCTCAAGGCTGGCGTCCAGTTTGGTTTCTTGACTAGCAAGAAGGCGACAATAGATGGCGTGAAGTATGATATCGACAAAATAGAGGCTGCATTCGGTGCCTCGGCTGGATTCCGCAAGTTCGATGTTGCCATCCCTATGGGTATCTCTTATGAGTTTAAGCATTTTGTGCTTGATGCCCGCTATAATCTTGGACTCCTGAGTACCGTCAAAGACATTGATGACACGTATCGTAACAGTGTTTTCCAATTCAGTCTCGGTTATAAGATTCCGTTCTCTGACTAAAAGTGTAGTTGCAAATAAGGCTGCATCTCAGAAAACTCCTAAAACTTTTGGTGTTTTGCTCTCTTATTATTAATTTTGCAGCCGATATGATTAAGTTGCTGCATAAATGGCTGACGACATTGGGACGATTCATCATACTGATGGGTCGTACCTTTAGTGTGCCCGAGCGTTTCCGTATGTTCTGGAAACAGTATGTCAAGGAGATGGCCCAGCTGGGAGTCAACTCCATTGGCATCGTGCTGCTGATATCGTTCTTCATCGGTGCCGTGATTTGTATTCAGATGAAGTTGAATATCCAAAGCCCTTGGATGCCTCGTTGGGTGAGCGGTTATACGACACGTGAGATTATGCTGTTGGAATTTTCGAGCAGTATCATGTGTCTCATCCTGGCTGGTAAGGTGGGCTCTAACATCGCCTCTGAGATTGGTACGATGCGTGTGACGCAGCAGATTGATGCGTTGGACATAATGGGTGTCAACTCAGCTTGTTATCTCATTCTGCCTAAAATCCTTGGTATGCTGACTATTATGCCACTATTGGTGATCTTCTCGTCAGGCATGGGTATTATTGGTGCCTATGGTACGGCTTATGTTGGTCATATCATAGTACCTGACGATTTGACACTTGGCTTGCAACATGCCTTCCAACCGTGGTTCGTGTGGATGAGTATTATTAAAAGCCTCTTTTTTGCTTTTATCATTTCTGCCGTGCCATCGTATTTCGGCTATACTGTCGAGGGCGGTAGTGTGAATGTGGGTAAGGCCTCGACGGATGCTGTTGTGTCCTCGAGTGTACTAATATTGTGTAGTGACGTATTCTTAACCCAGCTGCTGTCATGATTGAAGTCAAGAACTTGTATAAGAGCTTTGAAGACAAAGAGGTGTTGAAGGATATCTGTACTGTCTTCGAGGATGGCAAGACTAATCTGATTATCGGTCAGAGTGGTTCGGGTAAGACTGTGCTGATGAAGAATCTGGTCGGCTTGCTGGAGCCGACTAGTGGACAGATCCTGTATGACGGTCGCGACTTTGTTGGCATGTCGAAGCAGGAGAAGGTTTATATGCGCCGCGAGATGGGTATGATATTCCAGTCGGCAGCACTCTTTGACTCACTGACAGTACTTGAGAATGTCATGTTTCCGCTCGATATGTTCTCAACGATGAACCTGCGCGAGCGCGAACGCCGTGCAATGGATTGTCTGGACCGCGTCAATCTGGTAGGGGCAGAACAGAAATATCCTGGGGAGATCAGTGGTGGTATGCAGAAACGTGTCGCTATTGCACGAGCTATCGCCTTGAATCCTAAGTACCTGTTCTGTGATGAGCCTAATAGTGGTCTTGATCCCAAGACATCGTTGTTGATTGATGATTTGCTGCACTCTATTACACAGGAGTTCAATATGACAACGATTATCAATACGCACGATATGAACTCGGTGATGGGTATTGGCGAGAACATCATCTTCATCTACGAAGGCAATAAAGAGTGGCAGGGCGTATCGGCAGATATTATGGGTTCGACTAACAAACGACTCACAGACTTCATCTTTGCCAGTGACCTGCTGAAGGAGATGCGTGAGGCTGTGACGAAGAAGTGATTAAGAAAGAATTAAGGGTTAAGAAATAAGAATGGATAACCAAAACGAGATACATCAGCAAGAGCCAGAACGCCTGACGTTGCGTACTGAAGGTCTGGTGAAGATATATGGCAAGCGCACCGTGGTAAACGATGTGAGTTTTGACGTGAAGCAAGGCGAGATAGTTGGCTTGCTTGGTCCTAATGGAGCCGGTAAGACAACGTCGTTCTATATGACGACAGGCTTGATAGTACCCAATGGTGGACATATCTACCTGGGTGACGAGGACGTTACCTCTTATCCGGTTTATAAGCGTGCCCGTGCTGGTATCGGCTATCTGGCCCAGGAAGCTTCTGTGTTTAGAAAGATGTCTGTCGAAGACAACATCCTTTCCGTTCTGGAGATGACGGGTAAGCCCCGCGACTATCAGTTAGAGAAGTTGGAAAGCCTGATTAAGGAGTTCCGTTTGGAGAAAGTACGTAAGAATCTGGGCGACCGTCTGTCTGGTGGTGAGCGTCGCCGTACGGAGATTGCCCGTTGTCTGGCCATTGAACCCAAGTTCATTATGCTTGACGAGCCTTTCGCGGGCGTTGACCCTATTGCCGTAGAGGACATCCAGTTTATTGTTTGGAAATTAAAAGACCTTAACATCGGTATTCTTATTACCGACCATAACGTGGAGGATACGCTTTGTATCACTGACCGTGCCTATCTGCTGTTTGAGGGACGCATTTTGTTCCATGGCTCTCCTGAGGAATTGGCAGCCAATCCTATTGTACGTAAGAATTATCTGACAGAGTCGTTTGTTTTGCGCCAAAAGGATTTCTCGGCACTGGAAGAACAACGTATTGCGGAAGAGAAAGAAGTGTGAAAGTTAATAATTCTAAATAGTTTTGAGTTTAGGGTTTAGAGTTTAGAGAAAATTCGTACCTTTGCACGCTCAAAATGCATATATATAATTAAATAAGGTATAAAAGAGATGAATATTTCATTTGAAGCTCCTGACAAAGTCAATGGTTTGATGACTATTACATTGGAGAAAGAAGATTATCAAGGTGAAGTCGAGAAGACTCTGAAAGATTATCGTAAGCGTGCTAGCATCCCTGGTTTTCGCCCAGGTCAGGCCCCTATGGGCATGATTAAGCGCCAGTTTGGTACTAACGTCAAGGTTGACGTGGTAAACAAGATGTTAGGTGAGAAATTGTATGGCTATGTTCGTGAGAACAATATCCAGATGTTAGGTGAACCTCTGCCCAGTGAGCAGCAGGAACAGCTCGATTTCGAGAGCGATGCAGCACTGACGTTTAAGTTTGATATCGCTGTGGCTCCTGAGTTCAAGGCTGAGTTGTCGGGTAAAGATAAGGTTGACTATTACAATATTACCGTTGACGATAAACTTATCGATCAGCAAGTTGAAATGTATCAGAGTCGTGCTGGTCAATATGAGAAGGCTGAGCAGTTTGATGCCGATCAGCGTGATATGCTGAAGGGTGATCTTCGCGAGTTGGATGCAGATGGTAATGTCAAGGAAGGCGGTATTACCGTGTCTGACGCAGCCCTAATGCCTCAGTATATGAAGGTTGATGACCAGAAGAAACTGTTCGACGGTTGTAAGCTGGGTGATGTCATCACCTGGAATCCCCGCAAGGCTTATCCCGATAGCGATGTCGAGGTAAGCAGCCTGCTGAAGATTCAGAAGGAAGACGTGAAGGAACATGAGGGTGATTTCACTTTCCAAGTCACTGAAATCAGCCGTTATGTGAAGCATGAGGTGAACCAGGAACTGTTCGACCAGGTGTTCGGTGAAGGTAACGTGAAGAACGAGAAGGACTTCCGTCAGAAGATTGCCGACCAGATCAGCCAGCAGTTCAAGTCTGACTCTGACTATAAGTTCCTGTTGGACGTTCGTGCCCACATGGAGAAGAAAGTCGGTAAGTTGGAATTTCCTGAGACTATCCTGAAGCGTGTGATGCTGAACAACAACAAGGATAAGGGTGCTGACTTCGTTGAAAAGAACTTTGATGCCAGCATCAAGGAGTTGGGGTGGCACCTCATCAAGGAGCAACTGGTTGCCGCTCAGAGCATTAAGGTTGAGGAAGACGATCTGAAGAACGTTGCCAAAGAAGCTGCCCGTGCCCAGTTTGCCCAGTATGGTATGTCAAATATTCCTGATGAGTATCTTGAGAACTATGCACAGGAAATGCTGAAGAAGCGCGAGAATGTTGACGGACTTGTTGACCGTGCTGTTGACGTTAAACTGACTGCAGCTCTGAAGAATGTGGTGAAGTTGAATGAAAAAGACATAACTTTAGAGGATTTTCAGAAGCTCTTGCAGGAGAAATAAAATAATAAATAAAAGATAATTATAATTCTTTAACCAAAAAAAAGAGCCGGGATGTTTCGCATTCCGACTTTTTTTTGTAATTTTGTATCTACTTTTGGAATTAGAATATGAAAAACGATTTTAGAAAATATGCTACCAAGCATCTTGGTATTAATGGTCTGGTGCTCGACGAAGTGATGAGCGCACAGGCTCAGTATTTGAATCCGTATATTCTTGAGGAGCGTCAGTTGAACGTCACTCAGATGGATGTTTTTTCACGTTTGATGATGGATCGCATCATCTTCCTCGGAACTCAGATTGACGACTATACAGCCAATACTTTGCAGGCACAGTTGCTGTATCTGGACTCTGTTGACTCAGGTAAGGACATCAGTATCTATCTGAACTCTCCTGGTGGTAGCGTGACGGCCGGATTGGGTATTTACGATACGATGCAGTTTATCTCCAGCGATGTTGCTACCATTTGTACTGGTATGGCAGCGTCTATGGCAGCCGTTCTGTTGGTGGCTGGCACAGAAGGAAAACGTTCTGCACTGCCTCATAGCCGTGTAATGATCCATCAGCCCTTGGGTGGTGTTCAAGGTCAGGCTTCCGATATTGAGATTGAGGCCAAGGAGATTATGAAGTTCAAGAAGGAATTGTACACGATTATCTCGGAACACTCTCATACCGCGTATGACAAGGTTTGGAACGATTCTGACCGCAACTATTGGATGACAGCCGAGGAGGCTAAAGAGTATGGTATGATTGACCAAGTTCTCAAGAAAAAATAAATCGGTAAGTTTATTAGATGGCAAGAAAGATATGTAGTTTCTGTGGACGCTCGGAGCGTGAGGTCAAGCTCCTGATAACCGGTTTGAACGGCTGTATCTGTGAAGATTGTGTCGTGCAGGCCTATCAGGTGGCTACTGCTAATGGCTATGGTCCTGATGCCAAGAGTCCGGAACCT